>Ga0247727_10004402_pt1 | contig 29910 bp, 26 predicted proteins | sample WisWelCaveWW1625_FD_202498 | JGI IMG/M metagenome (GOLD analysis project Ga0247727, IMG submission 202498) | Biofilm microbial communities from Wishing Well Cave, Virginia, United States - WW16-25 | ecosystem: Environmental > Aquatic > Deep subsurface > Groundwater > Cave microbial mat | place...
TCGGATTCCATGAAGACGCGGCCCATAGGCCACGTTTTCGTAGATCGATTTCGGAAAGGGGTTCGATTTCTGAAAGACCATCCCGACACGTGTTCTCAGGTCGGTGATATCCACTTCGGGACCATAGATATCCACGCCGTCAAGCAGCATGGTGCCTTCTAATCGAGCGCCTTCAACCAAGTCGTTGAGCCGATTGAGGCATCGCAGCAAGGTAGACTTTCCACAGCCGGATGGTCCAATGAAGGACGTGACCTGATTTTTGATGATCTCGATATCGATGTTGAAGAGAGCCTGGCGGTCTCCGTAAAAAAAGTTGACATGATTCAAGGTAAGTTTGACGGCTTGAGTGTTGGAATCGTTGTCAGGAGACTGGAGATGACCGTCTTTCACGTTGAGTCTTTGTGAGTTGGGCGTGTGTGATTGGGACGGCTGTTGGGTTGAAGGTGGAGAAGGGTTCATGGATATCCTCTATACCACTGAGCCTGCATACTTCTTGCGCAGGTGGTTACGAAGGATAATCGCTGTGAAATTCAACAGGACTACGACGGTGATCAGTACCAGGGTCGTGATGTAGACCATTGGTTTCGCTGCTTCCACATTGGGGGACTGAAAGCCCACGTCGTAAATATGAAATCCCAGGTGCATGAACTTTCGATCGAAGTGGAAAAATGGCCAGGAACTGTCTACGGGGAGCGAAGGCGCAAGCTTCACGACTCCTGTCAGCATGAGCGGTGCCACCTCGCCCGCAGCGCGAGCCATCGCCAAAATCAATCCGGTCAGAATGCCTGGTAGGGCACAGGGTATCACGACTTTGAGCATCGTTTCCAACTTGGTGGCCCCAAGAGCCAATGATCCCTCACGAAACTCTCTGGGCACGGCGGCCAGTCCTTCTTCTGTGGCAACAATGACCACCGGCACCGTGAGTAAGGCCAGCGTCAGCGAGGCCCATAGAATGCCACCGGTGCCGAATGTTGGTGTTGGAAGCCGTTCAGGAAAGAAGAGCTGGTCGAGGGTTCCACCGATGGCGTAAATGAAAAAGCCTAATCCGAACACACCGAAGACGATTGAGGGCACGCCTGCAAGATTGTTGACGGCGATTCTCACGAGACGCACCATGGCGCCTTGTTTGGCATATTCTCGCAGATAGAGCGCGGCGAGCACGCCGAAGGGGACGACGGCGAGGCTCATGATGATGACCATCATGACGGTGCCAAAAATGGCCGGGAAAATGCCGCCTTCAGTGTTGGCTTCTCTGGGCTCGGTGCTGAGGACAGACCACACATTCGTGAGATAGGTCCAACTCTTGTGCAACAGGCCCATCTCATTCGGGCGCAGGGCGCGAATGATCTGCCCTACCGGGATCTGTTTTTCTCGTCCGTTCGCATCCACCATAAGAACAGAGTATTCATCGAATTGTGCGCGCAACGTCTCCAATTCTATGGTTTTCCCTTGGTAACGAGATTCAGCGGCGGCAACCTGAGCGTTGAGGCTATCGATTTGTCCTCTCTCTCTCGTATCAGGGGTGGCCCCCATTTCGAACGCGCGAATTTTCAGCCGCGCCTGTTCGATGTCTGCGTGAATAGAGCCAATCTCGGTTCTTTCGATCCGGGTGATCTGTTGATAGAGGGCATTGGTGGTGCTGATAAGTGGGGCCAAGGCAATCCATCCACCTTCATTCCCTTCTGCCTGAATCGTCTCGCCTTTGTAGACAGCCTTGATCCTGGCATACATGTTGCCCCATTCGCGTCGTTCCAAGAGCACAACATCTGTCGGATAAGTTTGTGACACAATCTGATCGTTGTTGACCCATTTAAAATCAAGCCCATATAAATCCCGATTCCCGATCTTTACCCGAAGGCGGCCTTTCCCTTCGGGGCGGTCAGGCGTGATAGAGCGAGGGATGACTTCGCGTCCGGCCAGCTGTCCCAGTACGTGCTGTTGATCTTTCAGGGTGAGCTCGACGATGTCCGAGGTCCAAAAGTATCCCAAGCCGTTGATCATGATCAACAGCAACAGCCCAAAGACCATGAGCAGGGATACTGAAACGCCGGCGGCGCAACCCCAGATGAAAACGTTGCCGGAGGCGAGGAATTTTTTGAATGGGGTGGTCATTAAAACTGACTGTACTTCGTCCGCAACCGTTGCCTGACAACTTCCGCCACGGTGTTGATCAGAAACGTAAACACAAATAAGAGCACGGCCGCCAGGAATAAGATGCGATAGAGTGTGCCGCCATGAGGGGCCTCTGGAATTTCCACGGCAATATTGGCCGATAAGGTGCGAAAGCCATTGAACAGGCTCCAATCCATAATGGGGGTGTTTCCTGTGGCCATGAGGACGATCATGGTTTCTCCAATGGCCCGGCCAAAGCCAATCATCAATGCGGAGAAGATTCCAGGGCTTGCCGAGATCAGTACGAGCTTGACCAAGGTCTGCCAGCGGGTGGCTCCCAGCGCAAGAGACCCGGCGATCAAATGCCGTGGGACGTTGGACAGTGCTTCCTCAGAAATACTGAAGATAATAGGAACGATGGCAAAGCCCATTGCAAATCCCACCACGAGGGCATTTCGTTGGTCATATCTGAGTCCCCAATGTGTGGCAAACCAGGTTTTATAGTCCGTTCCGAACAGGAACGACTCGATCGGCTGGTTCAAGCTCAGACAGATCCAGACGGCGCCGATAATGACAGGAATCAGGACAAACGTTTCCATTCCAGGGCGAAGGCGACGAACGATTGTGGCTGGGAGATATTGCCAAAGAATCGCCGTGACTACGACGCTTGCGGGCACAGCCACAGTCATTGCGACCATCGCAGGGAAAATCCGTTCGAGCGTAGGCGCCAGCCACAAGCCGGCCAAGAAACCCAGGATGACGGTCGGGAGAGCCGCCATCATCTCGATGGTCGGTTTGATATTGGCTCGAAGATTGGGGTGCATGAACATTGATGTATAGATGGCGCCTAAGAGGGCCAGAGGCACTGCGACCAGCATGGCATACAGGGTCCCTTTGAGCGTGCCAAAGATCAGCGGAAGGAGGCCAAACTTTGCTTCAAAGTCATCGGCGCCACTGGATGATTGCCACACATGTTTAGGCCCCTCATAGCCTTCATACCACATGGGCTTGAACAGGGTTGCGAGTGTTGGCTCCGGATGAGGGTTGTGAATCGCATAGGTGATCAATTCTCCATGGTCGGTGAGGGCCACTGCTCCATCGGCTTTGGGGGAAAATGTCAGAGTGCGAATCGCCTGGTGGTTCCCTGGAAGTTTCAACAGAGTTTGTGCGGAGGTGGAATAGTGGACAAATAGATTGCCCTGCGTATCGCCGGTAATGAATCCTTTGTCGCGAAGCGATGGAGAGATCCCGGCGACGGGAGCAGGATGCGCATCGAACTGATGAATCAGGCGAAAGCGAGTCGTCAAGCTTTCTTGAGCCTGACGCACCGGCATCCAGACTGAGACGTCGCCGGCGCTGCTGCCGATTACCAGCGAACGATCTCCAATCAAGTAGGACAGGGCGGTGACTGAAGTGCCGGCCGGAGCTACGGAGGTGGTTTCGATCAGACTCGGTTGGATGCCCTCTCGCACATCGTAGTGGTAGAGGTTTCCGCCGGCCGTTCCAATCGCAAGTGTTTCGCCGCGACTGTCAAAGATCAAGGCTGTCACGGGCTCAGCGCCGTGACCGGTCAGTGCAACTGGGGCGGTCGCGAATGGTGTGGCAGCGTACCAAAGATGCCCTTGATCTGTCAGGGCTGCGGCGAGTGGGCCTCGCTCCGTTGGCTGATAGGCCAAACGAATAATTTGCTCATTGGCGGGAGTCAACTGCACAGGAGATCCAAGTGTGGCCGTTGGAACAATGTAACGTGCCCCGTCTTCGGCACTGGTTGCAAACTCGAGCTTCACAGGAATGATACGGCCATCGTTAGTGCCCAAGGCAAATTGATCGCCCTTCCCTACTGCTCGAGCAATGGAAGTGATGTGGACCTTGGCTAAACCTGATGGAAGATCATAGGCCATGGGCGTGCCGGAGCGCGCATTGAAAAAGCGAATCTGGTGGTCGGATCCTGCCGTGAGTTGATAGATAATCTCTTGATATTCGTCCATTCCAACCAGGCTGGATTGCGGGAGCGCTCCTGGCGGAGGAACGCCGGCAAAGTGACTGATCGGGGTCCCTTGTGAAGGGAAAAACACGGGGGCCACTTCTTTCAACAAGAAAATAAAAATACCGATAATACTTAGGATGACGGCAACCCCCCCCATGATAATAACGACTTGAGCAAGCCGATCAAAGACGCGACGCCACATCAGATTGGTTGACTGGTGCGAGATCTTTTGTAGGGGCGTATGTCCATACGCCCCTACAGCGGGAGAGGGGACCAGAGCGGGATCGGTGCCGCTATTCAAGATTCTTGAGTTCCTTCTCGATCGTGACGGCCTTCAGTGGGAAAAACCCGTCTTTGATCACGGCTTGCTGCCCTTCTTTGCTATAGATGAATTTGATGAATTCTCCGACGATCGGATCCAACGGTTTATTGGGCGCCTTGTTGACATAGATATAGAGGTGACGCCAGAGCGGATACGACCCATTGTCCGCGTTTTGTTGGTTGGCCTCTTTAAACGGCATGCCTTCTTTCTCGGCCAGTGGAACGGCGCGCACGTTTGATGTGAGGTACCCAATGCCGCTGTAGCCGATGCCGGCTTGATCTTCGCTCACACTTTGGACCACGGAGGCTGACCCAGGCTGTTCTTTGACTTCGTCCTTGTAATCTCCGTTCTTCAGTGCATGTTCCTTGAAAAATCCATAAGTGCCGGAGGCCGAGTTCCTTCCATAGATACTGATGGGACTGTTGCCCAGGCCTTCATCCGAGCCGGCCTGGTTCCAAAACTGAATGTTCTCATTGTGGCCCCCACGTCGGCTCTTAGAAAAGATCGCATCGACTTGCGCTATCGTGAATCCTTTGACTGGGTTGTCCTTGTTGACGTAGACGGCAAGCGCGTCGATGGCGACTGGGAACGCAGTGGGTTTATATCTAAATTTTCTTTCGAAGGCATCCGTCTCGGTATTTTTCATTGCGCGGGACATCGGCCCAAGCTGCGCCGTGCCTTCGATCAAGGCCGGAGGAGCCGTGCTTGAGCCCTTGCCTTCGATCTGGATTTTGACGTTGGGATATTGTCTGCGAAATCCTTCAGCCCAGAGTGTCATGAGATTGTTGAGCGTATCCGAGCCTATGCTGTTGACATTGCCGGAAACCCCGCTGACTTTGATGTAGCCTTTCAAGGCGGGATCGAGCGCGATCGCTTCATCGGCATAGGCCGAGGGGAGACCGGAGACAAGAGCCCCCAAGAGGGCAAAGCACGACAGACTGGACCTGGCAGCTAATGTATTCATTGAAGCTCCTTTCATCATCCCTAAAAAAAGGATGGTCGCGTTCTGTTACCAGGGCATTACACGAATGTTACAGCGGTGTTAACTCCCCAATGCTTCTACTCATTACAAGCGACTGATCTGGGAGGGGCGGGCCGTCTACCGCCCCTCCACTGAGGCCCTCGTTAAAAATTCCATTGCAATTGCGTACGGAGAATCTCCCCATCACGGATGGAAAACGGCGCGTTTTGAGTATCTGTGCGTTTGGTCCAGGCATAGGCCACGGTCAGCTCCAGTGCCTTGCCGAACTGATACTCCAACCCGACTTCGAATTCCCGGACGACATTGAACGGTGAATTGGTCCGGTGCTTCTTTCCTCCGTTATATTCTTGCCAGCGTACGTAGGGAATGGCATCGTTCCACTTATACATGGCTTGCACGTATCCGCCTTGGAGATAGCCTTCCTGAAGAGCCGTTTGGGCTGCGTTCAGTTCCGGGCCCCGGCCCCAGTTCCATTCCGCCTGCAAACCGAAAGGTTGCGGATACAGCACGAAATGTGCGCCGACCCGCTCGTCGTTGATATTCCCACCGTCAGGACGCGAGACTCCCGCCCCTGCAGCCACATTGATTAGCCCACGGTACGCATCGACTCCGACTTGCACGATTTGCCCATAGGGCAATTCAAAGGGGTAGGTGGCATGCAGCACGACATGTTTATTGTCATTGGCTTCCGTGATATTGATGGTCTGACCGTTATAGACCCCGACGCCCAATACACCGTAGTCACCGGACCCCTTGAGACCCGTTTCGACCAACCTTTTGAATACTTTTCTGGTTTCGACCGGAGTGTAATAGAGGAAAAACCCGAGGTCACGCTCTCCGTTCACGGCACTATTAATGCCGTCAGACCGGTCGAACGGGAGCCGATTTTGGCTGGACTGTAGAGTTTCAAACCCAAACGGGACCTTCGATTGTCCTCCTCGAATACGCCATTCTTTATCCTTCGTCAGAAAGATATCGGCATAGGCATCACGGAGTTGGGCAAAGTTATTTCCGCCCGCGCCGGCGCCGGCCGCAAATTCCGGCTGAATATAAATAGACAGCCAATCGGTGATATCGCCGGAGATCACGAGGCGGGCACGGCGGATCAGGAAGCCTGTATTATTGCCGATGGAGCTATCGTACTCGCTCCGCAGATTGTTTTCGCCGGTGAGGTAACTATAGCGAAGTTGCGTATAGCCTCGTATGCTGATTTTGTCGTACCATTTTTTGATCGTGGCACGTTCTTGAATAATGGCTTCTTCTTTTTCATGGTCGGCTTTTGTTTTGAGCCATTCTTCTTTGGTGATCTGTCCTTTCTCGTAGAGAATGTCCTCAATCATGGCGTGGGCAATGTTGGCCTGGACGATCAACCCAAGGCCGATCACGCAGACGATGGTCGCGAACCACAGTCGTGTCATTCGATTACCTCCTTTTCTTGTTGTTGGGGACTATCGAGTGTCTTGTCTGACCTGAAGGGTAGTCCCAATCGATTAAGGCGAGATGACAGCTGCGTTACAGGATTGTTAAGTTTGCAGGGGGATTCGAAGAACTTCGGGCAGGCGGCTAGAGGACGCGGTAGTACAGCACCGCGCCTGTTCCAGTGTTCGGATCACGCCGGAGCACCACGGTTGCATTCCTGGTCACGTCGTTCACCCTCACCATCATTCGGGCCAAGAACAGGTCGCTCTTGATGTCGTACAGGTTTTGGAGACGGAGCTCCTTTCCAATCGCCTCAAAACTACTCACGCGGTCCAACTCTTGAATGGTCTTGAAGGGACGCGCCTGGACAATATTCGAAGCCACGCTTTGCGTGATACGAGGATCGAGGGCCTGAAGCACAAGGGGGTCGGCGGTGTTCACATTCACCCGGCTTTCACCTTCTTGCGGATAGACGGTCACCACCTTCGAAAGCTTTGCGATGCTGTCGGGAGTCATTCCTTTAATCAGGCGCAATTCTAAGAGTGTCTGCAGAGGAGCGTTAGCCGTCCGGTAGGACGGACGCAGTGTTTGATAGTAGAGGCTCTCTGCGCCGGCCGCTTCCGGCACCTCGTCCTGATCCAACCAATCGACAATGGCATCCACCAGATCCGGATTGATCTGAACGAGTTCGAAGAGTCGTTTGACCCTCAATATCTTGATCTTCCTGGCAGTGGGATCTCCTCCGGCCGCCAGGTCGTTCAGGTTCAGCTTGCCACGTTCATCTTCGATCTGCGCGTTCAGCAGGCCGTCACCGATGGCATAATTCGTGATGGGAAAGGCCCACAAGTCGGTGGGGGCATCGAAGAACTGTCCCGTTTGCTTGTCCTTCAAGAAGTCTTGCTGCAAGACGCCACGGGCTGCCTGCACCGCCGCGCGCGCAAGCACGTTTGCTTTGAAGTTATCGCGGAAGGCCGCTGCATCGCGGTATTCCCGCCTCGCCTCGGCATCAAAATCGAGAATCAGCGCGACCAGGAGGGTCAGAACCAGAAGGGTGAGAAGAAGGGCGATCCCACGTTCATCAGACCTTCGCATAGGTCACGATTTTCAGCGTGGCGTCGAGATTGACAGGATTGTCGTATTTCGGTTTCATCTGCAGATGATGCACTTGGACGTCATAGGGCGCCTGTTCAATGACCACCAGCAGCGCGAGGATCTGGGGAAGCGACACGCCGTCGAGGCGAAGGTCGACCGCAGTTTCCTGATAGCCCTGGACAACAATAGGGGCCTGTGGCTGCAGGCCGACAATGTGATCGCGAATCTGCGCCGTCGTCGTCGCTTCTTCCATGAACGCCAGCAGTGAAAACTGGGCCGGCGGGTTCGGCATGCGCTGTTCGAGTTTGGCGATACGCGCCTGCATGACCACATACTCCTGCGCGACGAGCGCAAGTTCCTGGCTGTCCTTCGCTTTTCGTCGTGCTTGACGATCGAGCTTGTCGATCGTCGCCATGAGCGGATCGATGATCAGCAAAAAGAGAAACGCTACTGCGACCACGGCTCCGCCGGCAGCCACGATGATGCGCTCGCGCTGTGAGAAATGCTGCCACCGTTCTTTCAGCATCTGCATCATGGCCGTTGCACCGTATAGGTAAGGCGAAACACGACTTGGTTCGGCACAGTCCCGACACGGGTATCGCTGATGGACACGTCATGAAAGGTCTCGTCCGCCACGAAGGCCTGCTTGATCTTCTCGACCGCATCGAAAGTCGTGGTTTCTCCCTCCAGATGGATGCTGTTCCCATCGATCGTCAGTTCTCGTACTTTCAACGATATGCCTGGCGGCACATGTTGCACCAGTTCTGCAAGACCGGCAAGGATGTTGTAGCCTCTGCCGTCAACAATCGAGAGGCCTTTCTCCAACTGCGAAAGCCGATAGCGGGCCTGGTCCAACTCCTCACCCGGGCCGGCGCCTGGACCAAAGGCTTGCTCGTATTGCGCCTGGAGACCGCGCTGGAGGTCCTTGACCGTCGAATCCTTGAGCACTACGCGTACGGAGAGATCCACTAGTGCCAGAACAATCAGGATGAGCCCGCCCCACAAGGCAAGCCGTCGATCGTGCTTCGAGACATCTGTTGTAGTCGAGGCGGCATCGCTGCCGGCTCTGAAGTCGAGAGCGAGACCTGATCCCGCCCGCCTCGATTTCCAGCGGGGGCGGACAATGTTCGGATGGATCGCCAATCCGAATGCAATGGAAAACGCGCGGGGACAACTCGACCCAAATCCTTGCCGAGGGCCGACCGGGAGTAAGCCCAGTTGATGCGCCATATGCCCGCTCAGTTCTCTCAGTTTAGAGCCGCCGCCCGATACCCAACAATGAGTCAATCGTTGATGGACGGTGCCTTCGTAGGCATGGAGGGAGACGCGTAACTCTTTGAGGACCGGTTCGAGCCAGGCATCAACGTCCTGTACGGCCATGGCCCGCTTCCGTCGTTCTGCTTCGGCGAAGCTGCAAGCATGGCGGACGGCGAGCGCAAGAGTGAGATGATTCCCGCCCCACAGGACAGTTCGCAGCAGCACGGGACGACCTTCATGCACAAGGCACAAGGTCGTCTTCGAGGCCCCGACATCGATGATCGCCATGTCACCGGGGACCTGGGCTCCTTCCTCTTTCAAAAATTGGCTGACAGAAAACAAGGCCATGCCGTCAATCGTGATCGCAGAAGGGTTCAGATCAGCGGAGGCCATAAACCGCAAATGTTCAGCAATTTTTGCTTTGGGCGCTGCAGTGACGAGGACATCGGACCCTTTGGTTTTGGCGGTCCCATCCTGGGATTCTCGCGCCGGCAGCAACAGACTGCCGACCGTGACGTCCTCCAAGGGCATAGGAATCAGATTTTCCATTTCGAATGGGACGACCTGCGCCAGCTTGGAAGCATCGCGAAAGGGGAAGGAGAGGGTTCTGACAAACACATCCTGGCAGGGGAGTGCGGTGACAATCTCTCCGCTGCCATACAAACCATGCTGCCAGAGGAAATTTCTGAGCATGGCCGCGCGATGCGCCGGCTCCGTGTGTTCCTGACGCCCATAGGGAACGGGCAGGTGGAAATATTCCACCGATTCACGCCCTGTCAGACGGCGGCGAAACCGCACGGCCTTGAAGGCCGTCTGTCCGATATCGAGCCCGACACATTCAGCAATCATCGACAACCCTGTTCGCTCCTCATCCTCATTGTTCTCGGCTGAGATTTTCGCGGGACTGGCGAGAAACGCGAGACGCGGAAGACCATTGAAATTGCTTGGAACAACGATCTACGCGTATCTTGCCCGTCTCGCATGTCCCGCCTTTCTCGCGCGTCATGCCGCCTCTTAGAGAGCCACTCTCGCTGCCATGATCGGCCCCACCAGCTTGAACGTTAAGGGAGTCCCAGGCTGGAAAGGCGGCAACGAGAGGCTCGCCGCTTTTTGAGCAAACCCGGCACCTGGAATCACGGTGACCGTGAGATCCAGAAGGCTCTGCTGCAGCGGCTGCCGCAACATCATACGCCCCTCGACCGTAAACGATCCATCCACTCCGTCTCCCTTCAATTCCGTGACGTCGCATGCGCCATCGCGGCAGGCGAGCGCGGCTTGGACGAGGCCGAACGTGAGAGAAGGAATTGAGGAGGCGCCTGCAGCGATCCGTTCGATGACGAGGTCCTTGATTTCGACCTTCACGGTCCCTTCCCCTTTGAGGGCAGCATGGGCGCCTTGTGCGCTGTCCCACCGATGCGTGAAATCTCCCTGGACTGTCCCTCGGCTCACATAGGGTTTCAAGACTGTCGCAAGATCCATCTGCTGGAGATGGCCTTTGACGGCGACAGGACCCTCTAAGGACCACGAAGCCGTACTCAGAGATCCTGAGGCTTGTCCAGCGCCAGCTTGCCCCACGCCCGGTAGCTTGAGGGTGTAGTCTATCACCAGTCGCCCTAACAATGCCTGAAAGACTCCAATTGTTGCCCGCACGGCTTCAACTGGAATCGTTCCGATCGTCGGTCCAGCGAGGACGAGATCACGCCACTCAATGGCTGCAGGAAGGCCCACCGACCAATCCGCAGCACGAACTTCCCATCCACTCGCCCGATTGAGTTCGGTCAACAGGCGGTTCTGGAGTGGGCCATAGGGAAAGGTCAGGAATAGAAATACGATGAAGCAGGCCAGCGACGCCAGCCCCCAACCTAGAGGGCCTTTACGTTTCAGTGTCTCGGGCAGGGCAAACGGCCAGGTCATCATGAGGCCCCCACCACCACCCACTGGCGAACGGTCTGGAGTTCCGCTTTCTCTTGGAGCAGCGTCAGTTCGATTAAGATCGCTTTTGGAGTCCCGGGCCGTCCACGGCCATCCCACTCATCCACCCAGAGACGGCTCTTGCCGTCGTAATAGCGCAGGTTGAACCCTTTGACCTTGGTGGCCAACTCGACTTGTTCGACGGATTCGTCTGTAAGCCCGTAGAGATTCTTGCGCACGAATCGAAGGAGGCGATCCCCTTCTCTGGTGTAGACGATACGAACCATCTCGGTATCTTTGGTCGACTCCGCCCCTCGAAACTGGCCCATCGTGAGAAAGGCTACCGAATCGGCCGGCTGACCGCCCTGCTGGCCGTTGATCCCCATCCACGGACCGGTCGCGGGGCCCACACCGACCGATAGCTCATCGATCATCACGCGCAACGTGCTTCGAACGATCTGCTCATTGGCCGAGCTCGCTCGTGCAGCATCAATCGCACTCGTCGTGACATAGAGGGACCCAAAGACCAAGGTGGCCATCATGGCGACCAAAGACACCGCCAGCAGGACCTCGACTAGGGTAAAGCCGCCCTCAGAACGCTGTGGCGCTTGTCGAAAAGACATAGGTGCTGACCTCGACCATTTCTTCCGTTGTCCCTCGTGGCCATAGGACCTGAATCTTCACTTCGCGCACGATTGGCAATGGCGTGGGCGACACAATCCGTTTCCACCGGTAATTCGACGGGCGATTCGTGATCTCGGCGGTGGCTTGCGATCCCAGGGGAGTCGGAAGAAATTCTCCACCTGATTCACCGATGGGCAAGAGCGTTCCCAATTCCGTCTCGATCAACTTTTCCTGCGCGAGGATCGTGGCAGCCGTGAGTTCCTTGGCTCTCGCATGGAGGTCGAGATCCCAATTGCGAAGTCCCAATAAGATCGGCAGCGCCAGCGCGAGAATGCCGAGCGCAATCAATACTTCCAATAACGTGAAACCCCTTTCACTTCCCATAGAAGAACCGCCTGCGATGACACAGCTTTCTCAGCGTTGGCGTGATTACTTGACTGCCCCTGCAGTCTGTAGCAACGGTCTCACACGATCGGGAATTATGAGTGGCTTGGGGGGCTCAATCCGCTCATCGCTCATGCGGATCGCTCCTGTGACCGGCTCGATGGCAATGGCCAGAATGTTATTGCTCGCATCCACCAAATGCATCGTTGCCGGATCGATCCTTCCCGTGGGGTAGAAAAACAGATCGACCCGACCGGATTCTTTTTTCCCCTGACCCGCTAGAATGTCTGAAAAGCGAATGGTTTCAGAAAGTTTCAACGGCGTGGCCCAGGTGGCATCGATCGGTACCTTTTCTTGGTTCCCATCCAGAATCACCGGCCAGTAGACCCCGCGGTCCATATCAACGTACAGACGGACCGTCTTCTGGGTCAACATGGCCAGGCTCTGAAGGGATCGCACAGTTCCGACCATCCGCCGGCCAACAGAGCCCAGATTTTCTTCCAGCGAAATTCGTGGCAGGATGATTCCCAGTAAACCAACGAGCAAGAACAGCACAATGATGATTTCCAGGATGGTGAATCCACGGGAGGATCGTAAGGCGTGAGGTGTCAGGCGTGAGGCGGTTCCGTCTTCGGCGAATGTGGAATTGTGAATGTTAAATGATGAATTGCAAGGTTCAGGACCGAGTGCTGAGGACTGAGATTCGTCCGGAGCTGAAAGCTGAATGCTGATGGCTGAAAACTCAGCACCGATTGACGAATGACTATTGACCATTGACGTTTTAATCCTTATCCAGATTCCAATTGGTTATATCTGCATTGATGCCTTCGCCACCCGCTTCGCCATCGGTTCCGAGGGAGATAACTTCGTAATCACCTTTCGGACTCGGGCTCAAATACTTGTAGGGATTTTGCCAGGAATCTACCGGAAGTTTGGGAAGATACCCGCCGAGCTTCCACTTCTTCGGGATCACCCCGACCGAAGGTTTTTCGACCAAGGCTTTCAATCCTTGCTCAGTCGAGGGATAGACACCGTTGTCGAGTTTGTAGAGCTGTAAGGCTCCTTCAATATTCCGAATTTGAACTTTTGCTGCAGTACGCTTGGCATCATCGGTCCGCCCCATGATGCGAGGAACGATCAAGGCGGCGAGGATTGCGAGAATGGCCACCACGACCATGATCTCGATGAACGTAAAGCCTGTGGCTCCACCGCAGGCGCGAGGCATAAGGCGCGAGGCGAGGGAGCCTCGATGCCGCTGTTTCCTGCTCCACATGGTCCACATGCCCTCGGCCTGCTCTCTTCCACTCATCGAACACCTCTCTTTCCCTTCAGCCTCATCACCTGTCACCCTTCACTGACACTACTCTTTACCGCACCATCTGTCCCATCTCAAAAATGGGCAATAAGATTGCCACCACGATAAAGAACACCAGGATACCCATGACCAAGATCATGATGGGTTCGAGGAGCGACGTGAACCGCGTAATAACCCGATCCACTTCTCCATCATAAATTTGTCCGATTCGACGAAGCATCTCCTCCATTTCACCGCTCCGCTCACCGACCGCAATCATGTGGGTGACCAGCGCGGGAAATTCTCCACTGCGCTTCAACGGTTCGGCAATCGTTTCCCCTTCGCGAATATTCTGTCTGGCCCCTTCGACCGCATGTTCCAGTACACGATTGTTCATCACACGCTTCGCAACGTCCATGGCATCCAACAACTGCACACCGCTGGCCAACATGGTGGCCAGCGTGCTCGTGAGCCGCGAGATGGCGACCATACGGGCAACCTCGCCGATGAGCGGAACCTTGAGCAACCATCGGTCGGCGGTAATTTGCCCTGCATCCGTCTTTATCGCCCGTCGCGTCGTCCACACAATCAGACCCACCCCGCCAAGAATTACTGCCCAATAGTCTGCAAGAAAATAGCTGATGTTCATTAGCACGACCGTGGGCCAGGGGAGGGCTTGCTTCAAACTCGTAAAGACGGCGGTGATTTTCGGCACGACAAATGTCATGAGGAAAAATAGCACCAAGACACCGACGATCAACATCAGGGCAGGATAGAGAATGGCATTCGTCACTTTATGCTTGAGTGCCAACTGCTTTTCCAGAAACTCTGCGAGGCGGAATAAAATCTGATCCAACGCCCCGCTGGCTTCACCGGCCCGCACCATGTGCACGTAAATCTGGGAGAACTCGCGCGGGTAGCGCTCCAGCACCGCGCTATAGGACGCTCCTCCACGGATTTCTTCGCGGATATCGGCCATGAGGCTCTTCACGGATTTCTTCTCGGTTTGATCCACCATCACCCCGAGCGCCTCGACCAGTGGCAGACCAGCAACCAGCAAGGTCGCCAACTGCCGAGTCATTATTGCCACATCGGTCGTGCTGAGGGCAGGGGAGCGCCCGGTTCCAGCAGAGGATCTGCCAGCAATACCCGTGGTCGAGCCGACCGTGGCAAAGCCCTGTTCCACCATATCGGTAGGAAACACGCCGACCTTCCGCAATTTCACGCGCGCAACCTTCGGGCTCTCGGCATCGATGATGCCGGTTGCGGCTCCGCCGTCGTTCCGATAGCCTTTATATTGATAGACGGGCATCGTGCTAGCCCTCATTATTCATGACGATTCGTCGCGAAATCGCGGAGCCGCGTCGCGAGACCAGCGCGCGGAGCCGTGAGGACCCGATGCGTACTCGTGTAGTACGTTGAGGGTCCGAGGGGCGAGCCCGCTGGCCGAAGGCTCGTCGTAGCAGCGGATCGGTGATTGTAGCAGAAGCGTTCATGAGTAATGCGGGCTAAATCTCGACTTCCTGTTGGGTAATCCGCATCAACTCTTCGGTCGTCGTCACCCCGTGAAACACCTTCTCTGCCCCTTCATCTTTCAACGTCACCATCCCCTTCGCCATCGCCGCTTGACGAATCGACACCGAGTCCGCCTTGTTACCGATGAGGCGGCGGATCTCATCGTCCAGCACAAGGAGTTCAAAAATTCCTGTTCGGCCTCGATAGCCGGTTTGGGCACAGGCCGGACATCCGGCTCCACGATAGAATGTGGGGCGCACCTTCGGCGGGACGATACCGAGGCGAATCAGTTCTTCATCGTCCGGGTGATAGGGCTGCTTGCAGTCCGAACAGACCTGGCGCAGCAACCGTTGCGCTAAGACCGCCACCACCGAGGAGGCGACGAGAAACGGTTCGATGCCCATGTCGATCAATCGTGTGGCTGCACTTGCGGCATCGTTGGTATGAAGCGTGGAGAAGACCAAATGCCCCGTGAGTGAGGCATGAATGGCGATCTCGGCGGTTTCACGATCGCGGATTTCGCCGATCATGATGACATCGGGATCTTGCCTGAGAATCGACCGTAGCCCCGCGGCAAACGTCAGATTGATCTTGGGATTCACCTGCATCTGGCCCACGCCGAGCAGCTGATATTCCACCGGATCCTCGACAGTAATGATGTTCTTATCCGGCGCATTGATGTGAGTCAACGCCGCATAGAGCGTCGTCGTTTTCCCGCTCCCAGTCGGTCCAGTCACGAGAATGATGCCGTGCGACAACTGGATTAGTTGCTGGATAATCCCCAACCGATCCTGCGAAAAACCCATCTCAGACAGATTCAGCAGACGGTTCTCTTTCTCCAACAGACGCAGGACCACCCGTTCGCCATGTGAGGTCGGCAGCACCGAGACACGCAGATCGACATCCTTACCCGCCGTCCGAATCCGAAATCGGCCATCCTGAGGCAACCGTTTCTCCGCGATGTTCAGACCCGCCATGATTTTCAATCGCGCGATAATACTCGCCTGCAGATGTTTGGGGGGCGTTAAGACGGGATAGAGCACCCCATCGATGCGATACCGAACGACCAGCCCCCGTTCGAACGATTCAAAATGAATATCGCTCGCTCGCTGCCTGACCGCTTGGAAGAGCACGGAATTGACTAACCGAATGATGGGGGCTTCATCTGTAGCATCGAGGAGGTCTTGCGGTTCATCCAACTCATGAGCAATTTGGTCCAGGCTCTCACTGGCCGCGATATCCTCCATTACTTGCTCTGCCCCTGCAGGACTGGCCGCTTCGTCATACACACGATTCAGACAGGCCAGGAGCGACAAACTGCTCGTCAACACCGGTTTGATAGGAAGCCCCAGCAAAAGCCGGAGGTCGTCCAATGCCGCCGATTCCATAGGATCGGTCGTCGCCACAAGCACAGCGCCATCCTCTGTCTTGAGTGGGAGCACCTGATAGCGGCGGGCGAAATGGATCGGAACCTTCTTGATCCATTCGTGGTCGACTTGGCTCACATCAAGATTCGAGAGCCAGGGAAGTTCAAATTGAACGGCAAGCGCTTGGAGGAGTTGATCTTCAGTAATCGCCCTGAGTCGGATCAAGATTTCGCCAAGACGCCCCCCTTTGGTCTCTTGTAGATTAATCGCCTCGAGCAGTTTTGCTTCGGACAAGCCGAATTTGTCTTCGAGAATCGCTCCTAACAGCGGCCGACCGCTATGTTCGTTGTTCACCACAGAACACCAAATGGATGGTTCATCCCTAAAAAAAGCCATTGGCCTGGGGATAATTCCACAAGCCTTTGGAACTAAAAGGATACTCCCTACCGGATACCTCTGACAAGGTCACGATGGTTCTTTCAACCTAGCCGTTCTGAGAGGCATGCCTTCACAATCCTTCCTACATCGGAAGCGTAAACGACAGCCAGTTGGTGAAAGCAGAAAGGGGCCGCAACAGATGAGGATTCAGCGGACTCAGCGGATGTCGAACGTCATCGCGGTTCGCTGATTGTTACGCAAGACATCAAGTTTGACTGTCTTCTCGTTGCGGAGCTGCTGGAATAGCGTGAGCATCGTACCTGGATCACGAATGTCCACGCCATTGACTTGCTGGAGGACATCCCCGTACTTCAACCCAATTTTCTCATAAAAGCTGGAGGGCGCAATAAAGTCTAGACGGAACCCATTCATCGCTCCATTCACCAGGTAGGGCACGGCTCTCGCCTGGGATAGCAACTTGGGCAGATCGCCCATCGCTTGTTCAACTTCTCTCCGATCGAGCACTGTACGCACTGGACTTCCAGGCACCGGAGCTACGGCTGATCCCGCTTGTACTGGGGCAGACGGGGGCTTCTCGGTCTGTGAGACGGTGAGTTCGAGCAACTCCTGTTGATCACCCTGACGAACGACTATCCCGTCCCGACGGATTTCGCTGATCTCACCCACATCGGGTATTTGGTCGTGCAACCTGAAAAATAGTTGGCGTTTGCTGGAAAGTTCTTCAACGATGGCCGAGACCCCATCATGATCGCCGATCACCACGCCCAGCAGCTTGAGCTTGGACGCAAGATTTAACGGAGCACGGGAAGGCGGTGCGCCGGACCCAGCGGTGCTCATACCCAGAGGATCGGGCGGCATGGGAAAGAGCCCGCTCGTCCGAATGCGCTCAACCAAAACGGGCAGGGTAGCATTCACGTCAGTCTCTCGGTCGGAAGCCGGTGATGGCCGCACCTGCCCTACCGGAACAGACAAGGCCTCGGCAATCACCGCGTTGATGATGTGGGCCACGAGAAAGGTGCCACACATAATATAGGCGAGTATGATGCCCCGACGCATATTCATAGTCTTCGAAACCGACTTCGGATCAATCGTCCTATTGAGCAAAACATTCTAGTGCGGAAGGAAGGTCCCGTGCAAGAACAACCAAAAGATCGTGAAATGATCAAAACCGTGCTGTCCATAGACAACAGGGCATAATCGAGACATAATTCAGCCACTTCCAACGCAACCTTAGGAGTGATCTTGTGAAAAAAGCGCTGATCAGTGGCATTACGGGCCAGGATGGATCGTATCTGGCTGAGTTTCTTCTCGGGAAGGGCTATGAAGTGTACGGCATTATTCGACGATCGAGTTCGTTCAATACGGGACGGATCGATCCCATTTATGAAGACCCGCATGTTCCGCATCGACGACTCCATCTGGTGTATGGCGACCTCAACGACGCGAGTTCGCTGAACCGCATCATCCGAACGATCCAGCCCGATGAAATTTATAACCTGGGAGCACAAAGTCATGTGCGTGTGAGTTTCGATATTCCCGAGTATACCGGCGAGATTACCGGACTGGGAACGATCCGCCTTCTGGAAGCCATTCGTGAGTCAGGGTTGAAGCCAAAATTTTATCAAGCATCGTCGAGCGAGATGTTCGGCAAAGTACAGGACGTACCTCAGCGCGAAACCACACCGTTCTATCCCCGCAGTCCCTATGGAGCGGCCAAGGTCTATTCCTACTGGATCACCGTCAATTATCGAGAAGCCTACGGCCTCTTTGCCTGTAACGGTATTTTATTCAACCATGAATCGCCCCGGCGTGGCGAGACGTTCGTGACACGCAAGATCACGAAAGCCGCAGCTCGCATCAAGCTGGGCGTCCAACAGGATCTGTTCCTGGGGAATCTCGACGCCAAGCGCGACTGGGGTTTCGCCGGTGACTACATCGAAGCAATGTGGATGATGTTGCAGGTGAAGACCCCCGACGATTACGTCATTGCCACCGGCGAAACGCATACCGTTAAGGAAATGCTCGAGTTCGCGTTCGACCGTCTGCAACTGGATTGGAGGAAACATGTCAAGATCGATCAGAAGTACTATCGTCCGACCGAGGTGGATCTCCTCATCGGCGATGCGAGCAAAGCGAAGAAAGAGCTTGGCTGGCAACCGAAGGTGCGTTTCCAAGAGTTGATTGCCATGATGGTCGACGCGGATTTGGCTGCAGAGACAGAAAAATTGGATGGTACCCGGAAGAGAGGCTAATGGTTAGAGGCTGGAGGCACTCAAGCGGCTATGACATCATTTTGGAATGAGAAGCGCGTCGTCGTCACGGGGGGAGCCGGCTTTCTGGGATCGTTCGTCGTGGAACAACTCCGCGCGAAAGGCTGCCGAGACATTTTCGTGCCCCGCAGTAAAGATTACGATCTCGTTCAAATGGACGCCGTGAAGCAACTCTATAGCGATCGAACCCCCGATGTGGTCATCCATCTGGCCGCACGGGTCGGAGGGATCGGTGCGAACCAAGCCAATCCAGGAAAGTTTTTCTACGACAACCTGATGATGGGCACCCAGCTCATAGAAGCCGGGCGCCAACGGGGACTGAAGAAATTTGTGGCGCTGGGCACTATCTGCGCGTACCCCAAGTTTGCCGCCATTCCATTTAAAGAGGACGACATCTGGAATGGATACCCCGAAGAGACCAATGCGCCCTACGGTCTTGCCAAGAAGATGATGCTGGTGCAGTCTCAGGCCTATCGTGAACAGTATGGGTTCAATTCAATCGTATTATTCCCGGTGAACCTCTACGGCCCTCGCGATAACTTTGACCTGGAAACGTCTCACGTCATCCCAGCCTTAATACGCAAATATGTGACCGCAAAAGAAGCAGGTCATGCCACACTTACGCTGTGGGGAGACGGATCTCCGACTCGAGAGTTTTTGTATGTTGAGGATGCAGCGGACGGTATTCTTCGCGCAGCTGAGCACTATGAAGGAAGTCTACCCGTCAATCTGGGAACAGGGGAGGAGGTCACGATTCGCAACCTTGCCACCATGATTGCCGAGGAGGCTGGTTTTACAGGACAGATCGTATGGGACACCACTAAGCCCAACGGGCAGCCTCGACGGTGTCTGGATGTCAGCCGGGCCAAGCAACTCTTTGGCTTTCAAGCGAAGCACACTTTCCGGGAAGGACTCAAGAAGACGATGCAGTGGTTTTTTGCCAATCGCCACAATCTTCGACAAGTCACCTTCTAGCTCAAGCCATCCTCCTCGTCGTTCGTGATTCTGGCAAGCCAAGTGTGTCGTGCGAGACGGACGACGGTTCGAGGTCCGAAGTTCGAGGTTTTCGCAACTTCGAACCCTGGACTTCGAACTTCTGATCGTGCCCGTCTGCTTCTCTCGCAAGCCCCGCCCTTCTCGTGTATCTAGGCAGCGGGAGCAAATTTGAACGAATCTGCCCAAGCAGGCGCTGTTTTCCTTCCTTCACGCCCACGAAGAAATGCGCAAAGAGGTTGAAACGTAACGGGTTTAAGAACCAACCTGAATGGTCCAAGACTTGCGACCTAAATGCCAATTGCGTTCATAGCCCACAGGAAACAAGAACGTGAACGAAACCAACGCATTATCCCTGACACAAGAGAACCATTCTGCCTCTAACCGAGCCTTGTCGGAGAATGAAGACAGTGCCCCGCTACCGGGGGCACTCCTCCTGGCGATCGAAGCCACCACATCCACAGGTGCACCGGACGGATACGAATCCTACGAACGAGGAACGGCGCTCAAGAATGTGGGCCTGTTCAGACAGGCAGCGGAACATTTTGAGAAAGCCGCACAGGATCCCGCATACGCACTGAAGGGCTTCGCCCAAATGGGCCTCAGCCTCAAGAAGAGCGGAAAACAGGAAGAAGCCGTCTCGGCCTTTCGTCGAGCCCTGCAAGTGCCTGCGACATCATCAAAAGAACAAGTGCAGATCCTCTACCTCTTAGGGAGAACCTTAGAATCACTCGATCGCATTCCTGAAGCGTTAGAGTCCTATCGATGGCTCCGCCGTGAAGCACCACAATATCGAGATGTCGCCATACGCATCGAATCGTTAAGCACGAGACGAGTGCACCGCGACAACCGCCAAGGACCAGGGGATAGTCCGTCGGCAAAACAGACGTTGCAGATGTGGCAGGGCCTTCTGCGAAATGGAAAGTAACGGTCCACAGAAAACGCTTCCAAGTTTTTAATACGAACTAATCAGGTAAGTTTTTCTCCAACAGGCCGCGCATCTCCCCGATAGAATACAACCATTCGAGCAAGAGCCTTCTCACGCATAGTTATTGCTTGCTCGGAGAGCAACTTCCCATGCGAAGAGTCTCAATCATTCAACGAGAGATCCCTCACTATCGCATAAGATTCTTCGAAGAATTGTATGCCCAGGGAAAGTTACAGGAACTGGACATCCAGGTGTATACCGGAGCGCCTCCGGCACAGGCAGCCTCATCGCCGGCCTTTCCCTATTGTGTTCTCCCCGTGCACTACTTCGGCAAGAAGAACTCTGATTCCTACTGGATATGTGGGTTGGAAAAGGCGATTGCAGGATCAGATATTGTGGTGGCGCCCCAGGAATTACAGTGCCTGACCGTGCCCTATTTGTGGGCAAAGCGGAAAAGGGTTTGTACGTCTTGGATCTGGTGGGGACACGGGTATAACTTTCAAGCTTCGATCCGCCCCTCAGCTGCGACTAAGTTAAAAGAGGCCATTAAACGCTTCATGACAAGACGGGCAGACGGTTTGATCACCTACACAGAGGGGGGCGCGGACTATTGGCGGAAGCAGGGGCTCCCTGAAGATCGCGTGATTCCTTACTGCAATACGATCGATGTGGAAGGGCTCCGAAAGGCGGGAGCAGAGATCAGCGAGCAGCAGCGCATCGAGCTGAGACACAAGCTGGGATTGGAAGGAAAGCGCGTACTGTTGTTTTCAGGCCGTTTGTACGCGGAGAAAAAAGTAGACTTTCTCTTGATGGCATTTGCACTCCTGAAAAAATCCTATCCGAATGTCGCGCTATTGATTATTGGAGATGGAGAGGAACGTGACAAGCTGGAGCAGTCGGCTAAACAACTTGATCTTCAAGATGTGCACTTCTTGGGAGAGGTTGTGAATCCCAAAGGCACAGCAGCGTACTTTTCCCTGGCGGATTTATTGGTGATTCCTGGGTTGGTGGGACTCGCCATCGTTCACGGATTCGCGTTCGGACTCCCTCTTATCACCACGGACTTTCCCGGTCATTCACCTGAGCTAGATTATCTTTCAGAGAATAATGGCGCCATGACCAGGATCGATATATGTCAATACGCTGAGGCTATCGGAGCACTTCTGTCTTCTCCTCACAGACTTGAAGCGATGAAGCGCTCAGCGATGGCGCAAGGCGATGACTTGCAACTACCGTCTTCGGTTCGACGGTTCGTTGAGGGGATTGGATCTTTTGCCATCGAGAATCAATAGCGCATCACACCACGAAAGAAAAAATGAACTACGTTTTTATAACCCTCTTGGCAGCACTCCTTGCAAAGGACATTCTTCCCCTCGGCGACAGATATGTGCTGCGAGGAGTCAGCGAAGGGATAGCCTTGACCGTCGGGGCTGGATGGCTTATCACTCATCAGTTTCACAGATTTGCTAAGCGGTACGTGCTAATCCTCTCATATCTAGCAACATTGGTCCTGACCGCGTTTGTCTCCCAGCGTCCACTCTTTGTAATCCTTCAAGTGATGTCCTTAGCCTCAGTGACTCTCTTCTTCATCGCCTATGTTGAATCATCTGCACCGAACCGTGACACCTTTCGGTGGAATCTATTGACCGTGGACTGTGCTTTTCTTCTTGTCTGTGCTGGAAGCCTCGTTCTTCTGGTAACCCGGCCGCAACTGGTCTTTGAAATCACTCCGGAGGGGAATCGCTTTAGGGGTTTATTCAACGAGCCTGCGATGATGGGAGCTGTTTCCGGCCTTCTGATCGGACTCTCTGCCTTCGGACGATTAAGTTGGCTTATCCGAATCAGCGGAGCCCTCGTAGCAATTCCCTGCCTGTATTTCACCGGCTCGCGAACCTCCTGGGGTGCCGCCGTAGCCGGGCTTCTCATTACAGGAATCATCTATATCAGACAGAAACGCGCATGGATGATTGCTCTTGCCTTCGTCGGAGTCATTGGAGGATTAGGCCTAGTTATCCTTGACGTTCATTTAGCCTCGGAGACTAAATCAAAAGTCATACGGTCTGGCTCTATTGGAAGCTTATCCGGCCGGACGGTGCTGTGGGATCTTGCCTTCGAGAAATACCAAGACAGTCCCTTCCTTGGTTACGGTTTCACTACCGGCTCGGATGCCCTCGCATCCGACATGGGCGATACGCTCAACACGGCATTTGGGGTAGCAGATCGATCTCAGCAAAAGGCATTTAGTTTGCATAGTGGTTATATCCAAGCCCTCCTCGACTCAGGAGCAATCGGAACGAGCCTATACCTGTCGATTCTTTGTTTAGCCCTTTGGAGATTGTTCAGGTATGACCAGGAGCGCCTTCATGGCGCAGAAATGTATTGTCTCCTGTTCTTCAGCATCTCTAATTTAACCGATACGATCATTTTCGGGGCGGCTGTGTTTTACGAAGCCTTTTACTGGTATTTATCAGCTCTGGCAATGAGCGTCGTCGGTCTCGCTAATGAGGCCTCTGCAGAGTCTCTGAACCACGTTCGCGATGAGCAGAGGGCGCTGCCCTCCTGTCAGCTTGCCTCACCCTTGAAGACTGATAGCCAGTCAATGCCAGCTAGCGCTAGGCGGTATCCATTGTTGCAGGACTAGTCGGAGGAAACACATGAGAGCCCTACTTGTCTGTATGTACATCGCGACATTAGGTATCAGCCTTGGTCCAGGTACCGACCTCAATGCGGGAACTGCCACATTCGCAAACAAGCGAGCTATTCTAGATGGTGACATCGGTCTGTGGACAAATAAGGAAGAAGTCGATCGTCGGCTTCAGAGAATCAAAGAAGCGGGCTTCAATGTCTATATCCCTGCCGTGTGGTACGGGCGAGGGACGACCTGGCCATCGCGTTATGCGCCATGGGATTTTACATTAGGCCCCAAAATCACCCAAACCTATGACCCCCTTCGATATGCCATTGCTAAGGCCCATGAGCTCGGTCTTGAAGTCCATCCGTGGTTCACCTTGGTATTTCGATGGAATGAAACCTTCATGCCAGAGTATGGGTTGGAAGGAGTCACCGAGGGACCACATGCCGCATTTGATGTGCACAATCCATCGTTTCGTGAATTCATGACCAACATGGTTGTCGAGGTTGCAACCAATTATGACATCGACGGACTTAACCTCGATTTTGGCCGGGCAATGGGGCTCTGCCGCAGCACGACATGCCAGCAAGAATACCGAGCCCTCTATAACAGAGATCTGAATTTTGACTCTCTAGCATTCAAGATAAAACCGAAAGGAGTTCCCACTCTGATCGAGTATCAAGAAAAGGCGGTCACAGCTTTGATCAAATCGGTTTCTGATTCCGTCATGAAAATCAAGCCGGCCATCTTGATCAGTGCAGACGGCCATCCGGAACTGACCCGTTACGAGCAGGGGCAGAACAGCATTGACTGGGTCAACAGAGGGTTGGTCGATGCGGTTTTTCGGATGGATTACCACCCCACGATCAACTCATCGGCCACAGACACAGTCCGAAGCCAAATGACAAATCCAAAGGCACTCACCTTGCTCATTTCTAACATGGCTCATGGTGCCGACCTTCCCGCAAATCAAAAACCATTCGCTCGATCAGGCCAATGGCTCGCAGATACAATCGCCACAGTATCCGCGCGGTGGCCCGACTCGGGCATTGCGGTCTACTTCTACAAGTACCTTTCCGACGAACAAATCGCCGCGCTCAGAACGGGACCGTTCCATACAGAACGCGATAAGGCCGCTCCCAATGCTCCATCTGCTTTGAGCGTCAAATGACTTTCAAAATGTTGTACCCCTCCAGCCATCCCGGCCTCAGGTCTTACCGATGACAATTCGTCAGACCGTTGCTGCGGCAACATTGGTCGGGGAACTCTGTCACCAGGAGTCTCGGGACCATAAGACGATTGCCTATGGAGGCGGTGCCCTCTTGCTTGCGTCTGCGTTCGGCAACGGGCTCAACTACGCTTTTGGAATATTCCTCGCTCGAATACTCGGTCCGGAAGAATTTGGTCTCTATGCTCTCGCATTGACCATTTTTAACATGGTTAGTCTCACTGTCGTGTTTGGAATGGACATTGGCGCAATCAAGTTCGTATCTCACCATTTAGAGAGCGGACAGCAAGCCAAGGCCAGAGAAACTCTCATCGCCGCTGCTTCTTTGGCATTCGGTTCAGGCCTCGTTGCTGCTATCGGGTTGGCGTTGCTCGCACATCCCATTGCCGTGACACTCTACAACAAGCCGGATTTGGTTTTGAGTCTCCTTTTTTTTGCGGCGGCAATCCCATTTGCGACGCTTGCTCTTGTCCTCATCTCAACATTGCAAGCTCACCAGACTGTGCGCTATACGATCCTCATCAAGTATCTTTGGGAACCGATAGGCAAGTTCGTTCTCGCAGGCGTATTACTGTGGGCCGGATTCCAGCTCCTCGGAGTGCTTATTTCCATTGTTCTAGCCTTTGCCGTCAGCACCGTCCTTTCCATCCACGCCGTATATCGACTTGCTTTTAACGGATCGGACCGCTTTCTTGTGTGGAACATGCAGGAGGCAAGAACGCTTCTGACCTACTGTCTCCCGCTCGCGGTTTCCAATCTATTCGGTGTCGTGGCGCCCCGCTCTGACATCCTGATCTTAGGATATTGGTCGAATACGCAAGAAGTGGGCATCTACCTTGCAGCTTTTCAAACAGCGGCCATCATATCCCTTGTGCTAGGTGCGTTCATAACAGGCTTGGCCCCCATCATTAGTCGTGCGTGGAGCTTGCAGGACCGGGCGAGACTGAAGGACACATATCAGGCTGTCTCTCGTCTTTCAATTACAGTGTCATTACCGATTTTCGGTTGTTTCATCCTCTTCGCCAGCGAGATCCTTGCCTTTTTCGGGCCGGAGTTCTCGGCTGGGACTGCGGCGCTCATAGTTCTCGCGTTTGGACAAATATTTAATAATGCCACAGGATCAGCCAATACCGTCCTGCTCATGTCTGGCCATTCCCGGCTTGTCATGACGAATACAATCATCATGGGGATAGTTTTGCTCGCTGCGACTGCTGCCATTATTCCTTTTTGGGGGATGACGGGGGCCGCTATTGCCGCATCAACGACATTCATACTTACCAACCTCATTCGGGTGATTCAGGTGTGGCGACTGCACCATGTGCAGCCGTATACGTGGGGTTTGGCAAAACCAATTGCCGCTGCCGCTGCTGCGACGGGTATTGTCCTTTTGTTGCATAATTCGGCCGTGATGCTTCCCGGTCCCGTGCTCGGTCTTGCGTTAGGTATGCTGTACCTATCAGGGCTTCTGCTTCTTGGAATCAATCAACAAGACCGGCTAGTTCTCCAATCGCTACTCTCTAGCTTTAGAAGCTTCTTTGGGAAGGAATGAGATGTAGGCCTGAGGTGTCTGCTTGGAGAATGTTACATGAGGCAAACTGGGAGGTGTGAATCTTGATGAAACTTATCCTTGGATGTGGCGCGCATGTTCAGCTTAGCTTACTCATGAGCCTATGATCGCAAGACCTTCACTTCTTCTGATCGGTCCAACGCCACCACCATTCCACGGCGTGGCTGTTGCGGTTCAAACATTGCTTCAGTCCTGCATCGTCGAGCAGTTTCACGTTCGTCACCTTGATCTTGCTGACCGACGAGGGATTCAGCACGTCAATAAGCCTGATTTGCATGATGTTACCCTCTTTCTTCAACAATGGCTGCGGCTTATCAACAAACTGGTTCGTGCATGCCCAACATTGACCTATCTGGTGCTGTCCCAATCGACGATAGGGTTTCTTCGCGACAGTTTGCTTATTTGGCCTGCCTACTTGCGGGGTAGCCATATTGTGCTTCACCTTCATGGAGGAAACTTTCGCGACTGGTTTCTGGGACGCTCCTGGTTCATGAAGGTGTATGTCCAAACCGTACTCAGGCGTGTTACGCGTGTCATTGTACTCGGGGAATCATTGAAATGCCAATTCGATGGGCTCGTGGAAAAATGCAGAATTGCGGTCGTATCTAATGGCATCGACTGGAAGGAGTCTGTTTCTCCTGGAAAACTGGCTGCTAGCAGCTCACGGTACCGGATTCTTCATTTGAGCACCCTAAGCCACCTGAAAGGCACGCTTGTCCTCATGCAAGCCATTCCCTTGGTTGTTCGTCGACGGCGGGACGTTGAGTTTGTGTTCGCAGGTCCCTGGTCACATGCAGAGGATGAGCAGTGGGCCGAGAAGTTCATCGCTCAACAAGACATAGCAGAACATATACGGTTCAGCGGGCATGTGGATGGCAATGAGAAGAGATCTCTGTTCGATTCTGCCGACGTCTTTGTCTTTCCCGGAGTTCAGCAGGAGGGTCAGCCGCTCGTGGTTATCGAAGCAATGGCCGCCGGGTTACCGGTTATATTTACTGATCGTGGCTGCTTACGTGACACAGTCGTCAGTGGAGAAACCGGGCTTGAAGCTCCTATCAATGACCCGTATCAGTTGGCCGATCGCATTCTTTGGCTTCTGGAGCATTCAGATGATATGGGGACCATGGGAAGGCGTGCCCGTCAACGATATGAAATGCTCTACACAAAGAAACACCATATCGAGAACATGATTGAGGTCTTTGTCTCGTCGTGCACAAGTAACCCTGCGTGAACAGATTACCGTTGGCGGGAGGGGATGTAACCATGGGCGCTCGTGATGCCGGCATTCTTCTGGATATTCATATTAACCGAATGTCTCTTGCGGAAATCACGGAAGAGGCACTTCAGGCGATCAATCGAAAGATATCCCAAAGAGTGTTTGTCTGCGCCAATCCTCATTCGTTGGTCGTCGCACAACATGACCTTGGCTTCCAGTCTGCTCTGACACAAGCCGATCTCGTCGTAGCCGATGGGGTTGGGGTGTCGTCTATGGCGCGACTGGTTGGAGTTCAGATCGGCCCACGGATAACCGGAACCGACTACTTCCAGGCAGTGCTGATGGCTCTCCAGCAACGAGGTGGCGGGCGCGTCTTCTTCTTTGGATCGTCGCAGCGAGTCCTTGATCTTATCTCCAAGCGCTTTGCCGCTGATTTCCCCTCCCTCACACTGTGCGGTACACTCTCCCCGCCGTTTGGCCCATGGAGTGACGAGGAGAATCGTCAAATGGTTCAGGTCATCAATGACGCCAAACCGGACGTGCTTTGGGTCGGCATGACCGCGCCCAAACAAGAGAAGTGGGTGGAGGACAATCGCCGGCAACTGAACACCCCGGTGGTTGGTTCAATCGGCGCGGTATTGGACTTTTACGCAGGCACCCATTCACGAGCCCCACAATGGATTTGCCACATCGGGCTTGAGTGGGCCTATCGATTCATGTTGGAGCCTCGTCGTATGTGGCGGCGAAACTTTGTTTCTGCTCCGATGTTCATCTGGCTGGTGCTCAGGCGGCATGTATTTGGGTTTCGCAAGTGATAGTGTGGGGGATCGTTCCTATTATTGTGCCCAGTGCGAGCATACCAGGCTCTGCCGCTTTCGATTTAGCCGACTCACTGTATTATTGCAAGTGCATTATTAGCGTATTGTACGTATTATCTTAGTTAGGTTCTTACAACAATACGTTTGGTACGATCACCTCCAATTTCTTTTGCGGTGATTTTGTTAGGGGCAGGGCTCCTTGCGTTGGTCGGTCTTGGTGCAGGGAGTTGGCAACGGAGAAAAAAGCCTCGCGTAGGAGAACGATACAGTCTTTATGACACAGCCGGTGCCGTAAGGCACCGGCTGTGTCATTTTATGTGATAGCGCGCAATATTCTGACACCTTCCGTGCCATCTTGTGCCTGATCCAGAATTGTACCGGCGTGTAGGGGTGTATAGGCAGTGCCTTCCGACAATCTTTCGCCTCTCATGATTTTACAATGAGATAGCAGATAGACCCGTCGGTCTGGGATTTGCTCATCACCAGGCTGGCACATGTACCACCTTTACGAAGGAGTGTTTGTATGCAGATCATGAAGCAGTTGTCGATCAAAGGGTTATTCCTGCCGGCGATCGCTCTGTGTTCCATTCTCTTTTCCGGGAACGCTGCTCATGCGGCTCTGGTAACGTATTCGTTCACTGGCGGTGTCAGCAACCTCAATGGAGCTTTGCTGCCGACCGTGAATCTGATGTCTCCGGTCTCAGGGACGTTCCAGTTCGATAACGCCACAGGTGGCGTTGGCGGGAACTACCCGGGCGCCGTCACCAATATATCCCTGAACATCGGCGCCTATACGTCGTCCTTTGCACCGGGCGCGAATGCGGTGACGGTATTTAACCAGATCGATCTGGGTGGCGGCATAATCGGTGATCGCTGGAGGCTTGTGACCGGGGCTACCGGCGACCCGATCAACGGATACTCACCGTTCCGGTTCGATCTCCATCTGGATCAAGAGGGTGGGAGTGCGTTCAGTAACGTAGACTTGCAGAGCCCACCGAGCTTCGGTTCTCTGACCGGCAGCAGATGGCGTCTCATTTTTGAGAATGCCGATGGGAATCTGGTCAGGGTGCAGGGGGCGTTGAATAGCTTGACAGCAGTGCCGTTGCCTGCGGCGGTTCTCCTGTTCGGCGCTGGTCTCATCTCCTTGGTCGGTCTTGGCGCCGGAGGTTTGCGAAACCTTCGCTGGCCTCAGGCGTAGATGTAGACGAGAAGAAGGTTCCTTTGAACCAGGGCTTGGTACCTCAATAGGAGGTATCAAGCCCGTTCTTTATGAGGAACACGTTCAAGCAGTCGGGTGTTGTGGGAAACTTGAGGCTTAGGTTTAGGCTCAGGGGTAAAAATACAACCATTTCGTCGTTGTGCCGTTTCCACTGCGCGATAGGAGTGAAGAAGTGAAGCGGAAGTTGTCTGGACCAATCTTGAGAAGGTTATCTTACGACCTTCAATCTGGCATCCAGAGTATTCACTGGGGTTCTGCCCCACTTTTACGGACACCTTGTTAAGGCTCATAATGGGCCAGGAGGGGTGTCATGGTACAAAGGCGGAGGTTTTCAGTGGAGTACAAGCGTGAAGCGGTGGCGATGCTGGATTCTC
>Ga0247727_10004403_pt1 | contig 29908 bp, 23 predicted proteins | sample WisWelCaveWW1625_FD_202498 | JGI IMG/M metagenome (GOLD analysis project Ga0247727, IMG submission 202498) | Biofilm microbial communities from Wishing Well Cave, Virginia, United States - WW16-25 | ecosystem: Environmental > Aquatic > Deep subsurface > Groundwater > Cave microbial mat | place...
GACGATCGTCGAGGTCGGTCCCCGCGACGGGCTGCAGAACGAGCCGGCCGCGGTCGCGACCGACGCGAAGGTCCGGTTCGTCGCGGCGCTCGCCCGAGCGGGGCTTTCGCGGATCGAGTGCGCCGCGTTCGTCCACCCGAAGTGGGTTCCGCAGATGGCCGACGCGGAGGCGGTCTTCGCCGCGATCGCATCGGACGGCGAGTTGCGTCGGGGCGCGGGGACGATCCGCCTCTCGGCGCTCGTCCCGAACCGCAAGGGACTCGAGCGCGCGCTCGCCGCGGGCGTCCGCGAAGTCGCAGTCGTCGCGTCGGCGACGGACGCGTTCAACCGGAAGAACCTCAACGCGCCTATATCGGAGACTCTCGCCGAGATCGATTCGCTCGCGAAGGATGCCGCGCGCGCGCGCGTGCCGGTCCGCGCCTACGTTTCGGTCGCGTTCGTTTGCCCGTACGAGGGCCCGGTCGACCCGGATCGCGCGGCGGCGGTGGCCGAGCGTCTTCACGCGGCCGGCGCGTTCGAGGTCGCGCTCTCCGACACGATCGGCGCGGCGACTCCCGACGACGTGACACGGCTGCTCGAGCGGCTCGCCGGCCGGATCACCGCTGATCATCTCGCGCTCCACCTCCACGACACGCGGGGAACCGCGCTCCCCAACGTCCTTCGTGGGCTCGATCACGGCATGACGGTCTTCGATGCGTCGGCGGGCGGCCTGGGAGGCTGCCCCTATGCCCCCGGCGCCGCCGGCAACCTCGCAACCGAGGACCTCGTCTACCTACTCGACGGGATGGGGATCGAGACGGGGGTCTCGCTCGACGGGGTCATCGCCGCCTCGCGGAGTCTCCAAGAGGCCGTCGGACGGCCGCTCCCGAGCCGAGTCCTCCGGGCCGGCGGGGCGCCGCGCCCCCTCGGCTAGTTGGCTCGCTCGGGTCGCCGCGGACGAAGGACATCACGCGGACCTGGACCGATTCCGGTTCATCTGTTACATTGGTCGTCGGGCTCGCCGCCGCGGCGAACCCAAACCCACCCCGGGAAAGGAACGGACGATGAGATCCCTGCTCTTGTCGGCGGCTCTCGTGATCGCTCTTCTTCCAACCAGCGCAATCGCGCGGCCTCTCGATATCGACGACGTTGCCCGACTCGCCGAACGCGGGTTCAGCGACGAAGTCATCCTTGCGCAGATCGAGTCGACCGGTTCGGAGTTCGACCTCGATTCCGACGACCTCGTCTATCTCAAGGACCACGGCGTGAGCGACCGCGTCATCGAGGCGATGATCCGGTTGGAAGATGAAGACGACGACGACGGGGACGAGGACGAGGCTTACGACGACGACCGATCCGACGACGATCGGGACAGCTATCACTCGAGCCTGTATCTCTCTCTCGGCTACAACACGCCATGGAGAGGGTACAACTACTGGTACGCGGGGTGCGCGAACCCGTGGTGGTACTTTTACTACTACCCGACCTACTACTACGCATACAGCCATCCGTACTACTACTCGAACTATTCGTACTGGAGATCGAACTACTACGGCGGCTACTGCTCGACGCGGTCGTATCCGGCGGTCCGGGCGTCGAGCGGCGTCTACCGGAGCGACCCGACACGGCGCTCGTTCGGCGCCGCGCGCGGTTACACTGCACGCGAGCGGACCGGTCGAACGACGCTCACCAGCCGCCGCTCGATCGAGACGGGAAGGTACCGCACGTCGACCCGCGCCGCTTCGCCGAGCGGATCCCGCGCCGTCTACAGGGCGGAGGGGACTCAGCGGACGCGGGGCGCCGGCGCGTATCGAGCCCCTTCCGGTACGCGAACGAATCGGTCTCGCTCCTCGCTGAGTCCAGCTCCCGCGCCGAACACCCGCTCGAGCAGCGGGCGTAGCGCGCCGAGGTACCAAGCGCCATCCTCCGGGCGCTCCCGATCCGGCACCGTCGCGCCGAGCCGCGGATCGTCGAGCGGAAGGTCGTCGGTCGGCTCGGGAGGTCGATCGTCCGGCGCGGGCAGGGCGCCGGCGTCCCCTTCCGGCGGCGGATCGAATGCGCCGCGGGGATCGAGCGGCGGAAGGGGTCGCGGGCGGTAAGCTCATCGACATCGCAAGTCGGTCGATTCTGCGAGGGCGCGCGCCGTGAACACCGAGCGGCGGGCGCCCTTCGGCTTTTCTGCCCACGCGGCACCAATCCTCGCTCGAATCTGCTACCGAATGAGAACGAGGTGTCGCGAGCGGACCTCGCCGCCGGCCACTCCGCGCACGACGTAATGGCCGCTCGGGGCCGGGTCGCCTGCGTCGTTCGTTCCATCCCACTCGAACGAGAAGAGCCCGCGAGGGAGCGCGTCGCGAAACAGCGACCGGACGCGCCGGCCGCTCGGGTCGTACACGTCGACGGAAACTTCCGCAGCGGAACGATCGAGGTCGAGTCGAACGCGCGTACTGCCGGAGAACGGATTGGGCGAGACAGGGAGCAGGCGCATCGCGGCGGGGGTCGACACGCCCGCTCCGCGAGCGACTAGGACAATGCGAGGAGGCTTCAAGGACCAGAGGGAGCCGCGGATTGCGACCCGGGCGGTTCGAATCCTCGTGACTGGGTCCGCGCGTGCGGGGAACGCGAGCGGTTCGGACTGAAAGACGACGATCGCCTCGTCGGCAGAGACGACGGACGGTCCGCGGATCTCGATGTCGAGAACATCGACACCGCCGAGCGAACTGAACGGTTCGATCGAGAATGCATTCGTGAGCGCGATCTGGCCTTCGGGGAGTGAATCCGCAGCGGAAGAATGCACGAGGAAGAGGCTCTCCCGATCGAGGTTCGGTGCCGTGAACCGAAAATCGCCCGATGCCGCGCCGCCCGACAGCTGCGCGCCCGGGACGAGATGCGCGAGGTCGCCGACGAGCGAATCGATTCCCGCAAGATCGAACGTGTCGGTCGCGGCGGCGACGATCGCAAGCGGGCCAACGACGAGTGGGATCGGCGCCTCGGCGATCCAGTAAGACCGGCCAAGTCGCCGCACCTCGGTCGGCAGGCCGTTGACGGTGAGCGTGAGCGAGGTCATCGGCTCGTTCCCGTCGATCCGGACGTGGACGGAGTCGTTCGGGCTACGGCGGGGAACTCCGAATTCGAGCCGGACGCGAGGGACTGGAGGGAAGTTCGTCGGGCGAACGGCGAGCGTCGGCCCCGGGCTCCCCGCGTGTCCCGTTGCGTCCTCGGGGACGATTCTGTAAGCGACGAGCGTGTCGGATGGGCCGAGCGCTCTGTCGGCCCACAGACAATAGGAACGCGGATCGCAGCCGTCGAGGAATGCCGGCAGCCGAGCGACGAGGTGCTCCGCATCGAGAGGAACGACACTTGTCTCGGCCCGAAAGATTGAAAGTCGCGGCTCCTCCGCTTCCGTGAACGGGACCGTGATGGTGATGTTGAAGTTGTCGGACGCAGACACCGCGATTCCTTCCGGCAGACGCGGCGCTAGCCATCCGCTCCGCGGCCCGCCGCCGAGGCCGATGTCTTGGCGCGTCTGATCGAGGTCCGCGCCGGCGGGGTCGAGTGAGCCCGCGTCGAACAACGGCGACCCCGCGCGCGGCAGGTAGTCGAGAGTGTCGGCGGACGGCGCGAGGAAGCCGGCGTCGGCGGCGATGTTTCCACGCGTCGGATCCGGCGTCTCGATCGATCCCGCGACGAGCGGTTCGTCGTTTCCGGACACGTCGCAGAAGTCGAGCGCGAATGACGACGGGGAGCTCGCCGACAGCGTCGCGCCGCCGCGGTTTCCGGAGACGACCGTACCGCGAAGCGTCGCGAAGACTCCTTGCGGCCCGCCGCCTCCGAGCGCGCTCGCGTCGGGCGCCGCGTTGTCCGCGATCACGCAGTTCTCGATCAGAAACTCGCTCGCCTCGCCGTACAGGCCGCCGCCGGCCGCGCTCGCGCTGTCCCATGCGACGAGCGAATTGATGAGGGCGACGAACGGCGCGTCGAGCGCCGCGGCGCCGCCGCCCCGCGCGGCGGCGTTCCGTGCGAGCCGCGTCCGCACGATCTCGACTCCGACCGGGCCGTCGACGAAGAGCCCGCCGCCCGCATCGGAAGCTTCGTTCTCGACGATCTCGCAGTCTGCGAGCTGAACGGATCCGACCGCGTCGCCGCCCGCGGACGTGATCGCGATTCCCCCTCCGTTTCGCGCGCGGTTGCCGAACACTCGCGCGTGGCTGATTTCCACCTCGCCGCCCGCGATCAGGATCCCGCCGCCGGGCCCCTCGGCGACGTTTCCGTAGACGGCGACGCTCTCGACGATGGCAGACGATAACGCGAGGAGGATTCCGGCTCCGCCCGACCGCTCGGCGGCGCTCCCTCCCGTCACGCCGAGCCGCGCGATTCGCGTGCCGGCTCGCCCTTCCACGAGCGTGATCGCGCGCCCCTCGCCTCCGGCGTCGATCACCGTGGATTCAGCGCCCGCGCCCTCGAGGACCACCCCGCTTCGCATCGTCACGCGTTCCGGGTACACGCCGGCCGCGACCCGCACCGTGTCGCCCCCGCTCGCCGCGTCGAGCGCCGCGCCGATCGTCTCGAACTCGCCCGCGCCGCCGGCCGCGACGGTCAGAACGCGAAACTCATGGACTTCGAACGCGAAGGCTCCGCGGTCCATGTGGCTTGCGTAGACGAGGTCGCCGGTCGGACCGGTCGGGAAGACGCCCCAGAATCCCGAGAGCCGCGTCGTCACCGTGTCGACGTCCGCGAACGCCATCTCGATGGGCGTGGCCGGGCTCGACACGTCGAGGATCCGCACGCCGCACGTGTAGTACGCGAGGTAGAGGCGCTTGTCTCGAAGCGCAAGGTTGTGCACCGAGGCGTCGGCATCGGGGCAGGTCCACGACCCGATCTCGCGGATCTCCGAGGGGCGCGAGATGTCGAGGACGTGAACGTGGCCGTACGGCGGCGTGTAGACCTCGTCGGAAAGAAACGCCGTCGATCCGTCCTCGGAGACGACCGTCGAGTGCGTGAACGCTCCTGGGTAGTCGAAGCGGCCGACCTCGAACGGGCGCGTCGGGTCGGCGACGGAGAGGACGCGAAGGCCTTCCTCCCAGTACGACAGATACGCAAGCGTGTCGACGACGAAGACGTCGTGGAGGTAGCGGCCGGGCGTGTTCGTCGACCAACTCGCCACCTCCCGCGGCGAGGAGGGATCCGACACGTCGAGCACGCGCAGATCGCCCGTGCTCGAGCACGCGAGGTACGCGTACGGGGGAGCGAGCCACGCGTTGTGGACTTGCGAGACGGAATCGGACCGGAACGTCCCGAGGATGCGCGGCGATTCCGGGTCGGCGATCGAGGCGAGCGCGATCGCGGGACGCGGCGGGTCGGGAAATCCCGGCTCGAACGCCAGAAGGCAGAGCGTGTCGGCGGCTGTCACGTCGCGCGGCGGGTCGGTCGTGGGGAGGTACGAGAGAAGGCGGAGCGCGCCGGGGTTCGCGGCGTCGACGACGTACAGCCCATTCTTCGGCGCCTCCGCGGCGGTGAAGGTCGCGAGGAGAATCAGGTCGCCGGCGCCCCAAACGTCTCCGTACCGGACGTTCGGCGCGGGGTTGAGCTCGTCGAGGAGCGCGAGGTTTCGAGCCGCCGGATCTTGTGCGCTCGCGCCGCTCGGCGCGGTGAGCGCCGATGCGAGGATCAGGAGGGTTGCGGTCTGGGCGGCGGCTCGGCCCACTCCGCGACTCTATCAGATCGCGGGCCGCTCAGCGGCCGAACGAGATCCCGATCGACTCGCCGGTGACGACGAGCTCGCCGCGCGGCGGAACGAGCTTCATCCGCGCGACGGCCTTCTCGATCGGGACGGACGCCATCGAGCGGCCGCGAAGGCAGACCATCCGCCCGAGCCGCCCCCGCGCGATCAAGTCGACCGCGTGGACGCCGAACCGCGTCGCCAGAACCCGGTCGTACATCGTCGGGCCCCCGCCGCGCTGGAGATGGCCGAGGACCGTTACGCGCGTCTCGACGTCGGTCCGCTTCGCGATCTCCGCCGCGACCCACGCGCCGATTCCTCCGAGCCGCTCGACGCTGGCGGTGTCCTGAGCCGCCTCGAGGACCATCCGCTTTCCGCCGCGAGGCCGCGCCCCCTCGGCCACGACGAGAATCGAAAACGGAGAACGGCCCCGCGCGCGTTCCTCGACCTTCGCGACGACCTCTTCGATCGCGAACGGGATCTCCGGGATGAGGATGATGTCCGCGCCGCCAGCGAGGCCGGACTGGATCGCGATCCAACCGGCGTACCGTCCCATCACTTCGAGGACCATCGCGCGGTGGTGGCTCTCCGCCGTCGTGTGGAGCTTGTCGATCGCCTGAGTGGCCGTCACGACGGCCGAGTTGAACCCGAACGTGACGTCGGTCGCGTCGAGATCGTTGTCGATCGTCTTCGGAATCCCGACGAGCGGGATCCCCTTCTTCTTGATCGCGGCGGCGATCTTCAGCGACCCGTCCCCTCCGATCACGACCAGCCCGGCGAGTCGGAGCGCGCGAAGCCGGCGCGTCACAAGCGCCGAAAGGTCCTTCACGACCGTTTTTCCTCGGACCTTCACGGGGTAGGCGAACGGGTTTCCGCGGTTTGCCGTGCCGAGGATCGTGCCGCCCTGTGGGAGGATTCCGCGCACGGAAGCGAGCGAAAGCACCCGCGGGCGCTGGCCCGCGATCAGCCCATCGAATCCGCTTTCGATCCCGACGACGCGATAGCCGTACTTGAGGATCGCGGTCTTGACGACCGCCCGAATCGCGGCGTTTAGGCCGGGGCAGTCGCCGCCCCCCGTCAGGACGGCGATCGTGCGAGACATGCGTTCTCCTTCCGTCTTGGTTGACACACTCTTGAGGCCGCCACTATATTTCATCCGGTCGGCGAATCAAGTTCCTCCTCTCGCCGGTCGATAGCCATCGCAGGATCGCGGGAGTCGGGAATGCGAGCGGAGGGCCGAGACGTGAGAGCCAGCGTGAAGGGCCGCGACATCATCACCTTCGTCCAGGCCCGCCAAGACCCGGACAATTTCCGCGAGTTGAATTGGACCGGAAATTTCGAGGAGTACCTCGACCTCGTCGCCGAGAATCCGCGGATCGCGCGGAACGCCTTCCAGAGGATCTTCGACATGATCCTCTCGCACGGCACCGAGGAATACAAAGAGTTCAAGCGGGCGATCGTCCGGTACAACTTTTTCAAGGATCCGTTCGGCGGTGGCCGCGACTCGATCTTCGGCCTCGAGATCCCCCTCCAAAAGATGGTCAACGTGTTCAAGGCGGCGGCGCTCGGGTACGGCCCCGAGAGGCGCCTTCTCCTTCTGCACGGGCCGGTCGGGAGCTCCAAATCGACGATCGTCCGGCTCCTCAAGCGCGGGCTCGAAGAGTATTCGAAGACGCGCGAGGGCGCGCTCTACACGTTCGGCTGGCGGCGCGAGGCCGACGGGCGAGTCGACTGGCACGACTGCCCGATGCGCGAGGAGCCGCTCCATCTGATCCCGCAGGATTTCCGCGGCGAGATTCTCGAGCGGCTCAACGCGGAGCGCCCGGAGGGGATGCGCGTCCGGATCGAGGGCGACCTTTGCCCATCGTGCCGTCACACTTACGCCGAGCTGTACAAGAAAGGCGAGGGCGACTGGACGAGCGTCGTGAAAGAGGTCCGGATCCGTCGACTCCTCCTGTCGGAGAAGGACCGGATCGGGATCGGAACGTTCCAGCCGAAGGACGAGAAAAACCAGGACTCGACCGAGCTGACCGGCGACATCAACTACCGGAAGATCGCCGAGTATGGCTCCGACTCGGACCCGCGCGCGTTCAACTTCGACGGCGAGTTCAACATCGCCAACCGCGGCCTGATCGAGTTCATCGAAGTCCTCAAGCTCGACGTGGCGTTCCTGTACGACCTCCTCGGCGCTTCGCAGGAGCACAAGATCAAGCCAAAGAAGTTCGCGCAGACGGACATCGACGAGGCGATCATCGGCCACACGAACGAGCCGGAGTACCGCAAGCTCCAGTCGAACGAGTTCATGGAGGCGCTCCGCGACCGGACGGTGAAGATCGACGTCCCGTACATCACGAAGCTGACGGACGAGATCCGGATCTACGAGCGCGACTTCAACGCGCGGAACATCCGGGGCAAGCACATCGCCCCGCACACGATCGAGATGGCGGCGATGTGGGCGGTGTTGACGCGCCTCGAGGAGCCGAAGAAGGCGCAACTCTCGCTCCTGCAAAAGCTCAAGCTGTACGACGGAAAGTCGCTCCCGGGATTCACGGAGGACAACGTCAAGGAACTCCGGAAGGAAGCGGTCCGCGAGGGGATGGAAGGGATCTCCCCCCGGTACATCCAGGACAAGATCTCGAACGCTCTCGTCCGCGACGAGTGGGAAGGGTGCATCAACCCGTTCATGGTCCTCAACGAGATGGAGTCCGGGCTCAAGCACCACAGCCTTCTGACGAGCGAGGAGCTCCGGAAGCGGTACAAGGATTTGCTCAACGGCGTCCGCGAGGAGTACGAAGACATCGTCAAGAACGAGGTGCAGCGCGCGATCTCCGCCGACGAAGAGTCGATCTCGAGGCTCTGCGCGAACTACATCGACAACATCAAGGCGTACACGCAGCACGAGAAGGTGCGGAACAAGTACACCGGCCAGAGCGAGGAGCCGGACGAGAGGCTGATGCGGTCGATCGAGGAGAAGATCGACATTCCCGAGAGCCGAAAGGACGACTTCCGCCGGGAGATCATGAACTACATCGGCGCGCTCGCGGTCGACGGGAAGACGTTCAGCTACAAGACGAACGCTCGGCTCCAGAAGGCGCTCGAATTGAAGCTGTTCGAGGACCAGAAGGATTCGATCAAGTTGACGAGCCTCGTGTCGAGCGTGATCGACAAGGACACGCAGGAAAAGATCGACGTCGTGAAGAGCCGGCTCGTCTCCAACTACGGCTACTGCGACATCTGCGCCACGGACGTCCTGAACTTCGTCGCGAGCATCTTCGCGCGCGGGGACACGAAGCGTTAATCGAGGGAGTCCGATGGTCCTCCGCATCGAGCGGGACCACAACCGCTTCAAGAAGATCGTCCACGGCCAGATCAAGAAAGAGCTCCGCAAGTACGTCTCCAAGGGCGAGCTGATCGGCCGTCAGGGCAAAGACCTCGTCTCGATTCCGATTCCGCAGATCGAGATTCCGCAATTCCGCCACGGGCGCCGCGGGTCGGGCGGCGTCGGCCAAGGCGACGGCGAGGCGGGGGACGCGATCGCAGTCGGCGAAGGGGGCGACGCGCCCGGCGAGCACATCCTCGAGGTCGACGTCACGCTCGAGGAGCTTGCGAACATCCTCGGCGATGCGCTCGCGCTGCCGCGGATCCAGCCCAAGGGGAAGCGGAACATCGCGGACGCTCACGACCGGTACAACTCGATCCGCCGCGTCGGCCCCGAGTCGCTCCGCCGGTTCAAGCGGACCTACCGCGAAGCGCTCAAGCGGCAGATTATCTCCGGGACATACGACCAGGTGAACCCGCGGATCGTCCCGATCCGGGAGGACCGCCGCTACCTCTCGTGGAAGCGGGTCGAGAGGCCGGAGTCGGCCGCGGTCCTCATCTACATGATGGACGTGTCGGGCTCGATGGGCGACGAGCAGAAGGAGATCGTCCGGATCGAGTCGTTCTGGATCGACACGTGGCTCTCGCATCAGTACCGGCGTCTGGAGAAGCGGTACATCGTCCACGACGCGATCGCGCGCGAAGTCGATCGCGAGACGTTCTTCCACACGCGGGAAAGCGGCGGGACGAAGATCTCGTCCGCCTACGCGCTCGCCTCGAAGATGATCGACGAGGAGTACCCACCCTCCGAGTGGAACATCTACCCGTTTCATTTCACCGACGGCGACAACTGGGGAGGCGGCGACACTGAGGCGTGCATCGACCTCCTCCGCGCGAGCCTTCTGCCGCGCGTCAACGTCTTCGCGTACGGCCAGGTGAAGAGCATGTACGGGAGCGGGCAGTTCATCCGCGACCTTCGTGACAACTTCCAATCGGCGGACAACCTCCTTCTCTCGGAGATCCGCTCTAAGGACGGAATCGTCGATTCGATCCGCGAGTTCCTCGGGACGGGGAAGTGAGCGGCGCGTGAACCTCACCGGCGAACTGGAACGGGTCCGGGAGGAGATCGAAGCCGCGGCGCGCAACTACGGCCTCGACTTCTTCGAGACGCGCTTCGAAGTCCTCGACTACGAACAAATCAACGAGGTGGCGTCGTACGGCGGCTTCCCGTCGCGGTATCCGCACTGGCGGTTCGGGATGGAGTTCGAGTCTCTCCGGAAGGGCTACACCTACGGCCTGCAGAAAATCTACGAGATGGTCATCAACAACGACCCGTGCTACGCCTACCTCCTCGAGTGCAACCATCTCGTTGACCAGAAGCTCGTGATGGCGCACGTGTACGCGCACTGCGACTTCTTCAAGAACAACAACTGGTTCTCGAAGACGAATCGAAAGATGATCGACGAAATGGCGAATCACTCGGCGCGCGTCCGCCGGTACATGGAGAAGCACGGTGAGGAGCGCGTCGAGGCGTTCATCGACGCCTGCCTCTCGATCGAGAACTTGATCGACCACCACGCGCCGTTCATCAGGCGGCGCGACGCGGACGGGCGCCGGAGCGCCGCCGCGGAGGGCGATCGAGTCGAGGTGTCGAAGATCCGGAGCAAGAACTACATGGACCGGTACATGAACCCGGCCGCGGCGCTCGAGGAGGAGCGGAAGAGGCTGGAGGAGAAGCGGCTCGAACGGGGCCGCTTCCCGGCCGAGCCGGAGCGCGACGTCCTCTTGTTCCTGATCGAGAACGCGCCGATCGAGGAGTGGGAGCGCGACGTCCTCGGAATGATCCGCGAGGAGGCGTACTACTTCGCCCCGCAAGCCCAGACGAAGATCATGAACGAGGGGTGGGCGACGTATTGGCACTCGAAGATCATGACGGAGAAAATCGTGACCGGCGCGGAGGTGATCGATTACGCGGACCACCATTCGGGGACGCTCGCCGTCCAGCCGGGCCAGCTCAACCCGTACAAGCTGGGCGTGGAGCTCTACCGCGACATCGAGGCCCGTTGGAACCGGGGGAAGTTCGGCCGCGACTACGACGAGTGCGAAGACCTCCGCGAAAAGGCGACGTGGGACTTGAAGCTCGGCCTCGGACGGGACAAGATCTTCGAGGTGCGACGGATCTACAACGACGTGAACTTCATCGACACGTTCCTCACGGCCGAGTTCTGCGAGAGACAGAAACTCTTTTCGTACCGTTGGAACGAGAAGAAGGGTCGGTACGAGATCGAGGACCGGACCGGCAAGAAGGTGAAGGCGCAGATTCTATCCCTGCTCACGAATTTCGGGAACCCGTTCATCGTCGTCGCAGACGCAAACTACCGGAACCGCGGCGAGCTCCTTCTTCGCCATCGCCACGAGGGTGTCGACCTACGGATCGACCACGCCCGGGACACGCTGAAGAACATCGCGTCGCTCTGGCGGCGTCCGGTGTTCCTGGAGACGGCCGTCGAGGGGAAGGGGAAGCTCTTCTCGTTCGACGGGAAGGAACATCAGGAAACCGACTCCGAGGAGAGCGCGGCGTAGTGCGCGAGGAGCCGCTCTCCTGATGCCGCGCGTGCTGGTCGCCGATCCGATCTCCGCGGAAGGCATCGAAATCCTTCGCGACGGCGGCCGTGTCGAAGTCGTCGTTGCCGACGCGATCTCCGCGCCCGATCTTCTCGACGCGATCGGCGGGTTCGACGGCCTCGTCGTCCGGAGCCGAACGAAGGTGACGCGCGAGGTGATCGCGCGCGCGGACCGCCTGCGCGTCGTCGGCCGGAGCGGGGTCGGGCTCGACAACATCGACGTCGCGGCGGCGGCCGAGCGCGGGGTCGCGGTCGTTTACGCGCCGGGCGCGAGCGCGGTCTCCGTCGCCGAGCTCGCAATCGGCTTGATGCTCGCGCTCGTCCGGCGCGTCGCCGAGGCGGACCGCTCGATGCGGGCGGGGAAGTGGGAGCGCGCGCAGTTCGTCGGCGAGGAGCTGTCCGGGAAGACGCTCGGCATCATCGGGCTCGGGAACATCGGACGGGAAGTCGCGAAACGCGCGGCCGCATTCGGGATGAGGATCCTCTTCTTCGATCCGCTTCGCGCGCGGAGCCTCGAAGATCTGGCCGGTGTCGAAGAGACGGACCTCGCGGGGCTCCTCGAATCGTCCGATATCGTATCCGTGCACGTTCCGCTCCGCGACGAGACGCGACACCTGATCGGGCCGCAGGCGCTGGCACGCATGCGCGCGGGCGCCTACCTCGTGAACACGGCGCGCGGCGGCCTCGTGGACGAGATGGCGCTCCTCGACGCGATCCGCGCCGGCCGGATCGCCGGCGCGGCGCTCGACGTATTCGAGGCCGAGCCGCCGGTCGGCTCCGCGCTCCTCGCCGAGCCGCGCGTGATCGCCACGCCCCACATCGGCGCATCGACGCGCGAGGCGCAGGAGCGGGTCGGCCGCGAGGTCGCGCGCCAAGTCGTCAGAGCTTTGGCCACGTCGATTCAGCACACGAGAAACGGAGGTCGTTGACAGATGACGAAGTCAGACGAGCGACGCGAACATCAGCGGTTCGAATCCGAGTTCGCCGTGCAGCTCGCGGTGCGCGACGGGGCGACGCCGCAAGGGACGCTCGTGTCGCAGAGCCGCAACCTGTCGCTGGGCGGGATCTACTGCCACCTGAGCCGCTTCGTCCCCGTCCTCACGAAGCTCCAGCTGACGCTCCTTCTGCCGATCCGCGGGAAGAAAAAGGGGGACGTCAAGACGCAGTTGCTCCGCGTCGACGGCGTCGTCGTGCGGACGACGCCCGAGGAAGAGAAGCCGGGCGTCTCCGACTACGAGATCGCCTGCGCGTTCCTGACGATCGACGACGAGACGAAGAAGACGCTCGCGAGGTACATCCGCGAGCACCTCGAAGCGCAGATGGAGTCGAGCTAGAGCGGAGCACCGCTGCGCGCCCGGACTGGCGCACCGGCGGGTCGGGCTTCGTTCCCTGCGCCGTACGCTCCGCGCGCTTCCGCGCGCTCGCTCTCCACGTTTTGCCGCCCACTCGGACCCGCGGCTTCGCCGCGGGACTCTCGCGGGCGCCCGGCAAAGTCGTGAGGCCGGCTTCGGGAACGAAGCCCGACCCGCCGGACGTGATCGCCCGGCAATCGATTCCGCCTCTCGGCATTCGCTTCCTAGCAGCTGACGTCGCCGCCCCCCGATCCAGCCTCTAACTCCCGCTCCCGTCACACGTCTCTCGTCCGGTCCTCGAGGCACGCGCGTTGCAGAAGTCGTCTGCGGAAAAGGAGGGGACGCACGTGACGCATGGAATCTACGCGGCGGGGGGCGCGATGGCGCTACTCGAACTCCGCCAGGAAGTCACAGCGAACAACCTCGCCAACGCATCGACGACAGGGTTTCGCAGGGACCTCGTCGCCGCGCGCGAAGCGGCGCCCGGCGAGTCGCCGCTCCGCCGCGGATCGCTCGCGCTGGGGATCCTCGACACGCGCGCCGTTCTCGAAACCGGCTCGATCCGCCAGACGGGCAACCCGGCCGACCTCGCGATTTCTGGAGACGGGTTCTTCGTCATCCAGGCCGACGAAGGTTCATTCCTCACGCGAGCGGGCGGATTTCAGCGGAGCGCGACGGGCGAGATGGTGAACGAAGCGGGAGAGAGGCTGCAGGGCGAAAGCGGTCCGATTCGCCTCGAAAAGGACGCGTTTCAAGTCGCGCGCGACGGTTCGGTGATCGTCGACGGCAACGTCGTCGGCACGATCCGGCTCGTGTCGCCTCCGGCGGGCGCGTCGCTGCGCAAGGCCGGCAACGGGCGCTTCGAACAGCCGCCCGGCGGCGCCGGATCGCGACCGCAGAACGGCGAGATCCTCCAGGGCTACCTCGAAGGATCGAACGTGAACGCGATCCGCGAAATGATCTCCCTCGTCGAGGCGTTCCGCTCGTACGAGGCGAACGCGAAATCGATCCAGACCGAGGACCAGATCCTCGGCCAGGCCGTTAACCAAGTCGGGCGGGTCGGCTAGCCGTCCCGCGAGAGCCGGCGGCGCCGCTTCGCGCCGGCGACCGAGCCAGGAGAACACGACATGCTGCGAGCCCTCTCCACTGCTGCGACCGGAATGATCGCGCAACAACTCACCGTCGACGCGATCGCGAACAACCTCGCGAACGTGAACACGGCGGGCTACAAGAAATCGCGGACCGAGTTTCAAGACTTGCTGTATCAAACCGTCGGGTCGGCGGGCGCGAGCGGATCGGCGCAGTCGAAGATCCCGGTCGCCGTCCAGATCGGCCACGGGTCGCGCCTGACCGCGACGCAGAAGATCCACAGCCAGGGGAACACGCAGGAGACGGGAAACCCGCTCGACCTCCTCGTCGAGGGGACCGGGTTTTTCCAAGTGAGCCTGCCGTCCGGCGAAATCGCGTACACGCGAGACGGCACGTTCAAGATCGACGGGCAGGGTTCGATCGTCACCTCCGACGGTTTCGCGATCGAGCCGCCAGTCTCCGTGCCGGCGGACGCCGAGGCCGTCTCGATCGACTCGACGGGAAAGATCGCGGCGCGCATCTCGGGTACGACGGAGCCGCAAGAGCTCGCGCAGCTCGAGCTGGCGCGGTTCGTTAACCCGGCGGGGCTCGAGTCGGCGGGCCGAAACCTCTACCGCGTCACGAGCGCCTCCGGCGAAGCGACGCTCGCCTCTCCCGGACAGGACGGGATGGGGTCGATCGTATCCGGATACCTCGAGATGTCGAACGTGCAGGTCGTCGAAGAGATGATCGCGCTGATCACCGCGCAGCGCGCCTACGAGATCAATTCGAAGTCGATCCAGACGAGCGAGGAGATGCTTGCCGTCGTGAACAACCTGAGGCGGTAATGCGCAGCGCGATCGGAATCGCGGCGCTCGTCGCCGCGACCCTCGCGGGGAGCGGGGCGGCGGCTCGGGGCGAGGAGAGCGCGAATCTCGCGCCACACGGGCCGCGCGCGTCGCTCGCGTCGCCCGCGGCGACGCTCTCGGCCGACAGTCTCGTCGCGCTCGCCGCGCGGTCGATTCGGAACGCGGCCGGGGCGCTCCCGGCCGGCGCGACGCTCACGTGCGATCCGATCGCGCTCCCGCAGCCGATGGCGCTCCCGGCCGACGCGACGCGGATCGACGTCGCGCTCGCCGATGCGACGCCGGCGGCCCTGATGACGCCCGTCTGCCGCGTCTACGCGGGCGGGCGGATCGTGAGGAGCGTTCCGATCTCAATGCGCGTCCGCGTCGAGGCGCCAACGCTCGTCACGACGCGGCGCGTCGAGCGCGGCGAAGCGATCGCGCCCGATGCCGTCCGCTCCATCGATGGCGAGATCGCGCCCCCCTGGTCCGATGCGCTCGTCGACCCCGCACAGGTCGCGGGACGCGTCGCGCGTCGGACTCTCGCGGCCGGCGAAATCCTTCGCCCCGATCTGCTCGAAACCGCTCCGCTCGTCCGTCGCGGCCAGAAGGTGCTCCTTGTCCTGGAATCGCCCAGCGTCCGGATTCTGGCCAGCGGGACGGCCCGCGGCGACGGCCGGCTCGGCGACGAAATCGCCGTCCTGCGCGACGGAATGAAGCGCGCGATCCGCGGCCGGGTCATCGGCGACGGGCGGTTGGCGATCACAGTCAAAGCATTTCAAATCTAATGCTTACAAGCCTCCGTTCAATTCCTTCATCGGGCCCAAAAAGGAGACACGCCATGTCCAGACGGATCGCAGCCGGCACGCTCCTCCTCGTGCTCTCGCTGACTGGCGCGGCCTTTGCAGCCGGGACCGCCCGTTCTCTCTTCACAGATCTTCGTCCAGTGGGGGTCGACGACGTCGTGACGATCCTGATTCAGGAAAACTCGATCGGGGTCGGCGACGCGGTCACGAACACGGACAAGAAGGTCGACATCCAGGGCCAGGGCGGAATCGGGTTTCTCGACCTCGTCAAGCCGTGGGGGATCGGCGGCTCAGCGAAGTTCGACGGAACGGGGACGACGTCGCGGAACGGCCGGCTCGTCGCGCGGCTGTCGGCGCGCGTGACCGAGATCCGGCCGAACGGCAACCTCGCGATCGAGGGGAAGAAGATCGTGAAAGTGAATCAGGACGAGCAGGTGATCACCGTGACCGGAGTCGTCCGGCCTCAGGACATCGGGACGAACAACACCGTGTTCTCCTCGGCGATCGCCGATGCGCGGATCGAATACAGCGGGAAGGGAGCCGTCACGACGGGGCAGCGACCCGGCATCGTGACGCGGATGCTGAATTGGATTCTGTAGGACGACGCGCGTCTCGCGCGCTCGAGCGAGTTCCCGGTAGCGCATTCGCACTCGCGGCTGCGCTCGCGCTCGCGTCCGCCGCGCCGGCGCGCGCCGCCGACTCGGGCGCGATCCGCATCAAGGAGATCGCGCGGATCGCCGGCACTTCGCCCTCGACGGTGATCGGCTACGGCCTCGTCGTCGGTCTCGACGGAACGGGCGACGGGAAGAGCACGCTGTTCACCGTCCAGTCGGTCGCGAATCTGCTGCAGAACCTCGGGCTCACGATCGATTCGAAGGCGGTCAAGGTGAAGAACGTCGCCGCGGTCACCGTGACGGCCGACCTTTCGCCGTTCGCGCGGCCGGGGAGCGCGATCGACGTGACCGTCTCGTCGCTCGGCGACGCGTCGAGCCTGCAGGGCGGGATTCTCTTGAGGACCATCTTGCTCGACGGAAACGGGGAGCCCGTGGCCGAAGCGCAAGGCCCGGTCTCGATCGGCGGGTACAACGTGCAGACGGCGTCGGGTTCGGGCACGAGGAAAAATCACTCGACCGTGGGGCGGATCCCCGGCGGCGGCGCCGTCGCGCGGGTTCCGGCGAGCGCGCTCGCTCCCGATTCGACGGCGACGCTTCTCTTGCGCGAGCCCGACGTCACGACGGCGCGGCGCGTGTCGGAGGCGGTGTCGGAGAAGTTCGGCGAAGGCTCGGCCGAGGCGCTCGACCCGCTGACGGTCCGGTTGAACATCCCCAGCGCGTACCGAACGCCGGGCGGGGCGATCGCGTTTCTCTCGGATGTCGAGAACATCGCGGTGTCCGTCGACGTCGCGGCGCGCGTCGTCCTCAACGAGCGGACGGGGACGATCGTCGTCGGCGGCGGAGTCAAAATCCTTCCCGTCGCGGTTTCGCACGGCAGCTTGTCGATCAAGATCCGCTCGACGCCAGTCGTTTCGCAGCCCGAGTCGTTCGCGCCTCCCGGCGCGGCGACCGTCGTCACGAACGTAGACGACATCTCGGCGGGCGAAGAGGCGGGCGGGCTCGTCCTTCTCGAGGGGGGCGCGAGCGTCGCGGAGCTGGCGCAAGCGCTCAACGCGCTCGGCGTGACGCCGCGCGACATGATCGCGATCCTCCAAGCGATTCGATCCGCCGGCGCGCTCCAGGCGGAGGTTGTCGTCCAGTGAGGATCGTGCCGACCGAAAATGCGGCGTCGGTTACCGCAAACGCGGGGCGAGCGCCGGACGGAGCGCCGCCAGCGGACGGGCGGAACGCGCTCCGGCTCTGGGAAGCAGCGGACGCGCTCGAAGGCCTTTTTGTGACGCAGCTCGTCAAGGCGTCGCAGATGGCCGCGGGCTCCGCGTTCGGAAGCGTTCCCGGAGGAAGCGTGCTGCAGGGCCTCGCGGAGGAGGCGCTCGGGACGGCGCTCGCGGAGTCCGCGGACTTCGGCGTTGCGAGCGGGCTGTTCCGCGACTTGGGCGGCGGTGAGCCGCCGATCGAAGCGATGCGCGCACGAGCGCTCGCGCCCCACGCCGCGATCGCCGCGGAACGCCGGCTGTCGAAGGCGCCGAACGTGTTGCCGTCACCGCTCGCATCGACCGCGTCTCCCGTGGCGCCCGCATCTCCGGACGCGCTGCCGGTCGCGCCGCCTGCCGGCGAGGAGGCAGCCGCGAACCGACGCACCTCCGTCGAGGCGCCCTCATGGCTCGCCGCGCGGCTCGCCCCGTTCGAGGACGCGATCCGCGAAGCGGCCGCGCGCTTCGGGATCGACTCCGACCTGATCCGCGCGGTGATCTCGCGCGAATCGGGCGGCGACCCGTCCGCGCGCTCGCCGAAGGGCGCCCGCGGCCTGATGCAAATCGTTCCCGCGACGGGTCGCGCGCTCGGCCTGTCGCACCCGTTCGACCCGCGCGAAAACATTCTCGCCGGAACGCGGTACCTCGCCGAGATGCTCGACCGCCACGCGGGCGATCTGCCGCTCGCCCTTGCGTCGTATAACGCAGGCCCGGGCGCCGTCGCGCGCCACGGCGGGATCCCGCCGTTCCGCGAGACGCTCCGGTACGTCTCCGACGTGATGTCGCTGTTCGATTCGCTCCGCGGGACGCGCGCGACCGAGGCGATCCGATGAAGGCCGCGATCACGCCGATCGGGAGGGAGGCCGACCGCCCCGCCGATGTCGCGCCCGCCCACGAGGACCTGACGCGCCTCGCCGGGATTCTCGAGAGCGAGGCGGACGCGTACGAGGAAATGCTCGCGCTCTCTTCGGCGGAGCGGAGCCAACTCGTCGCGCGCGACCTCGCGGGCCTGCGCGAGACCGTCGCCAGAAAAGAGGCGGTGATCGCGCGCGTCGACGCGCTCGAAGTCGAGCGCCGCGCGGCCGTGCTGACCGTCGCGGGACGGCTCACCGGGCCGGGGCGGGCGATGACCGTCTCGGAGATCCTCGCGGCCGTTCGCGAGCCGGACCGTGCGCGCTTGTCGTCGCTCCGGAAACGGATTCTCGACGAGATCGCGCGCATCCAGCGGATCAACGAAACGAATGCGTTCCTGATCGGGAGTTCGCTCGAGCTGATCGAGGACGAACTTTCGATCATGACTCAGGGCGATGAGATCGCGTACGACGACCGCGGTGACACGTCGGAGCGGCGGCAGCGCGCGCCGATCCTCGATCGGAGGGCGTAGGCGATGCCCGGACTCTTCGGCGCGTTCGAGATCGGCCGGCGGGCGCTCCTCGCGGGGCAGGCCGGCCTCTCCGTCACGAGCCAGAACATCGCGAACGCGAACACGCCCGGCTACACGCGAAAGATCGCCCGCCAGATTTCGGTCGAGGGCGCGCGTCTGCCGGAGGGGATCGTCGGGTCGGGCGTCGACGTCACCCGGATCGAGCGCGTGCGCGACGCCTTTCTCGACGGCCGCGTTCTCGGCAGTCGCGCCGAGCTGGGCGATGCGCGCGCGCGCGCGTCGTTCCTGCGAGAGGTTGAGGCGACGCTCGACGACCTGGGCGACGGAAGCCTGACGAGCGCCGTCGGCGCATTCTTCGACGCGTGGCACGACTTGGCGCTGTCGCCCGAGTCGCTCGAACTGCGGGCTGCCGTGCGCGGCGCCGGATCGAAGGTCGCGTCGCTCCTCGACCGGCAGAGCGAGGCGCTCAGCGAGCAGAGACGCCGGCTGGCCGAGTCGATCCCGTCGGACGTCGCGGACGTCAACGCGCGCCTCGGGCGGATCGCGGAGCTGTCGCGGCGGATCGCGACGATCGAGGCGGGCGGCGCAGCGGCGAACGAGTCGCGCGACGAGCGGCAGCGCGAGGTCGAGGAGCTGTCGGAGATCGTCGAGGTGAGCGCGGCCGAGTCGCCGACGGGCCGGTTCCTCGTCCGGGTCGGCGGGGCGATCGTCGCGGACGGAGACCACGCGATCGGCGTGAGCCTCGTGCGGATCGGCGACGACGACGCGGCGGGGTTGAGCGGCGGCGGCGCCGACGAAGGATTGGCGCTCGTCGCGGGGAGCGTCACGCTCGCGCCCCGCGCGGGAGCGCTCGCGGCAAAGGTCGACGCGGTCAACGCGGCGCTCCCGTCGATACTCACTCGACTCGACGAGATCGCCGAGGGGCTGGCCGAATCGGTCAACGCGCTCCACGCGGCGGGGACCGGGCTCGACGGCTCGACGGGCGTCGCGTTCTTCGACGCCGGCGAAGGCGGGGCGGGCGCCGCGGCGCGGATCCGCATCTCGGCGGCCGTGCGCGCCGACGCGGGGAAGGTCGCCGCTTCGGCCGACGGCGGGCCGGGCGACAACGGGACCGCGCGCGCGATCGCCGACCTCAGCCGGACGGCGACGCTCCGCGGCGGGACTCGCTCCGTAGGCCAGGTCGTGTCCGAGATGTCCGAGGCGGTCGCGCGCGAGACGGGAGACGCCGCGTTCCTCGAGGAGGCGCGCGGTCACTTCGTCGAGGCGCTTGAGAACCGCCGCGACTCGGTTTCCGGCGTCTCGCTCGACGAGGAGGCCGCGAACCTGGTCGCCTACCAGCACGCGTACGAAGCGGCGGCGCGCGTGATGTCCGTCGCGAACGAGATGATCGCCACGCTCTTGGCCGAGGTCCGGTAGGGCGCGCGCCGGCGCGGAGAGACGGATGCGGATCACGAACGCGATGATGTCGAGAAACCTGCTCGCGAACGTCGCGCGCTCCACGGCGCGGCTCGCGCGCTTCCAGGAGCAGATCGCTACCGGAAAGCGGATCGCGCGACCTTCGGACGACCCGAGTGCTACGGCCCGGATTCTCGGCGGGCGGACTCGAATCGCGAACATCGACCAACTCCTCCGGAACGCGGAGCGGAGCGTGTCGAGCCTCGGGACGATCGACTCGGCGCTCGGCGAGGTCGGCGGAATCCTCGGGCAGGCGCGCGAGGTCGCGCTCCTCGGTGCGAACGCGACGGTGACGGATCAGGACCGCGAAGGCGCGGCCATCCAGGTCGATGCGATGATCGAACGGCTGCTCCAGATCGGGAACACGTTCGACGGGGCGCGGTTCGTGTTCGGCGGACACAAGACGCTCGACGCGCCGTTCGTTCGGTCGAGCGGCGGAATCGAGTACCAAGGCGACGACGCCGAGACGGTCGCGCCGGTCGACGTGGCGCAGGAGGTTCCGTTCCTGATGCCCGGGTCACGCGCGTTCCGGGTCGCCCCGGCGACGCTCGGCGGCGACGAGGACCTCGACCCGGACATCTGGGAGTTCACTCGCGTCGCCGACCTGAATCGCGGCGCCGGCGTCGCGCTCGGGCCGATCGCGATCACCGATTCCGACGGGGCGACGGCGACGATCGACCTGTTCGGCGCGACGACGGTCAAGGAGATCCTCGACCGGATCAACGCGGCGGGCCTCTCGGTCGCCGCGGGGCTCAACGCGGAGGGCGACGGGATCGCACTCGCGAACCTCGGCGGCGGAACGACGATCTCCGTCGCGGATGTCGGCGACGGAATCGCCGCGTCCGGGCTCGGAATCCGCGGGGCGTTCGCCGGCGGTGTCCAGGGATCGGACCTCGACGCGGCTGTGACGGAGACGACGCCGCTCGCGCTCCTGCGGGGCGGCCTTGGCGTCACCGTCACGACGCTTTCGATCGCGAACGAGATCGACGGGGAGCGCCGCGAGGCCGACGTCGACCTGTCGTTCGCGCGGAGCGTGGGCGACGTGCTCGTCGGGCTCGCGCGCGCGGCGACGCCCGAGGGGGAGAGCCTTCACGTCGAGGGCGCGATCGACGCGTCCGGTTCGGCGTTCCTCGTCCGCTCGTCGCTCCCGGTCACGCGGCTCACGGTCCGCGACGCGAGCGGCCCGATCGGTTCGACCGGCGCGGCGGACCTCGCGGTTGACGGCACCGCGACGCAACGCGATCTGCTCGCCGTCCTCGAGAGGCTGCGCGACGCGCTCCGCGAAGACGATCAGGACGGAATCGAGGAGGCCCTCGCGCTGATCGACGACGGGCTCTCGCAAAACTTGCTCGCGCGGGCGGAGATCGGGTCGCGCGTCGAGCGCGTCGATACGGTCCGCGAGAGCCTCATCGCCCGCCGCGCCGACGCGGAATCCGCGCTCTCCGGCGTCGAAGACACAGACCTTCCGGAGGCGATCGTTCGCTCGAACCAGGAGCAGGTCGCCTACCAAGCGGCGCTGACGGCCGCCTCGCGAACGCTTTCCCTTTCGCTGATGGATTTTCTGAGATGAGGAACCGACCACAGGAGGCAGCCGCCATGAGGAAGAAGACGGAGCGCCTGAAGACACCCCGCTTCGGGGAGATCGCGTTCGCGCCGGGCGATCTGTACACGTTTCCGAACGGCCTCGTGGGCCTCGGCGCGCTCCACCGGTTCGTGCTGCTCGACCTCGATGAGGCGGGAATCTTTCACTGCCTTCAGAGCGTCGACGATCCGGCGTTCGCGTTGATCGTGATCGATCCGTTGATCGTCCGGCCCGACTACCGGGCGAAGGTGGACGACGCGACGATCGCGACGCTCGAGCTGACGGACCTGGCCGACGCGGTCGTGCTGGCCGCGGTCGTCGTGCCCGAGGACGTCACGAAGATGACGGCCAATCTCCGCGGCCCGATCGTCATCAACATGAAGGCGCGGATCGGAGTCCAGGTCGTCCTATCGAACTCGGAGTTCGACGTCCGTGCTCCGATCACCGACGCATTCTCGCGCTCTGAAGAGGAGCTTCACGCTTAGGTCCCAGCGGCCAGGAGGGTGACATGCTGGTTCTGACTAGAAAACTGAACGAGCGGATCATGATCGGCGACGACATCGAGATCGTCGTCGTCAACGTCGGCGAGGAGAAGGTGCAGCTCGGGATCAGCGCCCCGCGCTCGATCCCGGTCCATCGCCGAGAAGTGTACGATGAGATCCTTCGCGAGAACCTCGCCGCGTCTCGTTCGCGGCTCCCGTCGATCGATTCGCTGTGCGGGCTCGGCCTGCCGCCGTCTCCGGAGGCGGGGCGGGGACGACGGGCGATCGAGGGCCCCTCACGGGGGGCGCGCGCGGCGCACGATGGGCGCGATCCCGGCGAGGGGCGCGAGAAGCGTCGGGGCGCGCGTTGAGCCGCGGGCGGCGCGGCCCGGCCGGGGGGCGCGCGCGGCCGAAGCTCGCCGTCGTTCGCACGCGCGCCGAGAGCGGCGGTCCGCTGTTGGCGCTTTCGATGATCGTGCGCGACGAAGAAGCCAACCTTCGCCGCCTTCTCCCGCCGATCCGCGATCTCTTCGACGAGCTCGTCGTCGCGGACACCGGTTCCTCCGACGGGACCGTCGCGTATCTCGAGTCGCTCGGCGCGCGCGTCGTCTCGTTCCCCTGGACGGACGACTTCGGCGCGGCGCGGAACGCGTCGCTCGCCGGCGTGACGGCGCGCTGGGTCCTCTGGCTCGACGCGGACGATGCGCTGTCGCGCGAATCCGCGGAGCAGATCCGCGCGGTCGCCGCGGCGTCGCCGCCCCGCGCGGCGTACTACCTCGAGTTGGAGAACGCCGGGGCGCGCCCCGAGGAATCGTCCGTTTGCAATCAGCTCCGGCTCTTCCCGAACCTGCCGGGCGTCGCGTTCGAGGGGAGGATCCACGAGCAGGTCGCGCTCCGACTGAAGTCGCTCGGCGTGCCGTTCCTCCGCGCGCCGATCCGAGTCGTTCACACCGGATACGTCGATCCCGCAGCTGTCCGCTCGAAGTTCGAGAGGAATCATCGGATCCTGACCGAGGAGATCGCGGCGCGGCCCGACGACCCGTTCCTCCTGTACCACCTCGCGCAGACGTGCGTCGGGCTCGGGCGGCGCGACGACGCGCTCGCCGCTCTGAGCGCGTTCGCCGCGCGCGGATGGGGCGAAGGGGTCGAACGCGAGATGGCGCTGCAAGCGCGCGTCCTGGCCGCGCGGCTGCACGAGGCCGGCGGCGAGCGCGCTGCGGCGCGCGCCGAGTTGGAAGCGGCGCTCCGCGAGGAGCCGAGCCACGGATTGGCGCGGCTGTTCCTCGCGCAACGCGCGATTGCGGACGGCGACGGCGACACGGGCATCGAACTTCTCGAGCCGCTCGTGTTCGGCGAAGGGCTCAAGCCCGGCGTCCTTCCGTACCCGGTCGGGGCGGCGAACGAGACGGCCGCGCTCCTTCTCGCGAGCGCGCTCCTCGATGCGGGGCGAGCCGAGGAGGCCCACGCAGCTCTCGAGCGAGCCGTCCGTCACTCCTCCGAGGCGCCCGCCCGCTGGCTTCGGTTCGCAGAAGCGGCGATCGCCAAGAAGCAGGAAGCCATCGCGTTGAAGGCTCTCTCTCGGGCGTCGCGCGATGTGCCCGATGCGTTCGAGCCGAAGTTCCTCGAGGGGACTCTTTGGCTCCAGGCGGGGCGGCTCGACGAAGCGGAGCGCGCGCTCAATGCCGCGCTGGCCGAGCGGCCCGCGGCGCCGGAGGCGCTCGTCAACTTGGGGAACGTCGCGCTGGCCCGCGGCGACGGCGCGCGCGCGGAGTCGTTTTATCGAGAGGCACTCGCGGCGGACCCGGATTTCGCGCTCGCCTCGGAGAACCTCGCGAAGTCTTTCCTCGTGTCGGGGCGCGCGTCGGAAGCGGCGCCGCTCCTCGAGGCGCTGCTTGCGGGCGACCCGTCCCGCATCGACCTCGTCGCGCATCTCGGCGACGTGTACCTGGCGGCGGGCCGAGCGGGCGAGGCGATCCGCGCGTTCGAGGCCGTCCTCGCCGCGCAGCCGGAAAGCGTCATCACGTGGACTCTCCTCGGGGACGCCTACCGCGCGCTCGGTGTTCTCGAGGCCGCGCGCCTCTCCTGGGCGAGAGCGCTCGCGATCGCCCCGAACGATGCCGGCGCCCGCGCCCGCCTCGGCCGTTTCGCCCCGCCCGCCCCCCTCGAGACCGAAGCCTCCTCTCGCTAAAGCCGCACCAGAGGTTGCCGATAAGACGTTCGGACCTCGGGATCTTCCGAGGCCAGTCCCGGCCACGCGGCCCCTTGCGGGCCTGGTTCGGGAGCGGGGAGCACGGAAAGACTCCCCTTCAGATGGCGACGACCCTTCGTCAGAAGACGGTCACAAGGAGGTAAGCAATGGCGATTCGAATCAACAGGAACCTCTCGGCCCTCAACGCCCTCCGGAACCTCGGTTCGACGGACCGGATGCTCCAGAAGAACATCGAGCGTCTGTCCACGGGTCTCCGGATCAATCACGCGGCGGACGACCCGGCCGGCCTCGTGATCTCCGAGCGGTTCCGCGCGCAAATCGCGGGTCTCAACCAGGCCGTCGACAACTCCGAGACCGCGATCTCGATGATCGCGACCGCGGAAGGCGCGCTGAGCGAAGTCCATTCGATTCTCACCTCGATGCGCGACCTGGCGGTGCACGCCGCGAACGAGGGCGCGAACGACCCGACGCAGCTCGCCGCCGACCAAGCGCAGATGCAGTCGTCGATCGACACGATCAACCGGATCGCGGCGAACACGCAGTTCGGGACGAAGTTCCTCCTCAACGGTTCGGGCGACAACGCGGCGCGGGTCATCTCCGCCGGCACGACGGCGATCCAGTCGGCCGAGAACTCGACGCTCGCGCAGGGAAGCCACACGGCCGTGATCGCAAACGTCGTCGCGTCGAAGGGAAACTTCTCCGACCCGACCGCGGCCTCGAACGCCGGGTTCACTTCGAACCTGGCCACGCCGTCGGCGCTCGATCCCGGCAAGCACACCGTCGTGATCACCGCGGCGACGTCGGCGAACATCAAGAGCGGGTCGAACCTGAACGGCTCGCAGACGATCAAGCAGAACGCCGTCCTCACGATCAACGACGGGACGACCAGCTACCTCGTCACGTTCGGGACGGCGGGCGGGACGCTCAACACGGCGCAGAACATCGCGGACGAAATCAACGCGGACGCCGGGACGACGTTCACCGCGTCGGTCCAGGCGGACGGGTCGATCAAGGTCGTCACGAACGCCGTCGGCGGCACGCAGCGGCTCATCATGTCGGTCGACGGGACGAGCATCACCTCGGCGATGATGGACATGACGTCTCTGACCGGCGTCAACGGCACGACGGCGTCGGCTGTGCTCGACGGCGGACCGGCCACGCTCCTGTCTCAGACGGCGGGAACGGTCCTTCTCACGAACGCGAAGGGTGGATCGGTCAACCTGTCGGAAAGCGCGGCGGCCCAGGCCGACTTCAAGAGCGCGACGCTCGAGATCGACGTCCTCGGCGCCACGTTCGACCTCCGCCTCGACAACGGAACAACCTACTCGATGGCCGCCGGCACGCTCACCCGCGTTGCAACGGGGATGGGGACGGGCGGCACCATCGATCTTAAGTTCGGCGCCAACGTCGCGGCCGGTAGCGCGTCGTTGTTCGTCTCGGACAAGGCGCTCGTCTTCCAGGTGGGCGCGAACGCAGGCCAGACGGTGAAGATCGGGCTCGCCGACCTTTCCGCCGGCCAGCTCGGGGCCGGGATCGCGAACGCGAGCGCGTTCGACAACCTCTCCGAGATCAACCTGACGAGCGCACAGGGAGCCTCGGATTCGATCGCCATCATCGACGCGGCGGTCGACAAGGTCTCTCGCGAGCGCGGCGAGCTGGGGGCGTTCCAGCTGAACACGCTGGAGTCGAACCTGGCGAACCTCAGGATCGCGTCGGAAAACCTGCAGGCGGCCGAGTCGGTCATTCGTGACGCGGACGTCGCGGCATTGGTCGTGGACTTCACGAAGAATCAGATCCTCCTCCAGGCGGGCACCGCGGTCCTGGCGCAGGCAAACCTGATTCCTCAAACGGTTCTCCAGCTGCTCGGCTAGGGACTCGCTCGATAGGGGACCATGGCGAAGGGGCCGGGCGAAAGCCCGGTCCCCGACGCCCAAAGTGGGAGACTGATGATGCGACTCGACAACATCCCTGGATCGGCGGTGCCGTACACCGGCGCTCGGCCGGAGCTCGTACACGCTTCGCGCCGGCCCGACGCGGCCCCACGGGTCAAGCCCGCTCCCGAACTTCTCGGGAGCGCGTCGAAACCCTCGTCCGATGGTTCGGGGCCCGCGGAGTCGTCCCAATCGGCAGCGCAGAGCGCCGACTACGAGAAGCTCGCCGAGGCGATCGATGGAGTCAACGACAAGCTCTCGCGAGTGAACCGTCGTCTCGACCTGTACCTGGTCGATGGGACGAACCAAGTGGCCGCAAAGATCGTGGACACGATCTCCAACGAGGTCGTGAAGTTCATCCCTCCGGAAGAGGTTCTCGAGCTCCGATCTCGGATCGAGGAGATGCGAGGAATCCTTCTGAACGAGGGCGCTTAACTAGCACAACGGGACACCGAAGTCCGGTCGGCTTTCGGGAATCCGGGCGGGCCGTTCACCTCGCGGTGAGCGGCCCCCCGCTCCCGTCTGGCCTCGCCGGTTTCGGAGGGGGGGGACATGCCTGCGATCACCTTCTCGAACGGCCTCGCGACGGGCCTCGACACGCAGGCGATCATCGACGCGCTGATCGGCGTCGAGCGCCGCCCCGCGGTCCTGCTCGAATCGCGCGTCGCGCTGAGGACAGGCCAGGTCGCCGCCCTCCAGGGCCTGTCGGCTCTTCTCGTCTCGCTCAACCTCGAATCGACGCGCCTGTCGAAACGCGAATCGTTCGACGCGTTTTCCGTCGCGACCACCGATGACGAAATCGCGACCGGGACCGCGGCCTCCGGCTCCGCGCTCGGTTCCTACACGCTGACCGTCGGAGCCGTCGCGCAGGCGCAGGCCCTCGTCTCGCAGGGATACGCCGCCGCGACCGATTCCGTCGGGACGGGGAGCGTTTCGCTCCAAGTCGGCGCCGGCGCCGCGAAGACCATCACGATCGGCACGGGCAACGCGACGCTCGAAGGTCTGCGCGACGCGATCAACGCCTCGGGCGCGGACGTCACGGCGAGCCTCGTCAACGTCGGCTCGGGCGCAACCCCGTTCAAGCTCGTCCTGACCTCGAAGAAGAGCGGCGCCGCGAATCAGATCGCCTTCACGGCGAACCTGACCGGCGGGACGAAGCCGATCTTCTCGACGACGCTCTCGTCCGTCGCAAAGAGCGCCGGGTTCCAGGGGACGGCGACGTTCACGAACTTCGGGCCCGCGGTGAAGGGGACATTTCTCGGCCTCACGACGCCGACCTCGGGCGGGAGCTACACCGGGGCGTCGAGCCGAACCTACACGTTCACCGCGCAAGGAACCGGGATCGTCGGAACGAGCGCGGTCGACTTCGCGTGGAGCGACGGCGCGGGGAAGACGGGCACGGTCGCGCTCCCCGCGAGCTACGCCCCCGGGACGGCGATCGCCGTCGACAACGGGCTGACGGTCTCGTTCTCCGCCGGCACCGTCGTCGCGAACGACGCGTTCACCGTCGCGGCCACGGGGCGGGGGACGTACACCGGGACGAAGAGCAAGACGTACACGTTCACGGTCGCGACGGGCGGAACGGTCGGGACGAACGCGATCGCGATCAACTGGAGCGACGGCGCCGGCGGGAGCGGGACGATCAACCTCCCGTCGAATTACGCGCTCCGCTCGCAGGTCGCCGTCGCGGACGGAGTCGTCGTCGCGTTCGACGGCGGAACGCTCGTCTCGGGCGACGCGTTTACCGTCGGGGTCACGACGCCGCTCCTCCAGGCGGCGCAGGATGCCTCGATCACTCTCGGGAGCGCGATCGGAGGCGGCAACCCGATCACGATCACGAGTGCGACGAACGATTTCAAGGATCTCGTGTCGGGGCTCACCGTCACGGTCAAAGCGGCCAGCGCGACGCCGGTCACGCTGACGGTCGACCGCGACGTCGAAGGGATCGAGGAGGGCCTCAAGACTTTCGTCGAGAGGTACAACGACGTCCAAGTCTTCTTGAAGTCGCAGCTCTCGTACGATTCGACGAACGGCCAGAAGGGCCCGCTGTTCGGCGACCCGGTTCTTCTCCGAGTCGATTCCATGCTGCGGCGGATCGCCACATCGACCGTCCCGGGCGTGACCGGACCGCTCAAAGCGCTCTCGTCGATCGGGATCCGGACGGATCAGACCGGAAAGCTCACGCTCGACGCGGACAAGCTGACGTCCGCGCTCGAGGGGGACCCGGACTCGGTCCGCAAACTGTTCGCGACGGTCGGCGCCGCGACCGACTCCGACGTGAGCTTCGTCGACGGAGGGAGCGCGCGCCCGTCGTCGACGAGCGCGATCGCGGCGGTCGCCGCCGCCGGATACGCGGTCGTGATCACGCGGGCCGCGGAGCCGGGACGGAGGGCGGGCGGGACGATCGCGGACCCGGCCTCGACGCCGGTCGTCATCAGCTCGTCGAACAACGTCGTGCGCGTCAAGCTCAACGGCGTGCTCGGGAGCGAGGTGACCCTCGCGCAGGGGACCTACTCGACCGGGAGCGCGCTGGCCGATGAGATCGAGTCGAAGCTGAACGCGGACGCGTCGCTCGGGTCGAACCGCGTGAACGTGGCGTGGGTGCCGACCGGAAGCGGCGTGGGGCATTTCGAAGTGGAGTCGGCCAATTTCGGGAGCGGCGCGTCGATCTCGCTCGAGAGCACGACGACGAGCGCGTGGACGGGGGGGCTCGGGTTCGGGGCCGGGCAGCTCGGCGTCCTCGACACCGGCGTCGACGTCGCCGGGACGATCGACGGAGAAGAGGCGCACGGCGAGGGGGAGGTGCTCGTCGGTGGGCCGAAAGACCCGGCGGAGCCGGACGACTTTCACACGCTGGGCCTGCGCCTCCTCGTGAAGCTCACGCCGTCGCAGCTCTCCTCTCAGGGGAGCGCGCAGGGGACCGTGGCGCTGACGGCCGGCGTCGGCGCGCTGTTCACCGAGGCGCTCGAAGCGCTGACCGACGCGACGAGCGGAACGCTGACGCGCCGCGAACGGACCGTGAACACTCAGATCGAGGCGCTGAAAGATCAGATCGAACGGATCGACGCGCGCGTGGCAAAGCGGCGCCGACTCCTCGAGCTGCGGTTCGCGCGCCTTGAGGAAGTGATCTCGGGACTGCAGACACAGAGCCAGTTCCTCGGCGGCCAGCTCGCGGGACTCGCGTCGAGCAACTCGTCGAGACGTTAGGCGCGGCCTGACTCGGATTCAGAGGAGGAACCCGTTGGACGGAATCGACAGGTATCGGGTGTCGGAGGTCGAGAGCGCGGATC
>Ga0247727_10004404_pt1 | contig 29908 bp, 30 predicted proteins | sample WisWelCaveWW1625_FD_202498 | JGI IMG/M metagenome (GOLD analysis project Ga0247727, IMG submission 202498) | Biofilm microbial communities from Wishing Well Cave, Virginia, United States - WW16-25 | ecosystem: Environmental > Aquatic > Deep subsurface > Groundwater > Cave microbial mat | place...
AAATTAATTCTTTTATTCCAAAGAGACTGCTGTCCAACACAGCATCCAATTTGAGTTATGTTTAACATGCTTCCTGCAGCTCCAGGAGTTATCATTTTATTGATATTAGCATCCGCAGGGAAGTTTTCCTTAACAATATTTCCTGCTTCAGTTCTAACTTCATTTAATATTTGCAATATTCTTGTTTCCCTTGTTTCATCTAATGTTTTTCCAGGTATTAAAGTAAGATTTCCATTTTCATAATCTTTTACTATATCTTTTGTTTTCTTTTCAGCTTCTTCAACAATTTTTTCTGTTAATACTTTTACTTTTTCAGAAGTATTTAAGTCGTGCAATGACAAAGTATAGCCAATTCTTGAAAGATGATTAGTTCCAAGGGTATATGCATTGTTTATAGCATCAACAGCAACGTCTCTGCCGAACTCTCTGTCTACTATTTTAACCATTTCTCCATCTTCAGATCCAAATGAATTGCTTCCGGTAATTGTGCTATGCACCTTTATGCTTGATCCTTTTGGAATAATTTGTGCAAAAACTTCATTTCCAGGTATTTCTTTTTTCTTTATATTATTTATTATTCCTGTTGAAAACAAGAGCTGATCCGCATCGCTTTTTTCTATATTGCTTTTGCTCAATATATATGCCCCAGTAACAGCATCCTGAGTTGTTCCAACTAAATTTGTATTATTTTTAGTGGAAATTATATTATGTTTTAGATCAAGAAGAATTTTGGCTTCAGAAAGGGCTTCTTCATTCTGCGGGCTGTGTATATTCATTTCATCGCCGTCAAAATCAGCGTTATAAGGAAGTACAACTGCCGGATGAAGCCTGAATGTTCTATTCGGAAGAACTTTCACATAATGCGCCATAATACTTTGCTTGTGCAAACTCGGATGACGATTGAATAGGACTATATCACCATCTCTTAAATGGCGCTCAATCTTATATCCTGGCTGTATTTCAGCGCATAATTCTTCTTTCAAGTCAGTTGTGATCTTCTTTTTCTTGCCGTCTGGCCTGATAACATAATTTGCTCCAGGATAGTTTTCACCATTTTTAATAAGTTCTTTCATTGATTCTATATTTATAGTAGTTACTGTTTCTGCAACAGTAATTATTCTTGCAACTTCAAATGGAACGCCAATTTCGTTAAGTTTTATGTATGGATCTGGAGAAACAACTGTTCTGCTTGAATAGTTAACTCTTTTTCCTGCAAGATTCTGTCTTATTCTTCCTTCTTTTCCTTTTAGCCTTTCTGTTATTGTCTTTAATGGCTGTCCAGATCTGTGTCTTGCCGGCGGAATTCTTGAAACATTATTATCAAAGAAAGTTGTTACATGATACTGCAATAAATCCCAAAGGTCTTCAATTATAACTTCAGGGGCTCCGGCGTTTAAGTTTTCCCATAATCTTTGATTTGCTCTGATTATATCAGATAATTTATGCGTTAAGTCATCTTCACTTCTTTCTCCAGTTTCCAGGGTTATAGAAGGTCTTACAGTTACAGATGGAACTAAAAGAAGAGACATAATCGACCATTCTGGCCTGCATGTCGCAGCATTTATTCCTACAATTTTCAGCTCTTCATCTTTTATTTTTACAAGTCTTTCTCTGACTTCTATTGGAGAAAGACGCTTCTTGCCGACAAAGAACGTACTTGGTTTTTCTAATTTCACTCTTTCTAAAACTTCAGAACAATGGGGGCATTTTTTAGCATCTCTTGCTTTTTTTGCTCTCTCGCTTGGAGTTAAGATTTTTTGTTTTTCTTCACTTAGAGTAAGTCTTCCACATGAAGAACAGAAACTTCGCAGGCAAAGTTCAACTAATGGAATATATTTTATATGTAATATTGGCCGAGCAAGTTCTATGCTTCCAGGATGGCCCGGACATTCTTTTACTCTTTTTCCACAAGTTCTGCATTTTACTCCGGGATCTATTGCTCCCAATCTTAAATCCATTAATCCGCCGTCAACTGGGAATCCATCTATATCATATAATTCCGGCGTTACAATTTTTGCAGAGCTGTGCTTCTTAACCTGCTCCGGACTAAGTAAGTTAAATCTCAATGCCCTGACTTGCTTTCTAAAATGTAATTCTCTCATTGTATTCTCATTGTTCAAATTTGTTTTTTAATTCAAAAGATGTTTGAATGCCTAATCCAAGCAGTTCGTCGACTAAAAGTTTGAAAGCGTACGACATTTCGATAGCATCTACTTCATTATTTCCGCAAATATCACACGTTATTTTATTTCTAATAGTATCTTCATAAACCATATTTCCGCAGCTTTTGCAAATATGCACAGTAGTTTTATCAGAGTCATACCTTTCTTTCAATAGTAATGAGGCTCCGTGTCCTGTAAGTGCCTGCTGCTCCATTTCTCCTAATCTTAATGCTCCCCCTCTGGCTCTTCCTTCAATTGGCTGTCTTGTCAGCAATGCAACTTTTCCTGAAGCTCTAGCATGCAGCAAGTTCTTAACCATACGCTTTAGTTTAAGATAATAAACATTTCCAATATATATTTTAGCTTCCATTTTCTTTCCAGTTACTCCACTATACATTGTTTCTTTTCCATCAAGGCTGAATCCCAATTCTTTTAGCTGGCTTTCAAGACTTTCTACACTTTCACCAGAGAAAGCCGTTCCATCTTTAACTTGGCCAGACAATGCCGCTGTTTTTCCGGCAAGCATTTCAATTAGGAATCCGAGCGGCATTCTTCCAGGCAAACCGTGGGGATTAAACATTAAATCTGGCTTGACTCCGCGTGATGTAAATGGAATGTCTTCAGAGTTTGCAATTAATCCAACAACTCCTTTCTGTCCGTGTGGAGTTGTAAATTTATCCCCCGGCTCTGGAATTCTTAAATCTCTTGTTCTAACTTGCGCTATTTTATTTCCCTCTTCATCTACAGTTACAAAAACAGCATCGACAGTTCCTCTTTCTTCCTGTCTTATTGCACTGCTTGCTTCTTTCTTGGCTTGAATACTAATATCTTTTGCTTCGCTTAAGAACTTCGGAGGAGTTATTTTTCCAATTATAACTTCTCCAGATCCCATATCAGCTTCTGGGTAAGCAATTCCGTCATCTTCTAAAAATCTGTATGCAGTTTCAGTTCTGTATCCAGAAACATCTTTGTTCGGAATTGTTATTTCATCTGCCAGTCCGCCGGCATACTGTAATTCAGTTGCAGAATAAGGTCTGAAGTAAGTGCTTCTTCCCATTCCTCTGTCAATGCTTGCCTTGTTTAGTATAACTGCATCTTCTATATTATATCCTTCAAATGGAATTATTGCAACAACAATGTTTTGTCCAGCCGGATAAACATCAAGAGTATCGTAAACAAAACTTCTGACAAGTGGTTTTTGTGGATAGTGTAAAATAGAAACATCTGTATCAAGTCTTACTAAATAATTTGCTGCATAAATTCCAAGGCTCTGTTTTAATGTCTTGCTGCCTCTGATTAATCTGGATGATTGGTCGTGATTTGCATAAGGTACAAGACTTGTTATTAATCCAAATATATCAATGGTATCTACTTCGAGATGAGTATGCTGTTGAGTTAAATCTTCTGAATTTAATGCTACTACTGCATTATCTTCTTCTGCAGTATCTATGTATTCTATTATTCCTTCATTAATAACGTCGTTCCATTTCATTTTATCTTCCTCTAATAGCATTCTATGTTCATTCTTCAGCCTGCTTTCGCCGTTTTCAACAACAATTAAAGGTCTAAGAACTCTTCCAACTTCTGTAGACATCGTAATTTGATTAAAACTTTCATTATATCTTATGCTGAGTTCTTTTGGAAATTGTCCTGCTCTTCTAGCTTCCCTTGTTTTTTTTACAAATTCTCTGGCATCACTTGCAAATCCAATAAATCTTCCATTTAAGAAAATGTCCTGTCCATTTTCTTTCTGCAATCCAAATTCTACAAATTTTTTCAAAGCAAAACTTTCGTCAAAGATTACTGCAGTGGAAATTTTGCTTAAGATCGCAAGATTTTTTCTTAATCCAATTTCTGTTCCTTCTGGAGTTTCTATTGGACAGAATCTGCCATAATGCGTAGGATGCAGTGTTCTTGCCAAAAAGTTTTCCTGCTCTCCTGGCAGCATGCTGGAAACTCTTTGCAGTTCAGAAAGAACAGCAAGATAATTAGTTTTATCCATATTTTGAGTTACTCCTGTTTTTTCTCCAATCCAGCTTCCTGTAGCAATGGCGCTTTCCACTCTTTGTGTGAATAAAGTGGATTTAGCAATTGTTTTAAGGGAGAAGAATTTCTTTCTTTTTGCTATTTTTTGCAGGCTGTATTGCACATCTCTTATAAGTATTCCAAGATTAACTCTGAACAAGTCAGACATTAAGTCTCCAGAAAGCTTTACTCTCTTATTGGCATAATGGTCTTTGTCTGTTCTTAGTTTTTCATTCTCTTTTGATCTTAAATAAAGTTTGATGAGTCTGCATAGAGTCAAAGCTTTTTCCTGTCTGGAAGCCTTTTCCAATCCAACGTGCGGCAGGAAAAATGAATCTATTCTTTGCTTGACACGATCAAGAATTTCTTTTTTAGTTCCTTGAATTCCTGATTTTTCAGCTATGTAAACCATAGCATCTTCTGGCGTATTCAAATGTCCAAATTCATATAAATTAACTATTAAGCAGTCATTCTCATGCCCTATATTCTTGGCTATTTCTGCTTCTTTTGTTATTCCCAATGCCTTTAATACGACTATTGCCGGAATATTTTTTAGTCTGCTGAATGTCAGTTCTAAAATTCCTTCATTTGTTTCTGAGATTGTTGTAGGAATTCTATAAGACCCTCTTTGTGAGAATACTCTTAAAGTCAAACCAAGACGGCCTTCCTCAATAAATGGCTGGTTTGCTGCTAAGTCTTCAGACATTACCATTACTCTTTCATTTCCATTGACTATAAAATATCCGCCAGGATCCAATGGATCCATATAATTTTCAATAAGTTGTTCTTTTGTCATGCCATAGGTATTGCACGCGGTACTTCTAACCATAACTGGTATTCTTCCAATTTCAACTTCGGTGCTGTCACTTTGGTCCCCATATTTATAACTCAATTCAACAAAAATAGGGGCTGCATAGGTAAGATTTCTTAATCTGGCAATTGTTGGAGTAACTGGGCTGCTTGATCCGTCAGCTTCTATGATATTTGGTTTTTCAACCCTCAATTTTCCTAGCTTAATTTCAACTTCTTCAATATTTATTGTAGAATTTATTTCATTGACAATTTGCTGCATCTTATTATTAATAAAATCATTAAAGGATAAAACATTAGATTCAACTAAAGAATGCTGTTCAAGATATTTTTTTACTAATATATGTTTTTGTTCTTCCATTTTAAAATTTATGCAACAACCCGGTAATAAACATTAATTTTATCTTCTTCTTTTCTTTCAATTTTTAAAACATCGCCTTTTATTGCTCCTTCAGGCACTGCTTGATCAGTTTGTTTTATTTTTGGCAGCTGAGAAATAGCTATGTGATACTTTTCAACTAAATTTTTAACCTCAATGGCCTTCAATTTTGTGTGTTTTGGCTGTAATATATGCATGGAAATTTAAATTGCAATAGTAATACCATTCGGGATTATATTGTAACTTGGGATAACAATCAATTATAAAAATAGCTTTTTAAACCTTCCGTATTTAAGCCCTTTTTTCCGTTCTTTGAATCTGTCCAGTAGATCTGCTGTTTTGTTTAAAAGCTGCAGCAGCACGGACAACATATGGATCTAATCTTTGTGTTTTTTTGTATGGTTCTATAGATTTTGGTTTTTCTGAATTCTGTTCCCGACATAGCTTTTTAAGTTCAAATTCTAGAGCACCACGAGTTATCTTAATTTTTCCATAAATCTCTTCTTTTTCAACTAATGTGTACCCTTTTTTCATTGGGTCTGCATCTCCAACTCCCAAGTAATTATAGGCTTCATCATCTTCTACAGTCATACTTGACAATCTGTGCTCTCCAATTCTTCCAAAAAGTTCATTTCCCACATATACTCCAAGTGTAAATTTGCCTTCTCTTAAGATTAAGACATATCTTCTGTTAGTGTCATCTATAGAAACATCAGTTACTTCTCTAGGGGCTATACTTGCCAGGTCTGCAATATTTAAAAATTTCTTTTCGGTATTTCCTAATTTTTCTGATAGCCCGTCCCATGCACAAGCTATTTCTTTTCCAGTATATTGCGCGGACAATCCTAATAATTCTTGTACTTCGCTGTCCATTTTATTTCGATATTAGATGTGTATATAAAGATATTTGTAACCCAGAAATTATATTTTTACGTATAAGTCGCCATTCTTAGGAAGTTCCATAAAATCACTTTCACTTGCAGGTTTTTCTAATAAAACAATACATCCTATATTAATTCCAGTTCTAGAATATGATCCTGCAACGGCCAATCTTCCAGCAGGAACATAAGGCACACCTATTAATTTATCTCCAACTTGAATAACTTTAGGTTCCTGCATCTTTCCAGTTCTCAAATCATATACCTTTTTTGGTTTTGACATAACTGTCCCCGATCCAATCGCCGCACCTTCCCCAATTATACCACAAACTTCGCAATTGGCTCCTATTCTTACTCTATCTTCTAATATAGTTGGAAGAGTCCCTTTAGGTTCAAGAATGCCTTCTACTCCAGATCCCGCTCCAAGTTTTACCATCTTTCCAATTTGAGCGCCTGTTGCAACTCTTGATCCCCCATCAATCATTACACCTTCTCCTGCAATATATGATCCAGAATTAACAATTCCTCCAGGCATAACAGTTGTTCCAGGTCCAACATAACATCCTGCTCTTACAAAACATCCCGGAATAAATCTTATCCCTCTTTTATCGAACTCTTCTTGAGGCCACCTTTCTGTTAAAAGCGGAACTTTATCATAAAATCCATTGCCCATCATAATATTGTCGCGCTTGAATAAGGCGTTCATACAATCAACCGCATATAATTGAGTGTTCCAGATACTCTTTCCTGTTTTTGGATAATAAATTTTTTCTGCTGTTCTAACATTTCCGCTTTCTAAAAGCTTTTGCGCTACTTGTATAACTTCTTCTGAATGTTTGCTCTCTTCTAATTTGATAAATATGTCTGGAATTGAAGATGTAACTCTGGAAATTTTAAGTGTGCCATTACTTTCGCTTAGAAAATCTGACAATGTATCGGGAGCGTTTTGGTGTTCATTTAAATATATTCTTTTAAGTTCTTCATCAATTTGTCCGTCTCTAGATAAAGAAAGCAGCGCATCCAAATTATGTCCTGCCTTTTTTGTTCGCGGAAATATCCCTATTAAGTCATTTACTTGATAAACTCTTGCCAGAATTACATTATCATTCATTTTTTCCTCCAAATACGACTTCCTTAACTCTGGGATGAGAAAGAAATTCTATCTGCGACATTGTTAAACCGTATGCTCCACTTTTGCCCATTACAACAAAATCTCCAATTTCTGCATGCGGGACAAATGCATTGACAGATTGATAGTCTGCCTCTGAACATATTGGTCCTCTAATTTCAACAGTTTCATGATCGCAAATTAGCTGTCCAGGGTATATAATCTTTTCTTCAATCGGCAATATATCAATAGGATATTCTATTTTCATGACTGAAGGTCGCTTGTGAGCATTAATTCCTGCCGTACATATAATAACTTTCTTTCCTCTGGACAATTTTATATCATTTATTTTTGTACAAAAATAACCTGAATCGGCAACTATGTATCTGCCAAGCTCTAAGATGAGGCGTTTGTCCTGCATACTATGTTTACCAATTAGCTCTTCAAGACCGGAAGAAAACGTATCTATGTCAAAAATTCTATGCCCAGAATAATCAATTCCAAATCCACCGCCAAAATCTATTGTAGAGAATTTTGATCTGGTTTCACTTTCAAGGCTTTTTATAAGAGTAAATGAGTAATCAATGTGATCTAATAATATCTTTGCGTCTAAAACTCCGGATGCAGAAAAAATATGAATGCCTGCAAGATTTAATTTATCTAATTTTTTAATCTGTTTTATAACTTCTGGCGCATATTCTTCCAAAACTCCAAATGCACTTGGTTTATTTGTGCTGGACATTTGTGTAGCGGCGCCATGAATCTCTCTATTAGCGTTAACTCTTAGTAATGCCTGCTGAGGTGTGCGGGCAAGTTCTTGAATCCTATATGCTTCGGTAAGAGATTCCATATTAATCAGCTGAATATCCCGATTTAAAACAAATGACAGCTCATCTGGTCTTTTACTTGGTCCTGTGTAAATAACTTTGTCTAAAAAATTTGAATGGCCCAATACCTTTTCTGCTTCTCCACGAGAAGCAATTTCTATTCCAGAAAGAATATTGCTGTTTAAAGCAAACCTTACTATTTCATCATGCGGATTCGCTTTCATAGCGTAGAATACATCTACGTTAGCAGGCAGGGCCTTCAGCGAGGAGATTTGTTTTTTAATTATGTCCGCATCATAAAGAAAGAAGGCATGTTCTTTTCTCGCTAATTCTTTAATTGCCGAATGCATTCTTAAGCGCTCCAATTATATTTTGGTTTAATTTTTCTGCAACAGGAATTCTTACATAGTTATCCCAGCGCCCGCCATCACTGTAATCAAGATATTTGCCGGGAAGAAGTTTAATCCTTGATTCACTTAAAAGTTTAACTACAAATTCTTCACTGTCAATTGGCGTTTCTAAGAAGAAATAAAATCCGCCTTCAGGAACTGGAGCATTCATTTGCTTAGAGAAATCATTTAGGCATTCAACATATCTTTCTCTGTTGCTTTTAATAAAATCTAGATTTCTCCATGCAAGTGCACTTGCTTTTTGAAATCCAATTGAAAGGGTATTGCCTGTTGTTCCGTATTCTTCAGAGAATTTTTTGATTAGCCGGGAGTCTCCAGCTATATATCCGCTTCTTAAGCCCGGAATACTTGAGGATTTTGATAAGCTATTGAGGACCAGCAAGTTTCTAAAATCTCCGGTTGTATCAACTTCCAGCAGGCTTGTTGGTTTTTTGCCTGTATATATATCAATGTAACATTCATCACTTACAGCTATAAAATCTTCTTCTTGTGCTTGTTTGGCGAGGCGGGCAAGCTCTGCCCTTTCAATTACTCTGCCTAATGGATTATGCGGAGTGTTAATTATCAAATAATCAAGTGAATGCGCTCCCGAAATTTCTTGGTCTGCCAGGTAGAATACTGTTTCTTTTCCCAGTCTTTTTGGTGCGGTGAAATAAACTGAATAAGCCAAATCCGGAATGCTTACTTTTCTTTTTTCATTGAAAATTGCCGGAAGCCATGCAATGGCAGATTTTGTCCCCTGAACTGCAGCGATTTGATCTTCTTTTAGATTAACTCCATGAATCTGTTTACTATAAAATTGGATTGCTTCCTTAAGATCCTGGATTCCCAGCAAGGGATGATATCTGCCAAAATCTGTATTTTCTAATGCAAATTTAGCGGTTTGAGAATTTGGATTGCCTTTTGGATCGCCAACGTGAAGAGGCACAACATCACTTGTAATTTGTATGGCTCTATTTTTAATTAGTTCATTTAATCTGAAAAATGGGTCTCTTGACATAAACTGGCGTGAGAAAAATCTCTTTAAATACTTTGTTGCTCAATGATTCTTAGAAGGTAAGCATCATTAGTCTTTGCATATTTTGGGAATAGCACTTTTCCATCAGCATTGCATAAAATTGGTTTGCCACCGTCATAGGCTAAAATCTGCCCCCTTTTAACATTTGAGAAATTTTGCAGATCCTTTATCAACGTTGTTCCCTGTTTATTTGGTATTTTTTGGCTCTCTTTCCAGAAAGTTATATCTCTCAGAATTTCTTCCTCTTTTGAATCAATAGCTTTTGCAACTTTAAGGGCCTCAAAGATTGCTTTTTTGCCAAGCTTAACAGGATTATCAGACTTATCCAGAATTGAGCCTAATTCCAGCGATATTGCTATTCCGTCTGGATTGCATGAGAAAAAAAATTCATCAGCAGTCATCTTGCCAGGATCAAATTTTTCTGTCAGGACAAAATTATTTATCGGTATCTGCATTTTTTTAAAGAAATCTATGCTCTTTTGATTAAATATAGAAATCGCAAACGGCTCCATTGTCAGGGCCTGTGTTAAATGCAGGTCTAAAATAATTTTTGTTTCTTTTAATATTTCAGCAATTTCTTTTGCTCTTTTGCCTTCTATGCTGCTGCTAAAGCTTGCAAATTCTCTGTTCAAGTCAGATTCTATATAGCGCACATTTTTTTCTAATGCTTCCGGATTGCCAATAACAAAAATAACACTTTTTTTTAAGTCTGTGGGATTAAATGATTTTAGAAAAGATTTCATAGCATCTACTCCGGCAGATTCATTTCCGTGTATTCCAGATATAACTGCAATTTCTGGAGGCCATTTTCCATAAAGCCAGCAATTTGAGGGCAGTTTCATACAATTAGTTAGATGCAGTATTTTTAAAGATTGTCTTAAAAATGGCCCCGACGGGATTTGAACCCGCGACACCTGGATTTCTTTCTTCCACGGATGCAGGATGTACAGAAACCTGCAGGTGGTTTTTGCTAAAAGTCCAGTGCTCTAACCAGGCTGAGCTACGGAGCCGTAGCTCAGATAAGAATTAAGCGTTTAAAAAGATTTAGAATTAAAATTAATTTAATATTAAATAAAATTTTGTTAAAGATATGGTGTCATGTCCTGCAATATTTCATATCCTGCTTGTAATCTTTCTTCAGGAGTTTTTTGATCTGTGATTGCCCTTCCAACAACTAAAATTGAAGATCCATCACGAATTGCATTCCCCGGGCTAAAAACTCTTTTTTGATCTTCCCCTGCCGGAGTTTTAGTGCCCTTTATTCCAGGAGTTATGTACATAAAATCTTTAGGAAGTTTGTCTCTTATAGCATGTAAATCCGCTGCAGAGCAAACTACTCCGTCCAAGCCCGCTTGATAGCTCATTTTTGCCAGACTAAGAACTTGCTCTTCGACTTCTCCCGGAACTCTTAATTCTTTGTTTAATTTTTCTTTATCCAAACTTGTTAAAACAGTAACGCCAAGAATCTTTGGAACTTTCTTAAAATATTCAATTGCCCGATAAACTCCTTCTCTTGCAGCCCTCATCATTTCCAAGCCCCCAGAAGCATGTACATTGAACATATATACTCCCAAAGAAGTTGCAGTTTCTGCTGCGCCCTTTACAGTATTTGGAATATCATGATATTTTAAGTCAAGAAATACTTCTGCACCATAATTTTTAACAGCTTTTATAGATGCTGGGCCGAATCTTGTGAATGATTCTTTTCCAATCTTAAATAATCCGACGACAGGACTTAATTCTTTTACTCTTTCTTCCAATTCCTCAATTGTTTGCAAGCCATCTAATGGCAAGCATACTCGCTTTCTTGCCCGCTCTTCTCTTTCATTTAATTTAATCATTTTTTCTTCTCCACTTTCGGAAAGCCATGTCTTTCTCCCCACTCCAAAGGAGATTGTCGCCATTCCTGAAGCATCGCAATCTGGTTTTCATTAACATAACCTGATCTTTTTGCAACTTCAAGCATAGTATCATAATCTAAAATTGAGTAAACACTACAAGGAGGTTCAAGATGTAATTTTCCTTCTTTATCAAATGGTTTTTGGCCATTAAACATGCGTGTTGCCGCATCTAATCCGTAATTAAATATAGACAAGCAATCACTTATTTTGCCATTTGCTTGTCTGATAGCATGTACTGCGGCAGCAGAGCTGCCTCCAGTCGATATTAAATCTTCAATGAGAATAACTTTTTTTCCTTCAAGATTTTTTTCTGCATCAATTCCTTCAATCTGATTGCGCATTCCGTGATCTTTCGGCTTGTCACGAATATATATTAATGGATAATGTAAACCATCCGCTAATGTAGTTGCATGAGGTATACCTGCAGTTGAAGTTCCCGCAATTATATTTACAGGAATGTCATATTCGTTAATTATATCTTTAAAACTTTCAGCAATAAAGCCCCTATGTCCTGAGTTTGCTAATAGCATGCGATTATCATTATAAATGGGCATTTGCCAGCCAGAAGCCCAGACAAATGGTTTTTCTGGATTTAATTTTATAGCACCAATACCTAAAGATATCTCTGCCAATGTTTTTGCGTTTTCTTGTCTACTACTCATCTACTTTTTATTTCAAAGTAAGTTTAAATATTTATTCCGTAAATTTTCATTGCACGCAAGTAGGGAAATATTAATGATTAGCTTGCTAATTTTATTATAGGATCAAAAACCTTGGTTTTTATTAGAAATTCTCTTTTATTTTTTTAATAATTGCTTCTTTATCAATCGCACCGACGGTTCTCTCAACCTGAGTTTTATCTTTAAAGAAAAGAAGAGTTGGAATGCTCATAACTTGAAATCTACTCGCCAGCTCAGATTCATGCTCGGCGTCAACTTTTCCAAAATTAACTTTTCCTTTTAGCTCCTTTGCAGCGGCTTCAAAATGCGGCGCCATTATCTTGCATGGCCCGCACCAGGCAGCCCAAAAGTCAATTATCCAATTGCCTTTAGAAACTAATTTATCAAAATTTTTAGAAGTTAATTCGACAGTATTTTCGCTCATTTTATTTATAGGATTAAAGACCTTGGTCTTTGCATATTATAAATCTTTGCTAGCCGAAAACAATTTATATTCGATATATCTTTAAATAAGAGTAAAAGCATAAAGATATGTTAAAAGACGACTTACTCTCTAGTTTAAGGCAAAAAGGTTTTTCCGAGGATATAATAACTGCTTTTTCAAAAGTTAAAAGAGAAGATTTTATTCCAGATAATTTAGCCCCATATTCTTATGAGGATATTCCATTACCAATAGAAGTTGGATCAACTATTTCACAGCCATCAACGGTTGCATTTATGTTAAATCTTTTGGAGTTAAAGCAAGGCCAAAAGACTTTGGAAATTGGCTCTGGATCTGGGTATGCTCTTGCTTTAATGTCTGAAATAATAAAAGATGGTAAAATATATGGAATAGAAGTAATAGAAAGATTAGCTGTAAAATCAAAAAGTCTTCTTGCCCAGGATTCAAATATTGAAGTAATAAACCGCTCAGGCTTAAATGGGCTGCCTGAATTCTCGCCCTTTGATAGAATATTAGTTAGCGCTTCAATGCCCAGCAAAGACTTCTTAAATCCTATGATCGAGCAGTTAAAAGATCCTGGAATTTTAGTCGCTCCAGTTCATCAGTCAATTTTTCAAATTAAAAAAGAAAACGCAGTTTTAACCGAAAAAGAATTTCCCGGCTTTGTTTTCGTTCCTTTTATAAAAGACTTCAAGGAAAAGGAATAATAAACAATTATAAATTCAGATTTGTTTGATATTTCATGCAAACCAAATTCAAAAAGCAGCAGAAAGTTAGGCTTCTAAGGGATCCAGATCCTGAATACATTGAATACCGCTCTGAAGAAGAAGTGCCAATTAAAAAAGGGATGCTTGGCATAGTTAACATACATCTGCCAAACGGGCAGTATCATGTTAAAATTTTAGATAAAAAAGGCGAAGTTATTGCATATGTTCCTTTAAGCGAAGATGATATAGAATCTGTAGAATAACAAGATTCTATATTGTTTAATTATGAGATAAATGTAATTACTTAATAAAAGTTAATGGATTATTAATATTATGAATTATAACTTTAATATAATATTTTAATAATAAGCGTTAAAATCAAAACAATTAAGGAGCAGCAAGATCATCCAAGCCGCTTGGTGCGAATGCATCTGGATTGATGTCGCCAGCTGATGTATCAGCAGCAGCAGTATCGGCTGTAGACACAGCAGTATTTGTTTCACTTTGTGCGGCCTGCTTATTCTTCAATAAAGCATAGCCTCCAAAAGCAAGCAAAACGATCACGACAATTATAATTAGTGTTGATATTTTCATTTTATTGTGTTGTATTGCCTGCCCTTAAAGCAGCCAATCTTTCCTTTTCAGCTAATATTTTTTCTCTAGTTTCATTTATCTTTGCTCTCAGTTCTTCTTTCTTTTCTCTAGTTTCATTTATTCTTTGTTTCATAGTCTCTCTTTTCTGTTCTTTCAAAGCCTTAAGATCCGCTTTTATTTCAGTTGAATAAAATTCTTTAATATCTTTAGCATCTTCTCTTACAATATTAAGTTGATCTTTAGCAGCCTGCAATGCGGCCTTAAATTGTCCTTCACTATGTCCGCATGTGAAGTTTCTTGTTTCAGCAAGCTTATCTATAAATAATGCATAGTCAGTCTTTAGCTTGGCAATCTTTGTATCAAGAATTGCTATATCTGCATTCAAATCAGTAACATTAAATCCTGTGCTCTCTGCCTTAGCTGATAAATTAGCTAATCTTTCTCTTAAATTATCAAAGCGCATATAGTGTTTATCTCTTTCCTCTGTAAATTGACTTATTCTGCCTTCAACTCTCTTATTGATGGCTTCGCATCTTGTTTGATTAAGCTTAGTTTTATTAGCATCTGTTACAGTTGTTGTTACAGTATCATTTGCAGGAGCAGTCACATTTGTAGTAGTTGTATTTGTATCATTTGTTTGTGCAGCGACAATACTAAACATTGTAAATACTAATAAACCGACAACACCAAACATTACCAATTCTTTTTGCATGTTTAGATTAAAATAAACGATTATTTAAATGTTTCTCCAAAAGTATAGATTTCTGTTATTTTCGTAACTTCATCTTCAATTTTCTTTTTCTTCTAGATGTTCTTACTGCTCGTCTCATGTTATTCTTACTTATTGAGCGTTTTTATATTTTGCTTAATCTCCCCACATATCATAAAAGCATCATCTTCAGGTTCGTAGCCGATTAATTTTTTTGTAATATCAATATTCATTTTTTTATTTTTATTATTGGAACTTCCGTGCAGTATTGCATATTTCAAGCTTAGAGGTGCGACAATACTCTTATGAATTAATTGAGCCATATCTCTCTGTGTTAAAGCATACTCTAAGTCCTCTCTGTTTAGGCAGATAACTTCTTTTTGACTAGATACTGATCTTTGTGAAGTATCATTTTTATTATTAGAAAGATATAATCCTATTCTTATAGCAAAGCAGGAAAGATCTTTGGAAAATACGCTACATAATGTCTCGCCAAAAGCTTTTGAAGCCCCATAGGCATTTTTTGGCATTGGGGAATCAGATTCTGAAACCTTTTTTTCTTCAGGATATCCCTTAATCGCATGTACGCTGCTTGCAATAATAATTCTTTTGCATTTAGCTTCTTTGGCAGCTTCAAATAAATTATGCACTCCCATTATATTAGGTTCTATTAAATCCTTAAACTCTGCACTAGGATTTGGGTTTCCGGCAAGGTTTACAATAACATCAATGCCTTTCAGTGAGCTCTTTAGGCTTTCAACGTCGGAAAGGTCAACATTTCTGCTCTCAAAATTTTCTTCAACTCTCTTTCTATGCACACCTAATATTAATTCATAAAAATTTGAATAATTTTTATTATTTTTATACTCCTCAATAAAATCAGATCCCATAACTCCAGCGGCACCAAGAAGCAGCACTTTCATTCGTTTTTCCATTAATTAAGTTATATCCTCAGTTTTTTTACAACCTTATCAACTTCGGAAACAATATAGTTTATATCTTTTTCTGAAATGTCCTCGTTCAGTGTAAATCTTAAAGAGCCGGAAATTTCTTTTTTGGTCAATCCCAAAGCCGCAAGAACATGACTTTCTTTCAACTGTTTGCTTTTGCATGCACTTCCAGTTGAACATATTATTCCTTTTTCTGATAAATATACAACTGCAGTGTCTCCTTCAATTCCAGAAAAAGAAACATTGACATTATTGTAAATCCTTTTTGTTTTCGATCCGTTAATTTTTCCGCCAATTTTCTCAAGTTCAAAAATTAATGCATATCTTAATTTTATAATTTTATCTTTATTCACTTTTTTTGCAAGCTCAAGTGCTTTCGCGAGGCCCATAATTCCCGGCACATTCTCAGTGCCGCTTCTGAATCCGCGTTCCTGCCCCCCGCCAACGGCAATCGGACTAATTTTTATTCCCTCTCCGATATAAAGAAATCCTATTCCTTTCGGCCCGCCAATTTTATGTCCTGATGCAGAAAGTAAATCAATTTTCATATTACTCACATCAATATTAAGCTTTGCAAAACTCTGAACAGCATCGGTATGAAAATAAACTCTTTTTTGCTTGCAAATTTCTCCAATTCTCTTTATATCCTGCATTGTTCCAATCTCATTATTAACATGCATTACAGAAACAAGCAGTGTTTGATCATCAATTTCTTTCTCCAATCTTTTCAGATCAACAATTCCCTCTTTATCGACGGGAATTTCAACTATTTTATATCCCCACTTCAGCAGAAATTTGCATGCTTCCGAAACTGAGGGATGTTCAATAGAGCTGATAATTATTTTCTTCTTTTTGGGATTTGCTATGCCCAATCCATTAATCACAAGATTATTTGCTTCTGTGCCAGATGATGTAAATATAATTTCCCACGGCTTTGCTCCAATCTCTTTTGCAATTTTCTCCCTCGCAATTTTAATTGCCTCAGCCGCCCTGTCTCCCAATGAATGAATAGAAGATGGATTTCCATATTCTTCGGTAAGATACTTCTTCATCTCCTCAGCAACTTCAGGATAAACTTTAGTCGTTGCAGCATTATCAAGATAAATTATTTTTTTCATAATTATAAATTGTCAAAGGAGCTTTTATATTTCTTGTTAATTTTAATTTAATATATTTGTCACTATAAAGTAATACCAAATAGAAACATTTATATATAGTAAATTTTTCTCAATAAAAATGGAAAGAATTTTATCACTAGATGATTTAGAAAACATAAGTCCAGAAGAGGCTAAATTTGTTTTAGAAAGAGCTAGAAAAGAGGAAATAATTCGGTTAGAGAGCCTAAAAAAAGATGCCGCTGCTAGAAAAGCAAGAAATCAAAATATTAAAAGAATAACTCTATCTTCTCTTGTAGGAACTGCATTGTTCGGCACAGGCTCTTATTTTTTAGCAAATAATTACAATACATACACTAATAGTATAGATATAGCACAATTCAATTCTTTATTAACATATATTGGATCTGTATCTGGATTTATCGCAGGATCTTTACTTGGTTCAAGTAAACCTAAAATTACACCAAGAGAAACAGACTATCTTTCTGCCGCTGATCTGTCATACTCATGCTCTGATTTGTAATTCAGTTAATCCCACTTCAAATTGCCGGCAGTCTGATATTCAGTAACTCTTGTTTCGAAAAAGTTCTTTTCTTTGCTTAAATCAACAGATTGAGACATCCAAGGGAAAGGATTTTCTTTATTGTATACTTTAGGCAGCCCAATTCTTTCTAGTCTGCGGTCTGCTACATGCTCAACATAATCACAAAATGCATTTGCATTAATTCCTAGCAATCCCTGCGGACAGGCATCATGAGCATATCTCTTTTCAAGTTCAACAGATTTTTTTATTAATTCTAAAATTTCTTTTTGGAATTGCGAAGTCCAGATTTCCGGATTTTCCATCTTAATTGTATTTATTAAATCACATCCAAAAGCCAAATGCAAGCTCTCATCGCGCATTATATATTCAAACTGTTCTCCAATTCCTATCATTTTTTTCTGTCTCTTTAGGGCAAGAATCATTGCAAATCCAGCGTAGAAGAAAATTCCCTCCATAATCACGTAATATCCAATTAGATCATGAAGGAATTTTTGTATATTATCACTTCCCTCTGTGCTGAAATTAGGATCAAAAACGCTTTTTGTAATATTAACAACAAAATCGTCTTTTTCCTTTATAGATGGAATTGTTTTATACATATTATACACTTCTTCAGGATCAAGTCCAAGCGAATCGCAGCAGTAAATGAAAGTGTCTGTATGTATTGCTTCTTCATATGCCTGTCTCAACAAATACTGTCTGCATTCTGGATTTGTTACATGGCTGTATACAGCAAGAATAATATTATTTGCCGTCAATGATTCAGCCGTCGAGAAAAACCCAAGATTCCACATAATTAATCTGCGCTCTTCATTAGAAAGTTTCGAAGATTTCCATTGTTCGACATCATCCTGCATTGGAACTTCTTCCGGAGTCCAGTTATTTGCCACCCCATGCTTATAATGCTGCCTTGCCCACATATAAGTCATTGGAAGAATTTTATTCGGATCTGTTTTTGGATTGTTTATTATCATTTTTCTCTTTTTTTATTTTAAGGTAAAATCTTTCAGAGATTTTAATATTTAAATCTTTATAACTAGCTCAAAGTAAATAATTTTTTATTTAATTATAGAATCAAAAACATTGGTTATTAGCTTGCTAAATTTCTTATAGGAGTCTAAGAACCTCGGTTCTTACTGGCAGGCTTCGCAGTCAGGATCAAGGAGATTGCAGAATTTAACAACTTGCGTCTGCGGATTCTGAGAAAGTTCAATATCTAAAGAATCTACTTTCTGAGTTATATGCATGTCAGAGTGTGATTCATGGGAAGTTACAATTTGCTGCATGGGTATTGAAATAGTTGGAACGGCAACAGGAATTGCAAACACTTGAGCTGGAGAAATTGCAGGAAGTGCTTGCGTTTCCGCTTTTGGCATTTCTTTATACTCTCTCTTTTGAGTATATCCGAACTTGCTGGCATCAAGAGTTGATTTTTCAATCTGGCTTGCAGCTAGTGTTCTTAGATAATATGTTGTCTTTAAGCCGGCTTTCCAGGCAGCTATATACACATTGCTTAATTTGCTTCCAGAAGTTCCTTTCATAAATACATTATGACTCTGGCTCTGATCAATCCACTTTCCTCTAGCTGCACTGACTTTTATTGCCCATTCTGGATCTATTTCAAAAGTCTCTTTATACAAACTCTTAATTTCTTGAGGAATACCTGTTATCAACTGAAGATTTCCGTCATAATATTTAATTTGATCAAGCATGTCTTGATTCCAAAGATTTAATTTTTTAAGATCATTGACTAGATAATTATTTACAACTGTGAATTCTCCAGACATATTTGACTTGACATAAATGTTCTTGTAAATTGGTTCGATGCAGGGAAAACATCCCGAAATATTTGATATAGTTGCTGTAGGAGCAATAGCCATAATATTTGAGTTTCTTATTCCATATTTTTTTACGCTTTCTCTTACAGGAGTCCAATCTAAACTTTCATCTCTTGAAACTTCTATTTTCATATTTCTTTCCTCTTCCAATATTTTGATAGTATCAATTGGGAAAATTCCTCTATCCCATTTTGATCCTTTATACGAAGAATAAGTTCCCCTTTCTTTTGCCAATTCAGAAGAGGCGAGAATAGCATAAAAGGAGATTATTTCCATACTTTTATCTGCAAATTCAAGTGCCGCTGAAGAATCAAATGGAACTCTTAAATTAAATAATGCATCCTGGAAGCCCATGATCCCTAATCCTATAGGTCTATGTCTCAAATTTGAAGTTTTAGCTTCAATAGTCGGATAGAAATTAATATCTATAACATTATCCAGCATTCTTACTGCAGTTTTGATAGTGTGTGCAATCAAATTTGTATCTAATTTTCCATCGGCAAAATGTTTTGCCAAATTAATTGAGCCGAGATTGCATACAGCCGTCTCTTCAGCAGATGTATTTAGAGTTATTTCGGTGCACAAATTGGAGCTGTGTATAACACCGCAATGATCTTGAGGAGATCTTATGTTGCAAGGATCCTTGAATGTAACCCATGGATGCCCTGTTTCAAATAACATGCTTAACATTTTTTTCCATAATTTTGTAGCCGAGACAACTTTATGCTTCTTAATTTTTCCATTTCTTGCTTTTTCTTCATATTCAAGATATTTCTTTTCGAATTTGCTGCCATAAAGATGATGCAGTTCAGGAACTTCGTCGGGGCTGAACAAAGTCCAAGGTTCATCGTTTAAAACTCGTTTCATAAATAAATCAGGAATCCAATTAGCTGTATTCATATCATGAGTTCTTCTTCTTTCATCGCCAGTGTTTCTTCTTAAATCAAGAAAATCTTCTATATCTAGATGCCAGGTTTCAAGATATGCACAAGTTGCTCCTCTTCTTTTTCCGCTTCGATTTATGGCAACAGTTGTGTCATTTGCTATTTTTAGGAAAGGAATTACTCCCTGACTCTCTACATTTGTACTAATAATTCTGGCTCCAGTAGATCTCACATTTGTCCAATCATTTCCAAGCCCGCCAGACCATTTTGAAAGCTGCGCATTATCTCCAATACATTTGAAAATATGATGAAGATCATCCTGAACAGTAGTCAAGTAGCAGGAACTTAATTGTGGTCTTGTTAATCCCGAATGGAATAAAGTAGGAGTAGAAGGAACAAACCTCATCGAAGAGATAACTTCATAAAATTCCAAAGCTTTTTGATCCTTATCTTTCTCATCCAAAGCAAGACCCATAGCGACTCGCATCCAAAATGCCTGTGGAAGTTCTATTCTTTTTCCCTCTATTTTAGAAAAGTATCTTTCATATAGTGTTTGTATTCCAATGTATTCAAATAAACTGTCTCGTTCAATTTTAAGGCCAAAAGCCAGTGATTCAAGATCAAAATCAAGAAGTCTTTTATCAAATACATCTGCATCAGCTCCTTTTTTTATTCCTCTGATAAATGCTTCTCTATAAGAGGAATCTAAAGAGTCCCCAGTTGTAGATTTTTCAATTACTTCCTTATACAATCTCTGTAGAAATAGATTTGCAGAAATATAATTATATGCTGGATCTTTTTCTATAAATGAAACACTGGCAAGTATCAGTGCTTTTTCAATTTCATTTGTTCCAATCCCGTCAAAAACATTTTTTATTACCTCTTTAGAAGTTAAATCAACAGAAACATCTTTTTCAAACCCGGTAGCTGCCCTTGCAATGCTTTTTCTTACTTTATTGATATCAAATAATGATGTTCTGCCCTCTCTTTTTTTAACTTTTAATCTTCCAAGCAGGGATTTTTCAATATTTTTCTTTTTTTCTTCTTCTCTGTCTTTTTGTCTTTTTGCCCTGTATAAAATATATGCCTTTGCAATTTCATAAAGCCCCTTTTTAACAATATATTTTTCAACAACATCTTGAATATTTTCTACATTTGGATAGAAATCTGTAAATCTCTCCTCGACCTCTTTCATTACTTCCGATGTTAATTCTTCAAGTACATCATTAGGAATTTCCGAATTTACAGATCTTACGGCCTTCATGATTGCATTACTTATTCGATGAGAATCAAATTCGACAACGTCGCCATTCCTCTTTACAACCATTAAGTTTGTCATCTTGTATCTTTTTTGCCCCTTTTTTTAAAAGTTTGTTAAAATAATTACAACATTTTCATTTAAAAACATTTATGTAATTTAAAAATTATTAAAATTTTCATTAACAACTTTATAATAGTATCTAAATTTTAAGTGGAGAAAATAAATGTTTATAAACTTACTAAACAAGTAAAAATTATGGCTTTGCTTACCTGGATTATAATAAGTATACTCGCTCTAGTAATTCTAGCATTTATTATGTATTACAATAGATTTGTAATTCTTGAAAACAGAATTGACAACTCGCTTGCTCAGATAGACGTTCAATTAAGGAGAAGAGGCGAGCTTGTTCCAAATTTAATTGAAACAGTCAAAGGATATGCAAAGCATGAAAAGGGCATAATGAAAGATGTTACAGACGCTAGAAAATCTCTTCTAGGGGCAAAAGATATTCAATCTAGGGCAAAGGCAGGAGCAGAATTGCAAAATGCTCTTAAATCAATTTTTGCCTTAGCAGAAAATTATCCTCAATTGAAGGCAAATGAAAACTTCCTGCATCTTCAGCAGGAATTAGCAGCTATTGAAGATAAAATATCTTATTCAAGGCAATACTACAATGATTCTATACTTAGTTATAATAATGGTGTTGAAAGATTCCCTGGAATGTTCTTTGCCAGATTATATGGCAAGCATGAGAAGCAAATGTTAAAGATCCCCGAAGAAACAAAAGCCGTTCCTAAAGTTAGTTTTTAATTTTTAACTAGAAGTATATCTTTCAAATTCCTTAAAAATCTCATTAGGTTTTGAATCGCTGTATTCAAAAGAAGCAGCGCCTTTATGTCCAGCTCCACCAAATTTTGTAGCAAACATATTTACATCTTTATTCTGGCTTCGAGCAGAATATCTAACAGTATTTTTGTATGGATATCCCCAGATATAATGGTCTGCAACTATTCTATGAGTTAACTCTTGCAGCATCATTCTCATTTCTGATAGATTTACTCCCTGGCTTAATTCTGCAGGCACCTCTAATGTCATACAGCCATTATTTACTTTAATGTGTTGGTAAATTTTTCCCAGCCATTTTTCCTGTTCTAATGTAAGACCCAAGAAAGTATTAACAAAATTTCCTTGATATTTTTCGCAAATTTTGTCTAATGTTCCAATATCTTTTAATGCTTGAGACCTAAAATTGATATCTCCATACGTTCCTTGCCCAGTATCGGTAACTGCTCCTACTAAAAATGCTTCGGCGACTTTCGATGAAATATTTAATCCAATATTTTGAAATTCATTCAAAAGAAGCCCGCAGCAGCTAGGCCAAACTTTTACATATTCATAATCGGAGAAGCTTTCACGGCCGGCATGATGATCAATTGCAACGCTAGGAGAATGTAAAGATCCAATCATTTTTAGGACAGGGGTGTCAGGATATACATATAAGTTGGCTTCTCTGTCCAAAGTTACTGTATCCCTAGATATTTCGCATGTTGCAAGCTTGCCTGCAAGCGGATCAAGAACAATTGCTTCAATATCTTTACTAGGATAATGATAATTTATCATCCTTTTTAGGCCGACACAAACTCCCAAACTATCACCATCTGGACCTTTATGAGTATAAACATTGATTTTTTGGGCAGATTTAATTAAGTCCCATACTTTTTCCATGTAAATGCATCAAGTTTTGACTTTTAATAAATATCTATAATAAAATATATATAAGAAAAAATAATTTAATTTGCAATCGGTTGATTCATTTTAGCCTTAATTACACAATGCTCTCTGAATGCTTTCAGGCAGGAGCTTGAACAGCATCCATTAATTTTATTTTCGCAGTCTGGACACATTATAAAAAGCTTATTACAAGGAAGGTTTCTGCAGTTTCTATACAAATCGCATCCAGTATCGCATATCTCGCATTTTGCTATCGGATTGTCTTTAGAATTTATTGAAACTAGAAGTCTTTTATCAAATACAAAGCATTTTCCTTCCCAAACAGTATCTGGAAACTTCTTTCCGAATTTTATAATTCCGCCGTCAAGCTGAGAGACATCTTTGAAGCCATTTTGTATAAGATAAGCAGAGGCTTTCTCGCATCTTATTCCTCCAGTGCAGTACATTACAATTTTCTTGTTCTTTTTGCCTTTCAGCATTTTTGCAACTTTTGGAAATTCTCTAAAATTTTCTATATCTGGAGTTATAGCATTCTTAAACTTTCCAACCCTTGACTCATAATTATTTCTCGCATCTAAAATAATTACATCATCCTTCTTTTTGTAAATATCTAAGAATTCTTTTGGAGAAATATACTTTCCAGTGTTTTTCACATCGATAGATTTCTTTCCAAGTCTTACAATCTCCTTCTTCACAAGAACAGACATTCTGGCGAATGGATGCATTTTTCCTATGTCTTCTTTAAACTGAATATCTGAAAATCTCTTGTCTTTTTTCAGCTCTTTCTTGTATTTTTCAACCTGCTTTTTAGTTCCAGAAATAGAGCCGTTTATTCCCTCTTTAGCAACAAGAACTTTGCCTAAAACACCAAGTTTTTTGCACATTTCCAAATGTGTACTTGCAAAATTCCCTGGGCTTTTGATATCTGCATATTTGTAAAATAGCAATATATGTATTTTCTCAGTCATATAATTCTCTCTCAAATTTGACTTATAAAATTAACTAAATCTTTATATTCCCTAATTTATCCTAAAAACTCATGGAAGTCAGAGATTTCAAAGATTACATTCCATTAGATAAATCCTGGATTATCAGAATGGGAATTCTAGATATATTAAGTGGATGTAATGATATAACTACATTTTTAGATTCAGAAGGCAATCTTGGAGGAGATCTAAAATCATTAAGAAGAGTTGTCGAATCTTTCAAAGATCAAACAAAACCCTTTGATGTAGGAGAATCTGGAACAATATATCGATTTGTAAGATTTTATACTTGGAAAAATGGAATTGATCGCCCAATAAATATCTCAGATACTTTAGTTGATAGAATTAGAAGAGGAGCTATTTCAGATAATCCAGACATAGTAAACTGGACGCCGGAAGAACTGGGTAAATTAGATTTTGGAACAACACAATGGCAAACAATGGCTTATTTGTTAGGAGATAAAAGAAGAGTCACAGATTCAAAATATAAACTTCAAGTTACATATGATTCAGTTGATCATTGGGAAAAAGCGAGAGCAGAAGGTAAAGCATGGCAACCAAGAAAAGATCCAACTCTTCATAATCAAGCACTTGCTTTTATTAATCATCTTAAAACTGGAAAAATAGATTTCGTTCCGGAACAAGCAGAAGACTATTGTTTTGCACGCGCTTTTTCAGTTGTTGATTCTAAATTTTTAGAATCGCCTCAAGGTAAGAGAATGTTTGAAAGTATTGAAGGACACGAATCTCCTAGAACTGAAGAAATGGAAAAGTCATTAGCTGAAGCACAAAACTCACAAATAATAGAGTCTAAGGATCATAGAGTAGTTCAAGCCATTCAAATGAGATATTTCGATAAAGGTTTTACAAGAAATAATTTTTCTTACCCAGATTGCGTAAACAAAACCTGGCCCCAATTCTGGGATTTTATAGAAGCAGCTCCAAATCTTTAAATAGAATGCTTAATATCTCAAAAATATGGTAGGGCGTTTAAGTTTCGAAGATCAGATATCAAGGAACAAGATTAAATCCTTTTTTCTTATAGCTATCATATTTGCTTTTTTCCTTGTTCTTGGATATGTAATATCAATTATTTTAGATCCGGGCTATTTTTTCATTATAATGATATTTTCAATTATCTTTTCTTTATCATATATACTAATCAGTTATTATAACTCGCACAAAATAGCTCTTGCTTCTGTAAGAGCAAGGCCAGCATCAAAAACAGAGCATCGCATGTTGTATCATGCTGTAGAAAACATGGCTCTTGCTTCAGGATTACCAATGCCAAAAGTTTACATTATGGAATCGCCGCAAATCAACGCATTTGCTTCAGGTAGAAATCCAGAGAATGCAGTAATTTGTGTCACGACAGGTGCACTTGAAAAATTAAATAAACATGAACTTGAAGGAGTAATCGCACATGAAATGTCTCACATTGCTAATTTTGATATTCGATTTATGACTCTTGCAGCTGTTCTAGTTGGAATGGTATCTATTATCGCAGAAATATTCCTTAGAAGCCTTTGGTTTTCAGGAGGAAACAGAGACCGAGGCGGAGGAAAAGCCGGAGCAATATTAATCATAATTGGAATAGTATTTGCAATTCTCGCTCCAATTGCCGCGCAGCTCGCTTCATTGGCAATATCAAGAAAGAGAGAGTTTACAGCTGATGCGACAGCTGTTAAATTTACACGTTACCCTCCAGGCTTGGCAGCAGCATTAAAGAAAATAAAATACGATCATGTTTCAGCGCAGGACAAACATAATTATGCAAAAGCAATGGCTCCTTTGTTCATCAGCGATCCATTCAAGAAGAAGCTTCAGAATGTTTTCAGTACGCATCCGGACGTTGATCAGAGAATAAAGATCCTAGAAGCGATGTAATTTCAATATCTTTTTATATCAAAGCAGTTCAAATACACTATGAAACTAGTTAATCAAATAAAATCCCTTGATAAAAACATAGTAAATCAAGTTGAATCCCGCCTGAAAGAATTTTCATCTTTCAAAGATAAAACCAATCAAGATTGGTTTTCCGAGCTTTGCTTTTGCATCCTTACAGCAAATTCAAAAGCAAGAACAGCTCTCGCAATTCAAAGCGAGCTCGGCCACAAAGGATTTGCTTCTTTAAGTCAGAAAAAGCTTGCAGAAACAATAAGAAGAAACAAGCACAGATTTCACAATAATAAATCAAAATACATAACTCTAGCGCGGGAACATTTAGATATTAAAGATAAAATACAGCAGCATAAAACTTCTCAGGAAGCACGAGAGTGGCTTGTCGAGAATATTAAAGGTCTGGGCTATAAGGAAGCATCTCATTTTCTAAGAAATGTTGGTTACACTGACTTATCGATATTGGACAGGCACATAATTAATTTAATGCTTGAAAATAAAATAATAAATGTAAAGCCAAAGTCCCTTAACAAGAACAGATATTTAGAAATGGAAAAGAAACTTGACATATTATCTAAAAAACTGAAATTAAATCAAGCCAAGCTTGATTTGTATATGTGGTATCTAAAAGCTGGCGAAGTTCTAAAATGATAGCTAAAACTTATAAAACCTTAGACATTTGATAAAACATGGCTGAAATAAATTGGAAAGACAGATGCTGGGTAACTACTATTTATCTTGTTAATGAGAATAATCATGTTTTACTAACATGGAATAAAAATCTTCAAACATGGATTCCTGTCGGAGGGCACATAGAGCCGGGAGAAACGCCGGAAGAGGCTATTTTAAGAGAAGTTGCAGAAGAGACAGGATTTGAATTTGAATTTATGCATCCGGCTTCAACAGAAAGTAACGGAATAGTTAGAGTTCTCAAACCACATAGAATTCAAATAGAAAAAGTACCTCATCATAATTATCACATGAATGTCGTATTTATGGGAAAATGTAAAAAGTTTAACGATAAAGACAAGACCGATGAAAATGAAAAGCTCAAATGGTTCTCGGAAGAAGAATTAAATAAAATAAAAGATACGCTGCTAGAAAATGTTCACCAAAATTCAATTGAAGCAATTAATTTCTTTAGAAAATAATTACTATCAACCAAGTTTAATTCTAATAATCTTATCGTCTCCAGCTCTTGGAATTCCTCTTCCGTCCCTATTACTAGTTGTTATATACAAATAACCTTCATGTTCTACAACTTCTCTTATTCTTCCTAACTCGCTGAATAATTCTTCTTCATTTATTATCTTTTCATTGTCAAGGGTTAATTTTCTTAACTGCGAGCCCCTTAAGCCAGCAACATAAAGAGCATTTTTATAAAATGCAATTCCTGCAGGAGCCAGCGTAAATTCAGAATAACATCTTATTGTATTAGTATATACTGTTGAATTTGCATTGCATTCAACGGGCCAGCCATAATTGTTTCCTTTAACAATTATATTTACTTCATCATTTCTTGTTGGTCCATGCTCTGAGGCATAAAGTTCTCCTTTTTCATCCCAAGCAATGCCCTGTGGATTTCTATGCCCATAAGAATATACATAATTACCAAACGGATTGTCTTCTGGGATTGTGCCATCCTTGTTTATTCGAAGAATTTTTCCTGCTAAAGACGAAAGATCTTGTGCAGAACCAGGAATAGTGGCATCTCCAGTTGTAATATAAAGCCTGCCGTCTGGCCCAAACTTTATTCTCCCTCCATCGTGAAACCGAGCATTAGGAATATTATCGAGCAAAATAGTTTCGTTTTCCAATCTTTCATTTAAAATAAATCTGGAAACCCTGTTTCCATCTTCATATGTATAATAAACATAGATGAACTTGTTATTATTAAATTCAGGATCGACAGCTATTCCAAGCAATCCGGATTCGCTTATCTCGCTAACTTTTATGTTGCCAACAAATTTAACTTCTTTTTTATTAATGTCTAGAATGCTGACTTTTCCTTCTCTTTCTGTAAATATCAACTCTCCCGAAGGAAGAAAATCAATTGCCCAGGGCACTATTAGATTTTCAGCCAGAATCTCTGCTTCTTCAGATGTGCTGGGTTTTGTGTTAGTATAGAAAAATAGAATTACTAAAACAAGAAGAACAACGGAACAAATTACTATAAGTTTTTTATTTTTCATAGTTATTAATTAGCCGAATACATGAAATACAAATATCAAGTAGTATAAAGATATCCCAAGCATAATTAATCCAGCTATCAAATTAATTGCTCTTTTGTTTCTTGTTAGGAATCCTATAACGCTCTGACTCCAATTTGTCGATATTGCTGAAAATACTAAGAGAGGAAACGCCAGGCCAATTCCAAATGAGAGAAAGCTGAGAATATTTGCAACAGCACTGGTAATTAGAGCAGATTTTGCGAACAAAGCAGCAATAAATGCAGGATTGCACGGCACAACTATTGCTCCAAAGAAAAATCCGTAAACGAAAGCGCTTGCCAGCGGATTTTTAGTAAGCGGCACATTCACTTTTGGTGCAAATCTCCCGATATCAATATCAAAGATAAGAATCAAACTGATAAGTGCTAGAATGCCAAAGGCAATTGGAGATACAACGCCTATAACTGTTGTCAATGACATCTGTAAGAACGTTGTGAATACAAGGCCGAGGAGAAGCATAAACAAAATGACTCCCGAAGCCACTAATAATCCAAATGTAAAAATAGGTACTTTCTTTTTTCCAGTTATAGAAAATTGATTAGACAAGTAAGCCAAGAAGCCAGGGTATAGCGGCAGAACACAAACCGCAGTTATTGGAGTTAATAGGCCTAAAACAAAAGCACTGAAGAAATTAGTTAATATGTCGGCCATATATTATTTTAGCACTTTGCCAGCTCTGCTTTCAATTCAGCAACATCTTTGATTCCAGATGCTAGTTGTTTTGTTTGAAGTTTTGGACAAATTAATATTACCGGAGTGGATGGAGCATTAACTATTCCAACTCCATATTCTTTAATTAAATCTTGAGTTATAGCAGTTGGAGAAACAGCATAATACCAATCATAACTGTATCTATTAATATGATCTAAGATTTTAGCTTCATCTTCATTAGCATCCGTATCTAAACTTATGAATATTACAGAATCTCCAAGCTCGCTTTTTAATTTTTTAAACTCGTCCTGCTGTGTTTTGCATTTTGGGCACCAGACAGCAAAACTTTCTACTAGAATTGGCTTGCTGTAAAAATCACTTATTTTAAACTTGCTTCCTGTTCTAACATCTTTCAGCTCTGAGTCTTTCCATCCAGTAGCAGTTGTTACAGTTGTAGGTTGTGTAGGAGCAGTTGCATTTGCAAGTGCAGACTCTGCTTCGCCTGTAGCGGGCGCAGTTTCTGTTGATGGAACTTGTATTTGTTGTTTTGGAAGAAAAAAGACAATCACTACAATAAAAACCAAAGCACCAATAGCTATCAACCATTCTTTTTTCATATTATATTAAAGAGATAACTGTTTATAAACTTACAAGAATCCAGCTCATAACTTCTATAGAAACAAGATAATAAAATGCGTTTATAAAGTAAAGTCCCCAAGACTTGCCTTCCCAAAGAACAACTCCCATAGTTGTAGCAGCTATAAATCCTAACCAGATCCATAATCCAGTTTGCATTGCTGCTTCTAATGATAAGTTAGAAACAAATACTGACAAAACATAAGCAGTTACTAAGCTTCCAATAAAAGCAATAAAGTAAGACTTAGCCATTCCCTTTTGGACTTTTTGCTTAAATTTTTTCATATCTTTTTCAGTCATTCCAGAATATTTCATCCAAGCTTTTCCAAAAACCATTGGAGAGTACCAAAAACCCATAATAATCATTGAAGCTAGAGCTGCAAGAAATATACCTAATAAATTCATATCATATAATCCCATTTTATTTGTTTATTACTTGCTTAGATTGAATGCAGTGTAAGAAAGGAATCCAGAGACAACAAGCGCGATCCAAGAAAGCCATATTGGAATTGCAAATGTACCAATTTGTGCA
>Ga0247727_10004405_pt1 | contig 29901 bp, 54 predicted proteins | sample WisWelCaveWW1625_FD_202498 | JGI IMG/M metagenome (GOLD analysis project Ga0247727, IMG submission 202498) | Biofilm microbial communities from Wishing Well Cave, Virginia, United States - WW16-25 | ecosystem: Environmental > Aquatic > Deep subsurface > Groundwater > Cave microbial mat | place...
TTCGCAATCAATGCAGACAGATTGGGCGGCTTTCACCTGGAGGATATCGAAGAGATGGCGCTCTACAGGAGGTAGGACATGGCCTTCAAGCCCTTTAATGGAAATGGCACCCTGAATGGTACTACCGAGGTCACTCTGGTCGCATCTCCGGTAGTTGACGTTCGACGTACCGTATACCGTATCAATATCAAGAACCGGAATGCGTCGGCCATCACCGTGACACTGCGTTACAAGGACGGAGCATCTACACGGGAGCTCCAGACGGTCACGCTGCAGGTGGATGATAGGCTTGTGTGGGAGGGTGAGGAAGTACTGGACGATACGAACGATAGCATTACTGCCGTCCTGGCTGCCGCCCCTACTACCCAGCCGGACTTCACAGTCACCTATGCGGAACGCGACTAATGAGCCACAGGATTATTGACAGGTACAACCGTCAGGTTCTGGAGAACGTCACCTTCCGCGGGTCGGGGGATATGTGGGGCCGTGCGATCTCCAATCGCCTGGCGCTGCCGGGGCTGCGCGGCCTGTGGAACATGCAGGCAGGTTATCAGGGTGCCGGTGCAACTCAGATCGTCATAGACCTCTCGGGTCAGGGACGTGATCTCTCGCTCAACGCCTCACCGGCGTTCAACACATCCCAGTACCGCATCATGCCCGAGCTGCCGTATGTGAGCTTCAACGGCACCACACAGTATTTGAGCCGCGTGGATGAGACGGCGCTAGATATTACGGGCGCATTGACGCTGGGCCTCTGGGCCTGGTTCGGTGATGCGACGCCTGCCACTGCTGCGGGAGTCATTGGCAAGCACGAAACGACCGGCAATCAAAGGTCGTATGGGATTCTCCAGGGTGTTTCCGGCGTCAGCCAACTCCAGGTTTCCAGTGACGGTACAGCCACAGTGGTAGTGGATGGCAATACGCTGAGTGACGCTACCTGGTACTTCATCGCAGCCCGCTTCACGCCGTCATCAGAGATTGCCATATGGAACAACCTGGATAAGTTCACAAACACAACCTCTATTCCTGCCAGCCTGTTCAATTCTACTGCGGCTTTCGAAATCGGGCGGCGCAATACCGCCGGCGGTTTCTACAACGGACGCGCGGCGCTGGGTTTCTTGTGCGCCGCCGCGCTGTCCGACGACGCGATTCGCACGCTGTTCGAGGACGACCGGGCGTTGTTTGGAGTTTAGTCATAGGAGGATCCAATGAGCCTCGCAGTCAATGCAGATGTAGATGTAAATGACCTGCTCGTTGAACACAATGCGGACGGTACCCATAAAGACGTTACCGACCTGAAGTCAGGGCTGAACGCCGGCAAGGCAGCCTCACCGCTGACGGGAAACTGCTATATCGCCACGGACACCAGCCAGACGTTCGTGTGCTATGTGGCTGGCACGTGGACCCAGATCGGGGCGGGCGCCGATATCAACGCCAAGGTGTCGTCAGACGACCTGACCTCGGGCTTCCTCAATGGCAAGATCGTGGCCCAGAATGCCTCCGTCGTCCTGACTGAGAATAACCCCACTTCCAATGAGACACTGGGGCTCAACGTGGGCTTCGATGCCACAAACCCGGCCGCTATTGGAACGGCAGCTCCAGGAACGGCTGTTGTGCCTTCTCGCCGTGACCACGTTCATGCAGGTGCCCACACGGCGCTAACCGCAATTGGCACCAACACCCATGCCCAATTAGATACCCATCTGTCGGATGAGTCAGGCATTCATGGTGTACAGGCTGGACAGCGATTGGTTGGGTATATTGGAGCGAATACCAGCGAAGTAGAGGTTATCAACACCGCGGTCGAGACGACTGTGTGGACACAGACGATCCCTGCTGGAACCCTTGGCACAAACAATATGTTGCGTGTCGTTATATTTGGCATATTTACAAACACCTCGGGAGTGGACCGGACTGTAACCGTCCGTGTCAGGTATGGCGCAACAGCCACAGCGGGTATTTTCAATAGCATAAACATGGTCACAGCAGGGGTGGGGAATATGAGACAGGAACTCTATATGAAGGGGGATGGCGCTACGAACGCCCAGCGGTCATTCCTGACTGGCCATACGGTTAACGATGGGACTGCTGCTCCCTTCAAATGGTTAGTGAATACACAGACTCCTGCCGTCAACTCAGCTGTCAGCCAGAGTTTACTGGTGCAGATCACACTCAGTATAGCCTTAACCACTGTTAGCTACAAGTTTTACATGGGAACTGTGGAGTGGTTCAAGAATCTGTGATCCTATGGTATACTATTCTCGGAGGCTTCCTACTGGGTGAACAATTGGCTGGCGGCCTTGATCGTGATGGCTCTGATCTTTGGGGGTCTGGGCATAGCCCGGCAAATGGGCTTATTAGACGCCACTCCCGATGTGAGACCCGCCGCCTACTTGCCAGCCAGGGATGACAGTGAGATCACAAATGCCGCCTGGAAAGCTATTGCAAAACACACGGGCAACAGAGATTTCACTATACTGGACAGCCGGTGGGTAGTTACCCTCGACGAGAGGATTGCTCTCGTCGTGGCCGTTGAATACGGGCAGACGCAGAGCATCTATCTGCTGTACGTTGACTTCGAGGCCGAGGGACAAATCAACCTGGACGTGGTGAGAGAGATCGAGTGAGAAAGCTCATTCTTCTGAGTCTAGCCATAGCGCTCGTGGCTTGCCAGGCAAAGGCGCCACCGCCTACCTTGCCGCCATTGCCCGACACCCAGACACCGCCTGCCTCGCCTACTCCTAAGCCTACTGCAACACCGCTGCCGATCGCCATTCAGCCAGACCTATCTAAGCTGTGCGAAGAGGCAGACTATGCATGTATGGCTCAGGCAATGGACAACCGAGATGCCAAGACCTATCTCGTTCAGCAACTAGGCACTACACTTGAGGTCTATTTTCTGATCATCCCACTGACGAGAGACCCTTCCGAGACACCCTCTGCCTTCACCCTGAGGCAGCAGGCTCAGATTTATCGGCTGGTAGATGCTATATGGCAGATTGGATTCTCCTACTACAATGTGAAGACGATAGAGATGTACGTTATAGCTGAGTTCCCCATCCTTTTCTTTGGACAGGGGCAGCAGACAAAGGTGCTGTCGCATAGCTATTCCTATGGGATGACACGGACGGTGTTCGATCAGTATAGCCGTGTAGGCCGGACCGTCGAAAACTTTGCAGTGGCTCTAAACCAGGCAAAGACTACGAATCACGGCGCGGCTATCTTCCAGGCCGTCATTGATGGCCAATGTATTGGATTCTGTCAAGGAAAGGAGGAATAATCATGGATCCCAATCTACAGCTAGTCTTGGACACAATTCTGCCAGCCTTGTTTGCTCTGGGCTTGCCGTTCCTGTATCAGAAGGTCAAGGGATACTTTGGATGGCAAGGCAAGGCCGCACAGAATGTCCTGTACGTCGCCGCTTTGCTGCTGGGTGGGGGCGCCGCTCTTCTGACCGGCTCAGTCGATTTGCCCGCCTTGGGCGCGATTGACTTTGGTGCTGCATGGAGCGAATGGCTGCCCGACCTGGTAGCGTCCTCGGGCTCGCTGGTGCAGGAGCTCTTTGGCACCGCACTGGCAGTCTTAGGCGTGAGTGGGTACGTCTACCGGCAACTGCTCAAGCTCGAGTCTCCTACCTAGGTAGACCTTGGTGGCCACCCATAAGAGCCACCCTGACAAACGCAAACATCTGTGCTGTTATACCACTAAAGGATAACAGCACAGATGAGCACCCCTAGTTTCAGCCCCTTTAGATTCTCGATGTTGACAACAGCACCGAAACGAATGAATACATGGGCGAATCTTTCAAAATGCCTTCCCCAATAGACCAGAGCACAAGACATGGGTGCTCCCTTGCCTTCATTCTTCCCCTTCACCAGAAAGCGCAAGCGAGTATCATACAGAAAACAAATCGCTGTAGCCTTTCCATACACACACTTTTTCCAGTGTCCAGTATTGGTTGCAACCGGAACTAGGGCTATGACCTCGGAATAATATAGTCTATGGGCTTCTTCGCATTTCCTCAACCAATCCTTGATGCTGGTTCCTTGTTCGCGGTCAATGCCATACGGCGGATTAACATATATCGTTGGGAAATTCCATGACTCTTTCAGGCCATCATGCTCAGGCAGATAGTATTCGGTACGAGCATTTACAATTGAGTAGGGACTTGAACATGGGTCAAGGCCAATGATGCCACCCAAGAATTCACGCACAGCCTCGACATACTTGGGAGGAGTTCCCCAATCTTTGTTCTGAGTGATGACGTTGCGCCCTGCGGTCATAGCGAGTGTAGCGCCCACCCATCTTTATCTCGCAACTGCGAAAGTTGTGATTGAAGCATTCGTATCGAAGAGTGTATGAGTGTAAGTCCTTACCCATCTCCGCTTAGTAGTTCAAGAACCCTTTCTGCCTCGGCCCGATCGCTTTCCTTCTCCGGCTCGGGCAAGTCAGCATAGGGGGTATGCATCTGGCGCCTCCAACGACTCACAAGGTCTGGCGGAATGATTGCCGATAGGTCCACCGCTGTCCCATCGATACGAAAAACACACTGATCGAAGAGGTGTTTCATCCAGCCTGACCACTGCTCGTGTGCCAGGGCTGCGAGCTTCTCCCTAAGTGAAGCTGCCACGTCCAACCACTTAAGGATACAGTGATCGCTGTGAACGACCCTATCAAAATTGAGGTTGCCCGGAGACGTGCGACCTTGGCATAGACGGCAACGAAAGTACCAGAAGCCCGATTCGTCATCCCAGACTGCTTGTCGATTCACCTGTCTCAAAGTTGTCGCCAGATCTACATCACTCGCAAGGATTTTATCCACCTTCGGCCTCCCAGCCTCTATGCCAGTTTGGGTCAAGCTCGGCCAGAGAGTGGCCCTTCTGAGCCGCGGTAAGTATCACCCGTAGATGTTGAATAGCCTCAGACTGTTTCATTGTCTGCGGTTAACCAAGTGGATGATGAGTAACACTACAGGAGAAATGACTGAGGCACACAGCAAGCCAACGATCACACCCAAGATACTGTCCATTCTGAAATCTCCTCTCATTTCGCCGCGGCGAAAATAGGGCCATAGACTGTAGCATCTATGGCTACCTGCTCAATGGAGGCCCCCCAGGGACTGATATGGCGAAGGCTGATATCCACACGCATTGTTTCAGTAAAGGCTAAGTGTAGCAGCCAGTTCAGCTCAGCCAGCTTGATATGAATAGCATCTGCGATCGTGGCACTATCCGAAAGCGCTCTACGATCAATGCCTGCTGGCGCAGTGCCCAGCTCAGCCAAACGCGAAACTTTCTGCGCTACCTTCTCATCAAGATGATCACTCAGTGGCCGGCCCGATCTGTGTCTCACCGCTTCTCCGTCCGGGTCAGGATCAAAATCAAAACTACCACACCCAATAAAATTGCCTCGGGAATATTCATTCGATTTTCGACCTCCCTGGTTATGGAAATGTAACTTCTACCTCAATCATTGTCCCATAGGGTACTGGCGGAGTCCCCCCTAGAAGTAGGTCTACCCACCCCTCGCCAAACCTGCGAGCCAGGCGGTCGAGGCATACAAACTCCTCGCCGCCTGGCAATACAAAGCGGGTACCAAAGGGCCAAGAGTATGGACATGCGGCAGTCTTATCTCGCAGCCGTTCCCAGTCTAGCCCTTTTCCAGAACACCACTCTTCCTCACCCACCCAACCGGCATTCTGGGATTGACAACCTGAGACTGGCGAGATACACCTTTCACTTACAAATGTCGCACAGTTAGGAGGCCCCAGCCAGGGCTTGTAGTGACTTATCCTAACCGGGGTCCCAGCCGAAACCCCTGAGGGCGTCGAAGTTGGGCTCAAGGGGAAACTCACCGGCACCGGCGAGCCTTCCGGCGTTGCCGTCTGCATGACGGGTTCCAGTGGAGATCCCATAGCCGTCCTTGCGGGAAGAGCCACGGCCGCGGTTGTCACTGCCACTCCGCTTGGGCAGAGACTCAACAACATGAGGAACACCAATCTTAGTGCGGCCGCCCACGGAAACTCCCTCGACGTTTCTGATTTCATAGACCCTCGCATAAGCCTCAAGTGTTTCAGCTAAAGCCCACCCAAAGCGTGCCAGGGCCAGGGCTCCCCCAAGAGCCAAGAACAGAATACTTACCGTCGTAAGTGCAGCCGGAGATTCCCTCGCCAGGATAGCCAGCGCGGAAATCGCGGCCGCCGCCGGCGCCAGAAAGAACAGGATAGCGGCTAACCCCAATGCAAATGCAAGAACGATCAGACTCACACCAAACGCTTTCTTAGGATCCATCGGGCTCCTCCTCTACAAAGACCAGTTCAGGACTGAACTTGGCGAGAATCATTTTGAGTATTTGCTTTCCAAGGTATGCACAGTCGCCACGATCAAGAGTTGCGTCTGCCTCGGTAAACCCAGAGAGATCGAAGATCAAATTGCCAATCGCTTGCTCCATCTGACCTACTACCTGTAAATCTGCGTTGTGAGTGTAGTTGATCTTAGACACCATTATCTCCTCCCTCTAGGATATACCTGAGAAGTGGTTTACACTGCCCATGATAGAGTACCTCATCGATCGGATTGCCATCGGCCAACAGTGCAGCCATCTGGCCACACCTTATACAACGAACCCTATGGCCATAGACTACCAGCCGGCCATTCTCCACCGGGTAGCGCCACTCATGCTCCGGTGGACTCGAGTTTAGGCTTGGGCTTGAAGCGCTTGTCATTAGGTCCTACCTTGCAGTGCTGGCTGTAGGCGTTCCAGATAGCCTTGCGTGTCTCTCGGGTCAAAAGCATCGACGGATGCAAGAGCATCTTCAATGCCTCCCGGCGGCCAACCTCTCTACAAAAGCGGCCCGGCTTGACTGCCACTATCGCTTTCAGAATAGTAGTGCTCCTCCTTCCCTGCTCATCGATCCAGCAAGCTTCGCAGACCGTGCGATCGCTATCTTTCTTAGGAGTCAGCCTGACCTGTGGCGGCAGAGTTAGCTCATGCCGAGCCAGCCGAGTCAATTGCTGAGCGTCGAAGCCGCGACGGTCATAGGAAAACCTTATTTCGATGCTCTGACCCCCAGGTAATGGGACGATCATTTTGTCTCTCCTTGTGCAGCCAGCTCTGCTATGCCAGCCCGAGCCTTTTCAAAATCGCCTTGTTCCTTCCACACTCGCCATTGCGAGGCGGCCCACGTTTTGTTGATGAGCTTACCACCCTTGAGCATGGCATTTAGCTGATTGTGCAAAACCAGCCAGTCCTCATCTGTAGCAGTAGTCACTATTGCCGCCGGTGCCGGCGGGGCTACTATTGCAGGAACTGGCGCATCGTCTGAAACTCCAGCCTCCGACACTACCTCGGCCGAAACCTTTGCTGCGTCTGGAATTTCCTGAGTAGTGCGCTTCTTGGCCTTGCCCAATTCAGCAACAAACCCTGACCAATCCATAAGCCAGGATGGATTCATCCCCTGGATCCGCATCTTGGGCTGTTTCAAATTGATGTTTCCTATAGGCGCCCCGGCCCGATTTGGGTCACGTGTCAGGTGAATAACCGCGTCGGTGAACTGCATCCACGTTCGCAACCCATTAGCCTTCTTGCCAATCACCTTGGCGTCCGGCTCCCCAAAGTTCTTCCAGAGATTGCCTTCCTCTGTCGAGACGACCAAATGAATACCCTGCTTGATACAAGTCAGCACCAGGCGCTTTGGGATCAGCTTGAGGGTCTCCCAAAAGCTCACATCTCGCTGCTGCTTCCACTTGACCACGGTCTTTTCAAAGGGCATATACTTTCCAACATCAAAGAGGGTCAGTAGCGCTCTAATCTTGGCAGGGTCGCCTGTCATGAACACATCGCTAATCTGCTCTTGAAGCAAGCCGATATTATCCAGCACGAGGGCGCCAACAGTCTTGTCACCCGCCTTGACTTGGGTGTAGACCTCGGCCAGATCTTCAAGCTTTGGGAACTTCCAGCGCTTCATAGTAAAGCGCTGGCTACGTGGTAGGTACACATCCGGTGTATCGCCGCCGTCCAGATAGGCCATGCCATCCTCATAGTCCAGCACGAAGCGTTGCGTCCCCTTGGGGACTGGAACCGAGGCGAGAACCGTACTCTTGCCGGAGCCGCTAGGTCCCGTGAAGACAAGTCGCAGAGCGGCCGGAAGCAATTGACGCAATTCCGTGTCCAACGCAGCTGAGTCATACATAGAATTCTCCTCTTTCAGTAAGTCGGTTCTCTATCATCGTAGCTATGAAGCAGTGAGGATGCCAAAACAATACCTCGAACATCGATGTCAACAGGAAACTCCTCCCCACCGGTATTTCGACGCTTGCGTGTCCGGGGAGGCTTGTGCTTCCCGGCCTCACAGCTCATGTGGAAATAGCCTAGTGCTGTTCCATGATAACTCTGCCGGTTGGTGATCCGGTTGGAGACGGGGTGCCTGCACTTCTTACAGCGGAGCTTGGGCCGCCATCCATGAGAAACGAATTCGCTATCGAGCCTGGAAATCGCCATGTATCCTCCCTACTAATCGATTACTCTTTTTATCCCACGCCGCGGAAGTCCACGTGGGTATCGCTGTCCGTATCGCAGCGAAATGCGCCAGAACGTCGTGTCCCTGGTCTTGCTTATAGTGAGCTACTTCTACCTCTAGCCAGCGCGTTTGTCCAAAAGCCAGATGACAGGGATTGTTGTGCAGCACCACACAGTTGATCTCGGAAAAGAGCAGGTTTGCAAGCTCCTCCTGGCGTTTCTTGGGCAGGTCTCCTCGTTTCAAAGCCCACTCGTGTAGCGCATTTGGGTCTCTTTTACCACAGAGCACACAACGATTGTTTTGCTCAGCCAGAAGTGCCAACTTTGTGACTATACGGAGGTGATGTTGGTCCATCAGTCAGCCGCCGGCACATTGATGCTGATCTGATCTACAATTTGATAATATGCAGTCTGCATCAGAAACAACCCCAGATCTCTCGGGGGTGCTCCCCACCGCTCGTGAGGGCCGTCCATCCACTTTGGGTAAAGGCGACCGAGCAAGGCCCAAGCCGGGCCGCGCGGCAAATCCTTCAAGTGATCCGGCCAGCGAATTCCCAACAGTTCGCCCACACAAATCCGCCCCCACCCTTGCGGGACGCACTGCCGCACTGCATTCCCAAGCATTCCAGCTATCCAATCCTCCTGGGCGGTCTCCCACCCACCATTGAGGTTCGCATCGGCCTGGAGCGCCAATCGCTCAACCTCATAATCAAAAGATGCCATCTATTCTCCACTCCTTTCATTGCCACCATCTTGGGGGAGGGCACCGCCTCCAATGCGGGTTGTCTCGAGCAAGACAGTGGAGCAAAGACATTGTAGACCGGATTGAACAGATTGTCAACCTTCTCTTATCTTATCAGGGATACGAGCCCGTTGAGAGCTTGCTCCAGCTGAAGTCCAGTAAGGACTATGCCGAAACCGCCAGAGGCAGCACACTCATCTCGCAACGCACGATCCAGAAGCATCCTCCATGAGGCACACTCGATAACCTCGCACTCTGAATTTATCCGTCTGATCTCAAGATCCGCTGTGGCAATCTTAGTGAGTCTTAGCATTGTTCCTCCTTATGGGTATGCCGGGGGTAACTGAACCCGCACCAGTTCAGTGGGATACAACTTGAGCTCTTTAGTGTTGAGTACCAACTTCAGGCGCCCCGTCTCACCGTCCCTAGACTTCTCTACGTCCACGTCAATCAGAGGAAAGTTACCGGGAACGATTGTCGAAGTGGACTCTGCCGATTCGTTCAGCGCTAGAATGATATCTCCGTGGTGAACCGATCCCTCGCCACCTCGCATCTGCCGAGCACTTACTCGGCCATCTGTTCGTGTAACGCCAGATGCTACTATCATGATTACGCCGAACTCGGCAGCTGTACGCTTAAGAGCCCTGCCGATCATCTCCGTCTCGATTGCATAGTTGAGGTCTCGCGTCACCACCCCGGACTGCATGAGCTGGAGATAGTCGATGATGACCAGCTTCACATTCTTTTCTCGCCGGATACGACGCAGCTTTGACCGAAGAATTTGGGGCGAGAGGTAAGGATCGTCGTCGATATGGATAGGCAAGCCCTTCATCGTCTCGATGGCAGGTAGAAGGTTGGACCAGTCCTCGGGCTCGAGTAATCCGGTCTTCTGTTTCTCACTAGAAACAGCCGGGTGAAGAACGCGCCGGAGGCTTTGACTGTGGCGCATCTCTAACGAGAAGATTTCTACTCCCATTCCAGCCAGGCCCGCGGCCATAGCAATATCCTTCATCAAGATAGACTTGCCACGGCCGGCATGACCAATGATGAATACCAACTCGCCGGACTCCGGGACGAGCCCACCCCCTAATTTTGTATCTAGGGTAGACAAGCCCGTCGACAGGAGCGGATTAATGCCCTGTGCTCGGAGGTCACTGATACGCTTGATATTGTCATACTGAGTGCTGGCGGCTTGATAATACGACAGCCGAGTAGCCTTCCCCACCTGCCGACGAGCATCGTCATAGACTTTGGCACCAATATCAAACAGTGCAGTAGGACTATCTGCTTCCTGCTCCTGAGCGGTCTTGATAATCTCGTGGGCCGCACGGATCATGCGTCGGCGTACAGCTGCGGCCAGCACGATATTGGCGTAGGCTACTGCATTCACCGCCGAGGGCACAGCCTCAAGCAGCATCACCAGATAACCATTGCCGCCGCTGAGCTGCCCCAGTTGCCCACGCTGAGCCAGATGGTTGCTCACCAGGGTAATGTCAATCGCCACACGGCTGGCAGAGGATACTCTCTCTAGGTCGAGCATGACTTCGTAGATCCACGCATTGCTCACAAGAAAGAAGTCAGCCGCCTCAAGCCCGGTCTCGATCACCGCAGGCAAGCACTCTGGGTCGATCAGGATCGAGCCAAGGACAGCCTCTTCTGCCTCCGTGCTATGAGGTACAAGCGTCCCTTGTTCTCCATCCGAAAGTGAAGCGCCGTTAGAACGCGAAGGTGTTTCACTTTGAGCGAATTGTACGGTGCCCGCCGCTCTCGGTCTGGATCGTAGCTGAGTGCCCATCGGCTCCGACATAGAACTACCTCCTTGATTGCATCAAAGCTAGTCTTTCCCGTTACCTGCTCGGCGGCTCTGATTGCTTGCCGAATGCAGCGGTAAGATTGGAATCGTCTTGGCATCACGAGTCTCCTTGTTACATACGGGACATAGTGTTATCCCCATAACTTCCATGACCTTGTGAAATCCCCGGCATGTATCCAAGGTCAGTCGAATCACGTTCTTGTTTGTCATTTCGGCATCTCCACAGAGCGAAGGTCTTGCTTTAGTGCTAGAGGAAAGAACAGATGGCCTGCATTCACATCGAACAATCGACTAGCGATACGGGGGAAACGTATGTCCAACTGCTGGGCTGTCAGGTTGGTCGTCGTGACAGTGGGTAGGCCATAGCGATAGCGAGTATCGAATACGTGAGTGAGCTGGCCAACGATCCACTCACTGGTCTCACTCGAGGCACCCAGATCGTCGAACAGAACTACCGGGGCATTCACGAAACCTTCCTTAATTGCTAGCAGGTCTGTCTCGTCGCGGCTACTCAGCGAGCGAAACATCCTACTCACCAAATCCGGCACGTAGCAGTATACCGCAGTCGGGACCGCCTTGGTAAGCAGCACGAGCAGGCTAGTCTTGAGCGAACCCGGCCGGCCCGAGACGGCGATCCAGCCTTTAGGTTCCTTCGCAAAATTGATAAGGGCTTGCACTAGCAAACGGAATTGCACCAACTCACTACCATTGCCCTGTATGACCGGCTTGGCCCGCCGGTACAGATCGTTGAAGCTTGTAAAATCGGCGCCACTGGTAGGCGGATTGGAAAGCTGCTGAAGTAACTTTTTCTGCAGGTCCCTCTCACACCGAGAGCAGCGTCGAGCTATACCCTCTGTGATGATCCAGCCTGTATCCTCACAGCCTTCACACACTGCTAGCCTCTGCTGACTTGTTTAGTCGCCTCGTTGTCATCATCTGGCCCGCCGCTTTCGTAAGGTAAGTAGGACATTTGGACTCCTTTTCTGGATTTCCCGCATTTCGGTGGCAATTTCTTTGATACGCTCACAGCCTACTCGGCAGACAGTTCTAAGAATACGCTGCTGCTCCTGAGCCCGTCTCAGCTTCTTTCGCAGGCGCTTCATCTGCTGGTAGTCGGTCAGTGAAGAGGTAGTCACAGAGACAATAGCACCCAGCCAAATGACTTTGCTCGAGCAAGGACCCTCCATTCCCACGTAGGTAGACTGCCAACCCTGAGAAATATTGTGACCTCATTACTCTCCACATTCCATTCATAGCCTGGCCCATCGAAGGACGCATATCGGGCCATGTCTTTCACACTGCTCTCATCAGTGAATTTAGAAACCTTGAATCTCAGTGGTTTATACTTCTGGGGTCTGGGCATGATATATCCTTTCTATTTTCGCATATTCGTCAATCCAACGACCACCCTCGGCCTCGAGCCGACGCAGAGCTGGGCCAGCCCAGTCTGCAAACTTCTCGCGTGAGTCGATTGCCTTCATGAGCGCCTTCAACGACCAGTGATACTTCTGAGCCTGGATGATACGATAATCTATCCATGAGAAGGGCCATCGAACCTCGATCTCCTGCCACTTCTTCTGCTCTCTACGATCGTGGAACAGAGATCGGCCAGTCGCAGCAAAGGCACGCCTTCCAAGCTCAGTGCCAGCACGAAAGACTTTTCGTGCTGTATATCCAGATGAGTCTTCGTCTTCGTAGGTTAACTCAGGCTTAGACGGCCCGGTGGGCATCTCAGGGGGCAAATCTTCAAGAATGTCAGGCATAGGAGCTCCAATTTTTCGCCGCGGCGAAAGTTTACGACTTGACATTTCGTTCAGTGTACTACTTTCCCACTCCCGCGTCAACGCCAGATATACGGGACTGAGGCGGCTCACCCCCTATCATTTGGGTCACACGATACTGGGTCAGACCGGCCGCATGTTCAACAACCGCGGCAATGGCCTCGGAGCGGTTCTTTACACCCTCCACCCGAAACAGGGCTGTTACGTTGGGAGACAACCTCTCAGCAATCTCAGGCCAACGCCAGCGATTGAAACGGTGAGTCTTGATCTCAAGCCTAGGCTGATCGGGATATGGAGAGCGCAACGCTTCCACAAAGTATATGGGGCTAGACATGTGATTGTCTCCTATAGGGACCAAACTTCCTCGACCGCTTCCAGTCAGGATTTCCAACACGCAAGTCCTTGATTACCTTTAGAATGGCTGAGCGCAAATCGTCAGCGCTGCTGGAAGCAGGTGTGTACGCTATCCTCCACCATAGTCCATTGTCCAATTGCACCGGCAGCGCTCTAGCCTGCCGGCGCTTCTCTCTAGCGAACTCAGTATTAGTCATGAGATGGCCCAAGCCAAAGGTCCAACAATCGCAACCAAGGATGTGGCGTAATGGCATCTTCAGGCATTATTTCTCTCCTATTCGAAAGCTAAACCGCGCTCTTTTAGCGATACGAAGCGATCCTTGCCCACGATGAGACTATCCAGGACACCAATGCCCAATAACTTACCGGCCTCTATAACCTGTCGTGTAAGTACAAGATCCTCCGGTGATGGCGACGGATCGCCGGAGGGGTGATTGTGAACAATAGTAACCATCGCTGCGTGGTGCTTGATTGCGGCCGCAAAGACTTCTCCGATACGGATCAAAGTGGTATCGAGAGAGCCCTTGTACAAATGAACGACCTCTATAATACAGAGACGTGTGTTCAAGAGAAGCACCCATAATTCCTCCTGGACCAAATCGGCCATTTGCAGCCGGACAAACTGGGCTAGGTCTGCCGGCGAATTGATCTTTGTTCGCGCCGGATAGTCCCAGTTCAGTCGCTTGCTCAATTCGTAGACTGCCTTGAGTCTAGCCGCTCTCACAGGCCCAATGCCGTGGATACCCCGCAGCTCAATAAGATCGGTACGGTAAGGTTCCATAGGGCCGCCACACTGCTGTATCAATCTCTCACTGAGCCGATTGTCCTTCTGATCTAGCACAATGCTGAGCAGTTCCGTGTTACTCAGAGCACCAGAGTCATGGTGTACGATCCGATGCTGCGGCTGGTCGCTGGTCAGAGGGTTCATGCAGTCTCCCTTCCTATCATCCGATTTAGCAAGTCGATAATCTGTGCGGCTATTCCGGTATACTTGTGAGAACGAGACAAGCCATATCCGTCGAACTGCGCCAGGAGGATGGACATCCGAAGTATCTCCTCCTTTCTCCTGCTCTCGACAAACCTAAGAGCCTCCCGATAGGTACTAAAGTCAGCCACATTCATCCCTGAACTAATAGTGAATACTCCATACTTCTTTTCATGACGCGTACGAGAGAAACTACGGATTGAAATACGCAGGTTCCCAATCTCCTTGAGTGGCGTCAAGATAGCTCCGCACATTTTGACCTCCCTATAGTTATATTGACAGGTATCCAATGTTTTCCGTCTATCCTCACAATGAATGCCTTAGCAGTCTCAGGACTACTGAGCTTAGAGACGGCAATCCGCCAGGTATCGTTGTCTCCTCGATACACAAACGCCGGATCCGCTGGTTGTTGCTTATATGGAAATCTACTCCTCTTTACTCTGAATCAAGCCAAGGTGAGTCAGGATCCCCTCGGCCATACGAGTATGGACATCCTCCCCAGTAAGGATTATTCCGTCTCCATCCCACTCCTCGATGAGACCAGCCAGATCATCAATCTTGCGCGTGTTAGCAGGGTCCTCAACCACAAAGGGGTAGAACTCCTGAGCAGTGAGCGTGGTAGCACACTTGACAGTCTCCCAGATCACATCTCGGATCTTGCCCATAGACTCCGTATCCCATTTGAAGAGGGAGTCGGAAACAGTAGAAAGCAGGTCCAAAATGGCGTTATCCACAAAGTCCTGACGGTCAAGCTGTTCTTGAGTGAGTTGTGACATTGTTAGCCCTCCTTGTATTCCACTTCGACCTTCCAGCGCCGCCGGTGGGGCTGATCGGCTGGATTGGCCAGCCTGGCTATTTCTACCCAGAGTGGCTCGCCATACAGCTCCTCTCCACCTAGCCAGCTCAGCGTAGCGACTGTGCGACCATTCCTAACTTCTATGTTGCCCAGACCCGTATGGACTATCAGGTAAGTTCCAGGCTGCGGCCGATCCTTCTTGTCTAGCTGAGCCTCGAATACAATCGGCGCAGCTGGGACTGACCTCTCGACTACCTTCCATTGCGGAGGCGGAACAAGCTTCTCGTTGTTCATGACGCGCTTCATCAGCTCCCTCATGAAGCTATCGCCCGACGAACCCATAGCCGCTAGCCCCTCAGCCACATCACCATCGAGCATTGCAATCGCCGAGAGCTTATTAGCCATGAGGCTTGTTGCTATCTGCTGAATGCTATCCTCGTAATAGGCATAGACGATCCGTGGCGTTTTAGTCTGCCCCAGCCGGTCAATACGAGCATTACTCTGCGCGACTGAATAAGGGCTGTAGTCTATCTGGGCGCGGTAGATGTTCTTGATCATGACCATATCCACACCCTCTTGAACCAGTCGGCCATTCATCAGAAACGCATTGTGGCCACTCGCTAGCGCATCGAAGTATGCCTCCTCACGCTTCTCAGGGGCTATAGACTGGCGCAAGATGAACGGCCTGAGACCCCGAGATACAAGCGCAGCCTCATAATCCGGCATTGGGTCACGCCTATTCACTTGCGAAAAGAACACCATCGACATACGATTCTGGCCCCATTGATCCAAAATGTCATCGCAGATCGCCCTCACCTTGGGCGTCTCACCATTGTCAGGAGCCGCCCGAACTGGATATTTCTTGAGGCGCTTCTCCACCTTGGCAAAGAGTTCCTCGGCATTGGGCAAATCGGGCCAGCCTAGTGCCGCCTGTAGCCATACCGAGAACGGGCCCAAATTCTTCTTGAATGCCTCTTTCCTAGCGTCTTCGAGTAGAGTTCCCAGGTCTCTACTATAGATCGCAGCCATCTCCTCAGTCATCTTGACTGGCAAGAGCTCTTCGACTCGCTTCGGAAGGACTACACCTAAATCCTCCAGGCGTAGAAATGCTGTATAAGGTAGCAGCCAGGCAATAAGCGCTGGATTGCAGCCAGGCAGTTCCCGATAGCGGGTACTCTGATTGGTGTGGTGATAGCCGCCATGAGAAGTGGTAGTGCGTGACTGCCCTCTCTTGAAGAAGGTCGTGGTCTCTATCAGCCCATAGTTATTGACAAAGCGTTGTTCCTCATCATGCCTATAGAGCTGCCTAAACTTAGGCAGAGCTCGATATAACAGGTGAAAGATAGTGCTAGCCTTACCGCCATAGAACGTACCCGTCATCAACATAGCCCGATGGGCCGAGGACAGCAAATCAGTCACCGCCTGAGCCTGCTGGGTGTTAGCTGCCTTAGCCTTATGCGCCTCATCCACAATGAGAATGTAGCGATTGCGGAAATGCTGACTGATAAACTCGGCTAGGGGGTATCGCCTATAGCCAACAAGCAACTCGATAGCTTTGGTTGGCGTTGTAGTGATTCCAAGACCTACATTCTTGAAGCTGCCATCTGCCTGCCCGCAGACGAACATAGGGCTCTTACACTTCTCGCAGATGTGCTTGCTCTTTGGATCATATTCCTCTTGCTCAGCTCCACAGTCGAGACAGGTGTATGAAATGACTTCCATATCGATATACTGATGATGTGGATATCCCTGGTACACTTTCTGTGTCACAGAGTCAGTCTTGAGGACTGGCGCCCAGCCCGAGCCGGCCTTGGCCTTCTCGTAAGACATTACGATAAAGACCAGCCCCGGATGAGCAAACGCTTTGATCACATCGCTAACCGTCCTGGCGTTGACCACTAATGGACTGAACTCGGAGAGACTTCGTTCTATCTCCCGGCACCACTTGGGTACCACATTGGAGGGAGATATAACAATCACCCTGGGCGAGGTTTTCACCGCAGTGAAATATCTGGCAGCGGCCACTGCCGCGGCTGTGACAGTCTTCCCCACCCCCATCCGGCCGGCTAGCAGAGCTATACCACATCTCTCCCAGAGAGTTAGAATAGTACCGGCGGTCTCAGCCTGAGCATGGAAGAGTCCATTTTCTACCACTCCCGGCAGGACCCCAGGGGCATGAACCTGCTCAAGTGTCTCGGACCACCTTGTTGTCTTCCAGTGTTCGCCTGAAACCAGCTCACCCTTGTATAGAGGCGGGAAGTGGGTCTCAACCCACTGGAATAGCGCCTCCAGGTGCTCATTCAAGAATCCCTCAAAACGCTCGGGGTTCGCTAGAGAGTCGTACTCGTCAAACTCTTGCGTCGTTAGATTGAGTGTGCTTGCTCTAATCGCGATCCGATCCTGCTCGACCACGCGAGCTCCGCCATCCTCTGTCTCTGTAGCTTCTGTTTCCTCGACAAACCTAGCCGCATATCCCTTGACAAGTTGTTGTCCAGTCGAAGTGGAAATCTCACAGCCATTGAGCATCCCTGTAGCCATTAGCATGGCCACATGACCCGGCCGCAACCTCTGCGCCGGCTGGAACTCGCCAGAAGAGACAGGAACGGCAGTAAAGTCCGCCCATCCCTTGGTTGCTCTCACGCCCTCAGTGGGCAGGCTGACAAGCGCCTCCGCGACAGCAGGTAGAGCACACTGCATATCCGTGATATGACTATTGCGCGGCAAGTAGTGGAACTCTCCTGCTCTTAGTTCTGGTATGGGAAACTCGTCCGAGATCCAGGAGAAAGGTCGAGTACCTCGACGCGAAAGGTCTCGGCGCAAAGCAAAGAGGACTACCTGCTTGAAAAGCTCATAGTGCTTACCCGGAAATCGTCTGAATATGGGTGTCTCAAAGAAATGGGTGAACGCCTGACGGAAGTCGTAGTTATTAAGTGTAGAGCGAGGCACAATAGCTGCGATCAGACCCCCCGGGATCAGCCACGGCGCAGCCAGGTTGAGAAATCTTGTTTCTAAGCGACCACCATCCTCCTCGTCATAAGGCGGGTTGAAGAGAAGCATGGATGCCTTTCCCTCGACCCGCAGCCACTCGGTTGGCCCCAGAACCCAATGATCTAGGTTCTGCGGCCCATATTCCCTTATATCTTGCTGAATCTCATTCCCCCAAGTCTCGAGTCCCAGAGCCCGACCCATAGCACCCAAAGCCTCCCCCTGAGCACAACAGGGATCGAGTATCGATCCGGTCTGGGCAGGAACGCAGTTCGAGATGATAAGCTGTGTGATCTCTGGCGGAGTGACATAGCGACCCGCCTTGGCTATGCTCTCGAGTCTTGCCATAAGTCGCTCTATAGATACGAACAGAGCGCTGAATGGAGTGCATTGCAAATCTGATCGTGGTCAACAGCCTTCATAGTATCTCCTTGATGATTGCCTTCCATAGATTCTGTTGAGCGTTGAGAATGTAACCCTGGATATCTCCTTGTGACTGCAGAGGTGAAAGTCCCCGAAGAGTACGACTGATCATACCTTCTACCTCCCTAGCAGCATCGGGATCCCAAACCTTGCCAGGATCGGCAAAATCAATTGGTCTCATAGCTCGCTCCCATAGCTTAGGCGCCCACTCAGTCTTGAACGGTAGAGGGACAAAGAGTTGCAGGCGCTGAAAGAAGTCAGGTGGGCAAGTCTCCTCATCTGAGGTCAGGAAGTAGAATGGTGCCTCCTGATTTACGCCAGACAGGTGAGGATGTACAAAAGCAAGATTCCACAGTCCTCCTACTGCTTTCTCAATCTTCCGATAACGAGTGTTCGTAGCGAGAACAAGCGACTCGCCATCTATCTTGATATCACTAATCCAGGCTCGCTGCCTGGAGTTATTCTCTGTGGCCATCCTGGCCCAGACCGCCTTGACAGAAGCCCGAGCGCCAAGCAGCTCCAGGTATACCAGCCCTGAATAGTCACGCAGCATTGCTACAACAGTCACCTCGAAATTGGCAAACGTGAGCGTTGGATACAACTAGAGCACCTTTTCCTGTTCAATCACCGCGATCATGTCAGACTCATGATCGCGGATCGCATCCTGAATGAGGGTGAAATCTTTACGCAAGTTACCCGTCAGACTACTACCCACGTACTCTAATTCCGGGGAGAGAAGCTCAAGAGCAGCTTGAGCAGCACCCTCCCAAGTGGAATGCAAAGCACAAGCCAGCTGACCCTGACGATAGGTCACTAGGGCATAGATCATTTCTACCTCCTAAGAAGGTTGATAGTTCCTGACAATATTTGGCGGCATTGCCGCAGTCTTGGCCGCGAAAAAGGCTATGGTCGGAATCACGGAGGATCAAGAATAGACATAAAAACAAGCGGTCGGGAGAGGTGCTTTAGCCAGCATCCCCGACCACTTGTCACCTACGGCCCCGTGGTGAAAAATGGCATACACAGCAGATTTGGAATCTGCCGCTCTCACGGAGCCATCCGGGTTCGAGTCCCGGCGGGGCCACTTCTTCTCCATTATCTTACAATTGTTCCATATCGTCAAATATGATGCAATGTGTATCAGCATCATAGGGTAGTCACCCACTCTGGCCCACTGGCTGCTTGTAGTAAAGCCGCTGGGAATTATGCACTTCGCAAACCCAAGCCTGAGTCGGGTTAACAGAACGCAAGAAGCCCGGTCATTTCAAACCAGGCTTCTCCTTACGCGGCTTCTTGGGCGGCCTCGTCATCTCAGGTCTCCGACTTCTCCAGCTTCCTAGCCTGGAAAGCAAGGGCCTTTTCCATGAACTTAAACCACCCGGCCAAATGGTCGAAATTCTCTTGGCTGAGCGGGAGGGGAACCGTTAATACGGCCTGTCCACCGTCAATTAAGGGGATCGTGATAATACGAATTTCTGTATTGACCTTACTCATGGGATTTATGACCTTCCTCCTAGAATGGGGTTTCGCTCTCGGACTCGGCTACTACTAGCTCTCGGTCAGCAGCCTCTTGCTTTGAGCCCAGGAACTTCACCGTCAGGGCATTTACCTCGAAGCTGGCGCCAGTCGTTCCGTCTGGCTTTGTATATGTGCGAGGATTGCCATTCTGGTCGGCATTCATGCGGCCCTCGACAAATACCTGCCGGCCCTTCTTGAGATAAGTATTGCATATCTCGGCTAGCTTTCCCCAGGCAGCAACATGCCACCAGACTGTGCGTTCCTGCTGCTGACCCTGCTGGTCGGTCCACTTCTCGCTGGTGGCAATGCTGAAGTTGGTAACAGCGGCCCCCGAGGGGGTATAGCGCATTTCCGGGTCACGTCCGAGATTACCAATGAGGATTACTTTGTTGTACATAGTCTCTATTCTCCTGTATCAAAGATTTGGTTTTTAGTCTTTTGCCACAACTTCCATACAGCCTCTGCATGAGCTTCACCCCGCTGGAACTCAATACTAGCCGCCCCTGGCACTGAGCGGAAAAAAGGTACGTCCTCTAGGGCAATGATGGCCTGATTGAAGCCAAGCAAAAACTCTATAGACACACCCAGGAGGTTGCATACGAGCTGTCCAATGCTTACGGGCAACTTGGTACGAACATCGGTCCTTCCTGAGAGCGACCAATGTTCCAGGAGGGATGCTCCAAAGAAACAGCAGCAATGAATAGAAGAGACACGATACCCCACAGGACTGTGGACTGCTACAAATCCATACGACCCCATCTCGGCACGCCAGCCCTTCCTAACACACGCTGACAGATTGCTGACCAGTCTTTCCACAAGCTTCTGATCGACTGCGACTGGCACTCTAGTCTTCCTTCGGCCGGGATTTCTGCCAGAGTTGGTATGCAGATTGCCCGTGAGCGTGGCCTCTCAAATACTCCGGCGGCCCAACGGTAGGGATTTCATTGATCCTCACAACAGCCTCATTGAAGCCCTGGATAAAGTCAAGAGTTACATCCAAAAGCTCTGCAATATGAGACGATTCGCAAGATCTGGTAAGTATTCTTGAATGCCTTGGTCTCTCCACCCTATTTCGTATAGCAGCCGCTCCAAGGAAGCAACAGCACTCTCCGAAGTCGGAGTAAAACAAGAAGTTGCCTGCATGGTCGAAACCAAATCCATAGGTGTCCATCCTGGCCGTCCAGCCGGCCTGCTCGCACTCCCGCAGATCGGCTACTAAGCGCTTGACTAGAGGTCGATTGACTCGTATTGTCACGGAGTAAGTCCTTTCATGTGATAGCAATCTATACGGAACATTTGCAGCTTGTAGAAGCCGTCGGTAGACGGGCTTCCTCAAAACTCCTACACTTCTAGGAGGATCGAGACTATAGTAGGCCCAGGTTGTCATGAGTTATTCGCCACTCCTGCAAGGCCCAAAAAGGAAAGCACATCTGCGCCACTTACCGCAGTTACAGGATCCTCAATGTGAGCTTGCAGAGCATTCCGCACCTGGGCTGCGACGATCTGATTCGGTGCTCTTACCAGGACAAATACCTCGCCGCCCCGGCGTTCGTCCAACATACAGGGAAGACGCGCCGCATGTCGCTTCTTACTGCCCTCTTTCTCACGGTTTTGGCGGAACTGGTCTGCCGTAATCTTGGGATCCATCACTTCTGCGACAAGCCTGCGAAAGCGCTCCGGCTCTACGGCATCAATCTCGGTCCTCTGGCCAATGGCGTCTGTCAGCAGGCGCATCTTCCCCACAGGGGTCTTATCGCCCTCTGCAGTAAAGAGCAATTCGCCCATGGTCACCTCGGGTACAAAGCGTGCCAGCAGCTCGGGAATACGCCCGAAGATAAATTCTCCATACCTCCGACGGTCTCCCTCGTAGAGGTAGGTTGCGGCAAAATCGGCAAACGCGTTAGGCTTAGAGGGATCGTACATCCATAGCTCTGCTCGGGTGCGAAGAGCAGAGATAAATTGAGCCGTAGCCTCCTCGCTAGCAAGAGAAAGACCGGCAAGAGATTGCAGAGTGTTACCCAGAGCATGAGCCACCATCTGATATACACTCTCATCGGTCATCTTACCTTTTCGCTTGGAGTGGTACAAACGCCCAAGATGGACGGCCAGAGCCGTTCGTATCAGAGCCGAGCGACCCGCCGGGTGATTATCCAGCCAGCGATAGTCGGGCTCCTCAATAATGTGTGCAATGGCCTTCTCGACCTGGGCACGGGTAACAACTTTACCGCCCAGGGCTACGTCTAGGATATTCTTCTTCGCCATTCACACCTCCCGCCAGGACATGATACTCAAGTGCAAAGGGGTGGTCCACCGGCAAGACCCACCCCTTTTTGAGATCCTCGCCAATGTGTAACAGTTCACACTCCTTGAGGATAGGACTCTGAAGAGCAGCGATATAGCTTATACTCTTGAATATCTTCCCGCTTGCCCTGCTAGACTCCACTCGAAGCCATCCAGGAATGTCAACCAGCCAAGCACGAACAGGATAGAGATCCGAATTCTCCTCGAAAGACGGAAAACCAAGCATGAAGAACCACCAAAATCTGACACCACGGAGTCCTGCTAACCGTTGACGCTCATACCATTGGCGTTGATTAGGCGAAAACTTGGAGAAGGGCATACTCAAGCCATCCGCTTCTACCTCTATAGGTACGGCTCGGTCGCCATCCAGAATCACAAGGTAATCGAACAGACCAGGCTGTAGAACTCCCCTCCCTGGAATGCCATCAGGTTTCAGCTTATGGTAATACCACCCATAGCTATTGACCAGGCCTCGGAACGCTGGCACAGCATGAAGTTTCTCTTCCATTCCTACCTCCTCCACACAAGCGGGATCATAACACCTACGATCAAGCCGAAAAGAGCAAGACTAATCATGGTAACAAGGCAATCGTGTGACATCATTAGACGTAGGGGAACGCACGTTTCAGTTTGTCGTACAACTCACCACAGGCTTGATCAAGAGCTGCCCAGGGGAAGTTAGAAACAACTGTTGCATTTCCCACAAGGACTTCATTCGTATTAGGATGACACAGACGAGCATTCCTCTTGCTGACTCCCACCTGATCGCCCTGAATGTACACACGAACCTTGTGTTGGCCCTCGTAGAACGAGATTCGCAAGTTGGCGTTCCACATCAAGCGAGCTCGAACCATTCTCTTGCAGAAGTTAACACATTCCAGAAGACCTGCCCCTGAAATATCGGAGCTCATGCTATCCTCTGCATAAGATACAGATTGTGGCCATTACAAGTACCCATCGCCTCAGTGAGAGAAGAAAACACCTTTGCCAGTTGAAGACCATCGTCATACACACAATAGAGGGTTCTCATAGTACCTACCTCTGACAAAACTGGAACGTCCATGTTAGGTAATGACTGACTCCGAGCCTGCTCTGTAGCCCGAGCGACTCTCAACCCCTCAACATCTACTGTGGAGACCCTTCCCTTGTCTGCTAGAATAGTTTCTGCCGCTACCTGTCGGGCCTTGCCCAGTTTGACCAGGGAATAGGCTACCGAAGAAGTGATCTTACCCTGATTGAACGCCTTCAAAAGTCCGGGAGTAAGCTCAGCCAGGCGCCGCACCTTATCGACTGTCAACTTCGGAGCGCCAGTCGCAAGCCGAATATCATCGTCGTCGTAGCCGGCCGCTATCAACTTTTGAATAGCACCCAGGTCGGTGGCATCATTATTCGAGCGGAGCGCATTGCTGGCCACTATCCAGCCATGAGCATCGATGTCGGTCATTCCAGTGAATATAATCGCTGGAATCACCGTCTGCTTTGCGAGCCGAGCCGCCTTGATGCGGCGCCGGCCCTCGAGAACTTCAATACGATTGCCCTGATCCCGCAGAACGATCGGGCTTCGCACTCCTCTGAGCTTAATGTCTTTCACAAAAGCAGCCGAGGGAGCAGGGCCCGGGAGCAGGGAATTTGTGGGGAGATTCTCAACGGGATATTCCAGATCGAGCCTTCGCTCCGCATCTGCAATCTGAAATAGAACAACATCCTCAACCGGTTCGCGTTTTGCCTTGGGCATTATTCCTCCTGGATTGGGGCGTTACACAATTCGGCTATTGGATCCAAGTGAGGTCGGCCGCAGTAAGCAGAATGGCTCGTAGAGAGGCATTACCGTCGATGGTATAGGGTCCCCCCATCGCAACGGCATTAGTGGGTCCCACTCAGGTGCATTGACATTAGCACACCAAATGGAGGAGTTGCCTCGTCACTCTCTGGTAGCGGCATACATTCCACCAAGATTGGGGAGTTCAATCCTGTACTTGTGAGAATTATAGGCTTTGGAGACCCTATGGCCAACGAGACCTTTGTGAGCAGGCTTATATCGAAGACCATCATAGCTTCTCTCAGCTTAGAACGCTTTGGTATGGCTGCACGATAATTGGGAAACTGAGGTAGACCGGATATCTGTTCTGTCTTTCCACTCAAGCGAGGGAACCAACCCCTTTCACTCCCAATGAGAGTCTCGCTCATAGAAATAGACATCCCCTGTGCTAACTCAAGAGCAGATTTCAGAGACTCAGCTGAAACAAGCCCCATTTCGCTATCGGAGAGGTGAAGATGTACAGGAATGACTGCCAGGCAGAAACCGTCTGAGGCAACCACCAAGCCAGTGTGGGGGCCAGTACGCTCAATTAGAACGAGTGACAGCACCGGTCGAGACGAATCAGGCTCCGCAGCGCATTGCCAGATCTGATACCGAGTGTCGATTCTCATTGACTACTTCTCCTTTGCGTATGGCTCGGCGGTAATACTACCCACCGCCATCGGCTCAGCAGTAATACTGTTTACAGCTATCATTGGGAGCAAATCCCGATTATTCTTCAGAAACTCTGCATACTCGAGAAGATGCAAGTGAGCTTTCTCTCTTTCTCGCTTGCCCCTCACGATCCACTCCCAGACTCGACTCATGATCATGACTACTCCTCCACAAACTCAGGAACAAACGCAGATTGAGCCTTGCTGATCTTCTCGGCTAGCTCCTCATGACGACCCGTATTCGGGTCTTGGACCACTTCGATCCGGCTAATGGGGCGCCACATAGGGACTCCCAGCTCCCATACCGGCAAAACGTCGGGCGGGGAGCGCCAGGCGTCATACTCCCCCCAAGGCATTAGACGCCGTATATGACGCTCAGAGCTAGAAGTTTCGCCGACATCTACCGCCTGCCACAGATGGGAGATGCAGTGATAGTCTGTAGGCCACTCGCCTCCTGCCATCTGCTCTAGCTCAGCCCGGTGAGCCGTGTGGGTCATGATATCCTCACTGAGACAGAAGGTTAGTCGGTTGACGGTATTCTCCCAATAGGGAACTGGGTTGAGGATCTTGCAATGTGGATGGACGGCAATGACCCGGGTGTTGACTGTAAGCTTTGAGAAGTCAGCAGTCGATGGGATCAGAGTGCTCCACCCGTACCGTAGACCCTCTTCGATCCAATCTGGGACAAACCAATACCCTTGGTTCTTTGGGCCCGGCCCACTGCCGGCGCCAATAAAGTCCCAGGCATGGAACACAGACATAGTACCCGTTTCGATCTCAAGTATCCGCTCGATCATGCTGATCCCCTGATGAGCAATACGAGAACGCTCAACGCCTAGCTCCTCGGGAGTCTTAGGAGGATCGAACAAGAAATGGGATAGCGGCAGTCCATATGGAGAGAGATCAGTCATCAAGTAAGCGCAGCCAGCCTTGCGCCGGCCACAGCCGCGAACAAGTCCATCCGTTGTCATTTATCCTCCTTGAGGTAAAAGGCTAGTTCGGCTTTGGAGCGCCACTTATACTTACAAGCAGTGCAGGTTACAAGTGTTGTCTTATTCACTGACCCTCGGCGGAGGCGGGCCGCCGAGGCTTTGCACTTCGGGCAACACCACCGTGGAATCTGCTTTCGCTTTAGCATCTCGTTCAATCCACCCGTTTCGTATGAGCTTTACCCTTCGGCATATCTCTGCTCGTTTGAGTGTTGCAAGTGTTGCGCTCCTCTCGGGTCTTCGTGGAAAGATCAGCCCCCCTTGTGGGTTACGACCCAGGAACGGGTAGTAAACACTTCTTGCGACTGACATATCCTCAGCTTTCAAATAATTAGTCGTTAGAGTGTAACGAACACTAGGTGACGACTTACAAGAATGATGACTCATCTGGTCTCCACCTCCACACAAACCATGTAAGGCCACACCTTACCCTCCTCGTCCCGACGGTCCCTATCAGGCGTGTCAGGACCAAACACTAGACGGCCGCGTCCTGTCAGGTCTCGACGCAAAGTTATCTCAAGGGCAGCGATCTGCCTCTCACACTTCCTGTCAGCCTCCTCAAGCGTGTTCCCTTGGCCTTTGGCTATCATCTAGCCTCCCGTCTTGATTATACCTTCTACTGACCAAATTGTCAATCCGTGTGGCACATCTCCGAGTCGAAGAAGCATACCTCCTCACCCTTAGGACCGCGCCACCAGATAGCTCCACCTGTCTTTTCTTTCTCCCACTCCCGCCGCACATAACCAGAGGCTACAGCCTGAGGAGTCAGTCTCCATGAGGTGTGAGCATCAAAGCACTTGATCTCAACATCCAACTCCAAGCCGGTTGCAGTCCTCACTTGCGCCTGGAACCTTGTGACCGCCTGAGCCAAATACTTGGGAATGCCATCGTCTACCTCAACGTCTGGCGCCTCACCAACAGCGGTCTCGATCTGAGCAAAGTCTGCCTTTATTTCACTAGCCAGTTTGTCAAGGCGACCTACCAGCTCAACCATCTCATCGACCCTAGTTGGAATCCCACTCGTTATCGTAGTCATTCCGGTCTCCTTTTATGATAGAATATATCTATGACGGTAGCGTTGACCACTACACGTAGCTCGAAGGAACTCAAGCGCATCCGTAAGATCCGTGACGTACTCAGCCTCGCCTGGCGTGATGAGATCAGCCAAAGGGAAGCCTGCCTGCGCCTGACTGTTCCCTACGTCACCTGGAAGGACTGGGTACGCCACGGCTATGTAGGCGACGAGATTGAACTGGTAGCTCGCACCGAGGGTATTGCCTACCAGACCGCTATTGCAGAAGCCGTCTCTCTCATCGCAGCCTCCCAGGTCGAACGCGTTCAGGGCATGATCGGGATCGCCAGGAGTGGCAATGTAAAGGAGCGTGACCGTATCCGGGCCAATGTCTATCTTGACCTCTTTATGAAACTTCACCGGCCGGCCGGACCCATTGCCGGCGACGGCTCTGAGAAGCGCTTCCTGGCTAGCTTCGAGCCTCGGCGTGGTCAGGCGACGGTCCGTGTCACAGCAGACGGGTCGATCGAGGCCACTGTAGATGTAGCTCCCACTGTCATTGAGGGGACTATCAAGACTGAGAGTCCTCGGCCATCATCAGGGCGAGGAAGTAGCAACATCCAGTAGAGATTGCCAGCTATCTACGGTCAGACCGGATAAAACTTCCTGTGAGCTGTTCACAAATAGAAGATCGAACCTGTCGTAGAACCTCCGAGCTTGCATCGCAGAAAGCTCTAGCAGACGAGCAAACTCCTGAATGAGAAATTGAGAAACATTGCCATGGGAATATCTACTGGATGGGTGTTGTCGACCGCAGAACATTACTGTAGCAGTGATCGGACAGATCTCATGCTCAAGAATAATACTTGTCCGAGCATCAGAAACTGGAAATGAAATCCGAGCACCAAAGACCCCCACCTGTAGGCTGTGACCAGCCACAAGCGCTCTATCAACAGCTTTATAGATTACCTGCGCTCTTTGCTCATTGTTCATGGAAGCTCCTTCCTAACACTCTAGTCCCACATAAAGGGCAGAATTTTGGCGAGCTGCGTCAGTATATTTCCTGCCTCTTTGAGGCCGTGCTCACCACCATTGATCCAGGTCAGCATATTCGCACAAATAGCTTGAAGCCTATTTAGAGTTTTAGTATCGAACATCTGAATTGCTGAGCGCCCATCCTTCTGTGCCTCCAAAAAATGGCGCAGGATGAGATAGGAGGCCTCAAAGATTGCCGAGCCAGCCCCCCGGAAACCGTTCTGAGTTTCGATCAAGTAGTGCCTATTCTTTCCAGCACCGATATGCTTGATGCTCATTGACATGTGAGTCTCCTTCATGATTGTGGGGGTGCGTTTCATGAGCGGGTACTCCGCGTGCGAAGGACTGCACCCGCCTTATCCATTTCATCGGGGGCGAGGTCTTTACCCCGTTGCTCCGCCGACAGGCCGGGAAGGTCTATCACCCGGTGCCGCAAGATGCAGCGGTAGTGCGCCGACGACGCGGTCGTCGTCGGATACGCGGGAGAGCACCTCCTGTTGCAGCCATATGGCGCGTGACAATGATTTGTACCGGTGATTGTAGCGGGTCCATACGTCGCCGGCTATTAGGCTGGCCGCCCCCATCGCGTCTCAGTCCACATCTGCCAGGCGGCGATGGCGTGTTCCTGTCCTCTCCGGATATCCGGGTCGGGATGGAAGGGGAACGCGTCCGTGCGCGCCCCCAATTGGAGAGCGGTCGTGGCTCGATTGAAGCCGCTTACAAAATCCTCGCTCAACCCCAGCACGTTGCAAATCGCGCTGTGCCGGCCCCATCTCGGGAGCCGGACCTCTCCATGCTGCAACCTCTGCAACATGTCCGCTCCCAGAAAGCAGCACTCGCTGCCCCAGGGAACAACAGTATGGTCTTGTCGTACAGTAAAACCGTACTCTTCCATGTTGGCTTCCCAGCCATCGGCTTCGCACTGCCGTAGGCTGGATACTAACCTGGAGACGAATTCACCGTCGAGGTCAGTTTTCTTGCGAGCTTCCTCAATCGTTACGTCAGTCATTTTCTTCTACCTTTCTTGGGGTCGCGTAGCAGAACCACGCCGTTCCCATACGCGCAAAACAATGAGCGAGTGCAGATCGCTCGTCGTGATTCATATTTCATCTCCTTTTCGCCGCAGCGAAAGTAGGACCCCCAGTATACCCCAGGTATCCCACTTGAAGACGCCAGGAGTATGCCTGGCTATAGGCTATAACACTAGCAGTGAGACTAAGACTTACAAAGTCGCGCCCTCAGGAGGTGCCGGACGCCGTCATTCTCCCTTCCACATCCGCCAGGCGGCATTGCCGTGGTCCTGGCCGCGCTGTCTCTCTTGATTCGGGTATAGGGGTTTCTGTCGCCCCTCCTCCTTCCATATCACAGCGCAATTGAAGCCGAGTACAAAATCCCTACTCAATCCCAGCGCACCACAGATCGCGCTGGCTTCGTCCCGGGCTGGCGACCGGTAGCCTCTGTGATTCAACAACATCTCTGCTCCCATGAAGCAGCACTTGCCGCCTGTGGGAGTAATGTCACGATTGTATCCTATGACGAATCCGTAATTCCCCATGTCGGCCTTCCAGCCGTCGGCCTCACACTGTCGTAGGCTGGAAACCAGTGTTGCAACTAACTCACGGTCAATGTCGGTCGTAGCGTTCATGTTTCTTTACCTTTCTTTACACCACACCTACCAGCAGTTCATCGATATCCTGCCAACGCGGTTCTTGGCTATTGTTGGCAACGACCACAGGCCGGCCCGCTATGTGAAATTCCACGTAGCGATCGTGATGGCCGCGGGACACTAAGTTTGCCGCGATCATTCCCTGTGCCTCAGACTCATTACGCGCGACGCAGTCCGTGATGACCGATGGCCACCGAAGGTATAAATATTTGGGAACGAAGCGTTGATACTCTGACGGCAGTAGTGCATCTGCTGTCACTAGGCGACCCTGCCGAGAGTCGTACACTGCCTGGCGTGCGAACTTGTACAGCCGGGAGAGTACTTTGTCTATCCCGACGCTGTACTGGTCGTTCTTGACCAGGCGCCTGAGGAGCTTGAGTGCCTCCTCAGAGTACTCAGGCGATCGTTCGGCTCCGGAGCCGAACTGGTGTCGCATTCCGTACCACTGCGGCGGTACGGAGTACATTTTGCTACGGTCTGCCTGCCATTGCAGACCCAGGAGTTCCACGGAG
>Ga0247727_10004406_pt1 | contig 29895 bp, 27 predicted proteins | sample WisWelCaveWW1625_FD_202498 | JGI IMG/M metagenome (GOLD analysis project Ga0247727, IMG submission 202498) | Biofilm microbial communities from Wishing Well Cave, Virginia, United States - WW16-25 | ecosystem: Environmental > Aquatic > Deep subsurface > Groundwater > Cave microbial mat | place...
CGACGCTTCACGCAGCGGCCGGCGAGAACTGCGTGCGGTACAGCGCGTAGTAGTAGTCGCGACGAGCCAACAGCTCCGCGTGCGATCCAGTCTCCACCACACGCCCCTGATGCAACACCGCGATCCGATCGGCACGCCGGATCGTCGTCAGCCGATGCGCGATCACGATCACCGTCCGCTCCCGCCACAACGCCTCCGTCGCCTCCTGAATCATCCGCTCCGTCCCCGGATCGATGCTCGACGTCGCCTCATCCATGATCACCACGCGCGGCTCCTGCGCCAGCGCCCGGGCGAACGCCAGGAGCTGCCGCTGCCCCGCCGACAGCGTCTGCCCACGCTCCGCCAGCACCGCATCCAATCCGCCCGGCAGCCGCCGCACGAAATGCTCCGCCTGCACCGCGCGCAACGCCGCCCAGAGCCGCTCGTCGCCGATCGCCGGATCCCACAGCCGCAAATTCTCCCGCACGCTCTCGGAGAAGAGAAAGACATCCTGCGGCACCAACGCCGTCGACCGCCGCAGTGCCGACGCCCCCCACGCCCGCAGATCGACGCCATCGAGCAGCACCCGCCCCTCGCGCGCATCGTAGAGCCGCAGCAGCAGCGAGATCAGCGTCGACTTCCCCGCGCCGGAATGCCCGACGAGTGCCACCACCTCGCCCGGCTCGGCACGCAGCGACACGTTGTGCAGCACGTCCGGCCCGTCGGCCCCATAGCGGAACGACACGCCATCCACCTGCAACGCCCCGCGCACCGCCGCTGGGTGGTGCGGCTGCGCCGATACCGGCAACTGCTCCGTCACGTCGAACAGCGCCTGCACCTTCTCGGCACCGGCCATTGCCGACTGGAAAAGGTTGTACTTTTCCGCCAAGTCGGTCACCGGCGCGAAGAGCATCTGCACGTAGGAGACAAACGCGACGAGTGTTCCCACCGTCATGCGCCCAGCCAACACATCGCGCCCGCCCAGCCACAGCACCAGTCCCACCGCCAGCAAGTTTAACACGTTGATGAACGGCTGGAAGATCGCGTAGAGCCGGATCGATTCGACGTTGGCCAGATACGCCCGGTGGCTCAGCTCGCGGAAGCGCCGATCATTCTGCGGCTCCCGACGCATCAGCTTCACAATCCGGATGCCGGAGAGCGTCTCGGCGACGAACGCGTTCAGTTCCGCCAGCCGATTGCGGATTTGCCGGAACGATCGGACCGCGTGGTGGCGGAAGATGAGCGTCACGGTCACCAGGAGCGGCACCATTGTCATCACCGACAGTGTCAGGCGACCGTTCAGATGCCAGATGATCGCGACGATCCCGCCGATCAGCAGCACGTCTTTGACCGTCGTCGAAAGCACCAACGTGAAGAACTCGCTGATCGCCTCGACATCGTTCGTCAGCCGCGTCACCAGCTTACCGACCGGCGTCCGGTGGAAGAACGACAGATGCCGCTGCACGACGTGCGCGTAGAGGCGGTTGCGTATGTCGCGGACGACGCCCTGTCCGGCACGCGCCAGCATCAGCCCGTGCAGGTAGCCGCCCAGCGCCATGAGCGCGATGGTCGCCACGGAGAAGAGGCAGAACCGCGCCAGCATCATGGCGTCGGCACCGGCCTGCGCCCCGCCGCTGAGGAAACGCGCCAGCGCCGAGTCGTCGATCGCAGCGATGGCCGGTCCCGCCATCGATGCTGACGCAGCGGCCGCGCCCCACGGCAGCAGACAACGATCGATCGCCAGCTTCACCAGATACGGCAGCAGCAGATCGCCGGCTGTCAGGCAGAGTGAGAGCGCGACCGAGCCGATGAAGAGACCGAGGTATGGCTTCCCGTAGAGGACGGTCCGTCCGACAAGGCCAAGTCCCCACGCCCCCTCATCTGATGACACCCCAACGCTGCCGATACTCATCGATTCCCCTGCCAGAAAAGGGGACAGTCCCTTTTTCTCTGCTTCGCCAGGGCACGATAACGCAACCCGTTGATTCTCTTACGCGGAAAACGAGCAGAAGATAAAAAGGGGACTGTCCCCTTTTTCGCACGGCTCATCATCACTCCACCATGCCGTCGAACAACACACGCTCCATCTGATAGAGTTCGTACATGCGCGCATACACGCCCTGCTGCCGTAGCAACGCCTCGTGCGTCCCGTCCTCGACGATGCGGCCTTCCTCCAGCACGACGATCCGCGGGAACTCGGCGATCGCCGAGAGCCGATGCGTCACCACGATCACCGTCCGCCCGACACACCACGGCGCCAGATTCGCCATGATCCGACGCTCCCCCTCCGCATCGACCATCGACAGCGCGTCGTCCAACACCAGCGCCGGCGCCCGTCTCAGAAGGGAACGTGCGAGCGCCACCCGCTGCCGCTGTCCTCCTGAGAGCGTGATCCCGCGCTCGCCGACGACCGTGTCGAACCCGTGCGGCGTCGCCAACACCTCCTCCTCGATCATCGCCAGGCGAGCCACGGCGCGCACATCATCCTCCGTCGCCCCCTCCACACCGCAAAGAATGTTCTCGCGGATACTTTCGGAAAAGAGGAAACTCTCCTGTGGAGCCACCGCAATCAACGAGCGGAGCTCGTCGAGCTGATACTCCTGCACCGCGCGACCGTTGACCGCTATGGCACCCGGCGGCGACTCGTAGAACCGCATCGCCAGCGCCAGCAGGGTCGACTTCCCGCAGCCGGTCGGACCGACGATAGCCACACGTGAGCCTGCGGGAATCTCCAGCGTCACGTCGCGCAACGCCGGGCGATCCGCTCCACGATACGCGAACGTCAACCCCCGATACGCCACCGCCACCGATGTTGACACTTGGTCCGAATGATCCGCTGTTACACCGGAGCCAGCGAGAGGAGATACCTCCCTCGAACTCCTCCCCTCAACACATCGCTCAGGACCAACGATCCAACCCTCACGGGTGGCGCCGGAGGGGAGGTCTCTCTGCCCCGCAAAGTGTCCTCGCTGCGCTCCGGTACTTTGTGGGGGCCCCTCTGCCGCCCGCATCCGCCAACGATCTGTGACGGAGAGGACGGTGGAGTCCCGGAGGCGACAGGCCCCGTGAGGGTTACTCCCCACACCCTCGAACGCCCACTCCGGAACCTCCGGCGGCTCGTTCAGCAGCTGCTCCACCCGATCGAGCGACGCCGTGCCGCGCTGGAAGAGATTGACCACCCATCCCATCGCCATCATCGGCCACGTCAACATCCCGAGATACGCGTTCAATGCGACAAAATCACCCAGCGACAACCGCTCCGTCATCACCGAGCGCCCGCCAATCCAGAGGAGACACACCGCTGACAGCGATGCCACCATCGTGACAAACGGCGTCTGCGCCGCCGACACCTTGGCCAACGCCAAGCTTCGCAGCCGATACCGCTCGACGTCGTCGGCATAATGCCGCTCGGCCGACGCCTCCCGCCCGAAGACTTTGAGCGTCATGATGCCCGAGAGCGTCTCCTGCGTCCGGTCGGAGAGCCGGGAGAACGCCTCCTGCACCTCTTTGAACCGCCGATGCACCGAGCCACCTATCCGTCGAGCCAGCGGCACGATCGCCAGCATCGGAATCAGCGACATCAACGCCAGCTGTGGATCAATCCAGATCATCATCGCCACCGTCGCCGCCGACCAGACGACCGCGTCCACCGCCATCACCAACGCCAACCCGACCGCCTCGCGGATCGCCGCCAGATCGTTGGTGACGTGCGCCATCAGATCGCCCACCTTGCTGCGATCATAGAAGGCGACCGGCAGCCGCAGTAGATGAGCGTAGAGGCGATCGCGCATCTCCTGCTCGATCCGACGGCTGGCGCCGAAGATAAAGTAGCGCCACGCGAAGCGGAAGAGCACGATCCCGGCGGCGATGCCCGCCATCTGGAGGAAGGCGAGACGCAGCCGGTCGGGCGGCGCGCCGGCGGCGAGCCCGTCCACGACAGTGCGGATGACGCGCGGCGTCAGCAGCTGCACCGCATCCACCGCCAAGAGCGCCGCCAGCCCAAGCGCCAGCACCCGCCGCTGCCCCCGCATGTACGTCCACAACCGCTTGATCCGATCCACCGCTACCTCTTCCTCTTTATCTGCATGACCTGTAACACCGAGACTCATGCCTGACCATGATCGTGTCACATCGGCAGGCGACCTTCGACATGTGACCTAAGACCTCTGCGGTCTCCACCTCACCGGCTCCGCCGCTGACGCACCATCTCCAACCCGCGCTGCGCCTGCGCCAGCTGCGGATCAATCCGCAACGCCTCGGCATAGTGTCGCTCCGCCTCATCGAACCGCCCCTGATACACAAGCGCGTTCCCGAGATTGACGTGAGCCGCCGCGTACTGCGGATGCAACCGCAGCGCTTTGGCCAAATGGTCGATCCCCTCCTCAACCCGCCGCTGCTGACACAGCGCTGCACCAAGGTTATTGTGCGCCTCGGCATACTCCGGCTGAATCGCCAGTGCTCGACGGTAGTGGTCAACCGCCTCATCAAGCCGATGCTGCTGTGCCAGCAACAACCCGAAATTGTTGTGCACATCAGCCAGCGTCGGATCCAACCGCAACGCCTCCACGCAGTGCACGGTGGCCTCGTCATAACGCTGCAACGCCATCAGCGCTGAAACCAAGTTGGCGTGCGTCTTGGCCAGCGATGGTCGCAGACGCAACGCCTCCTGATAACACCCCGCAGCGTCCTGCCACCGCCCCTGACGCGCCAGTGCGGCGCCGAGATTCGTCTGAATCATCGGATTATCACCCGTCACGCCGATCGCATGCCGGTACAATGTCTCACTATTGCGCCAGTGCCCCAGCTGCACTCGCGTTCCCACCAGACATCCCGCCGCCACAAGACCGACCGCCAGCCGACCGATCCACTGCAGGCGCCGCTGCGCCAACCATTCCGACACAACCCATACGACCGCAACGGTCGGGCCGATCATCGGCAAGTATGTGTAGCGATCCGCCATCGCCTGATCGCCCACCTGCACCAGCCCGATGACGGGAACGAGCGTCCCGAGATACCAGAGCCAGCCGATCGCGAGATACGGACGGCGACGCGCCCTCATCCACACTGCTGTGGAAATTGCGATCAGCACGACGACGGCGCCGAACACCTGCCAAGTCGGCAGCGACGCTCCGGGATGCGGATAGAGCACCGCCAGGTCGCTCGGCCACAACGCCTTGCCAAGATAGCCGACGTAGGCGACCACGGCATTTGCCAACCGCACGCCAAATGGCAAAAGGTCGAACGAGTGAAGACCGGCGCGTTGTGCCGTGAGCGTCATCGCACTCGACGCCACCGCCAACACCAAGAACGGAAGCTTCTCCCGGAGTAACCGCGGCCTCGGCACATGTCCCCACCGTCGCAGCGGCCAGACATCGAGCAGCAGCAGGACGGCCGGCAACGTGACGAGCATCGGTTTGGCCGACAGACCCAGCGCGAAGATCCCGAGCGCGAGCCCGTATCGCCACGGTGCGGGGCGGTCGGCGTACCGGACGTAGGCCAGGAGCGTCAACAGCCCCAGACAGACGCTGAGCACATCCTTGCGTTCGGCCACCCACGCGACCGACTCGACCCGCAGCGGATGCAACGCCCACAGGAGGGCTGCGGCGATGCTGTATCCGATCGCCCCAGTCACGCGCACCAGCAACAGAAAGAGCAAGACCGCGCTGAGCGTGTGGAGTACGAGGTTCGTCAGATGATGCCCCCACGGCTGGAGGCCGTAGCATTGGACGTCGAGCATGTGCGACAGCCAGGTGAGCGGGTGCCAGTTCCCTCCGTGTACCGCGGTGAACGCCCAGCGCACACTCGATCCCGCCAATCCTTGTCGGACCCAAGCGTTGTCGGTGACGTAGACATCATCGTCGTACGTCACAAACTGATGTCCGGTGGCGGGCGAGAAGACCATGAGAACGGCAACGGCGAGTGCCAACGCGATGAGCACGCGGACTGTCAGACTGGACATCGATCGAGCAGATACGGTCTTCGCGTTCGGCACCGGCATCATCCTCGATGATGCCGGTGGCCTCTCACGATGTTTCTTGCCCATCACTCCAACCCCCGGCGATCCGACACTCCGTCATCGTGTTGCACACCGACACGCACCGCTTCCCGAGCCCACGTGACGAGCCGCTCCCGCCGCTCCAGAATATCGACCGGAACTTCATAGTAGCTGGTGAGCGTCTGACGGGCGTTGGGTCGGAACGGCTTCATCTTCATCGCGCGATACGCGGGGCGCGTCGCCTCGTCGGTCTTGAAGTACAGTCGATCCCGGTGGAGGAGGCCGAAAAAGACGCCGTCGCAGTACAGTCCATAGCCGCCGAACATCGCCCGGCATTCGACGTCGCGCAACCCTCGCAACTGCTCCAGCACAAACTCCCTGAACGAGTCGGTCCTCGCCATCAATCGCTTTGAGTCTCTGAGTTTCTGCGATGCGGACTCACGCACGACTCAGCAACGCAGATACGCAGAAACTTATCCCCTGGCAACGCCCAGTCCCATCTGCCGCAACAGAGCTGCCGGGCTCGGCTCGCGTCCGCGGAACGCGGTGAAGACCTCCATCGGATGCCGACTGCCGCCCAGCGCCAGCACCGTCTCGCGGAACCGCCGCCCGAGCGTCGCCACAGCTGCCGCGTTGTCCAACCCGGCTTCCTCGAACGCACCAAACGCGTCGGCGCTCATCACCTCCGCCCATTTGTAGCTGTAGTACCCGGCCGCATAGCCCCCGGCGAAGATGTGCGAGAACGCACAGAGGAAGCGGTCCTCCGGCAGCGGCGGCAGCACCGTCGTCCGCTCGGCGATCTGACGTTCCGTCGAGAACGGCGTCTGCGTCCCGTCCGGATCATACTCGTGGTGCAACGCTAGATCGGTCATCGCGAAGAAGAGCTGTCGAAGCATCTGACTGCCCGCGCGGAACGTCCGGGCGGCAAGCAGCTGCTCGAGGAGCCGTTCCGGCAAGGGCTCGCCCGTTTCGACATGCGCCGTCATCCCCAAGAGCATCGGCCGGTGATAACACCATTGCTGCAGAAACTGGCTGGGGAACTCGACGGTGTCCCACTCGACGCCACGGATGCCGGCCGCATCGGCCACATCCACCATCGTCAGCATATGCTGCAACCCGTGGCCGAATTCGTGGAACAGCGTCTCCACCTCGCGGAACGTCATGAGCGACGGACGCCCCCCGACTGGCGGCGTCCCGTTGCAGACCAAGTGCGCCACCGGCCGCTGCCACTCGCTGCCCATGCGCCGCCGCCCCAGACAATCATCCATCCACGCGCCGCCCCGCTTGCTCCCGGGCCGCGCGTACGGATCGAGATAGAACGATGCGATCGGTGAGCCGTCCTCACCGCTGACTCGAAAGTACCGGACATCCGGATGCCAGACAGGCGCCTCGCCATCGGCCGGCGTCACCACCACGCCAAAGAGCTGGCGCACCAACTGGAACAACCCTTCCAGCACGCGCGGCATCGGAAAGTACGGACGGAGATCCTCATCAGAGTAACCGAACCGCTGCTCGCGCAACCGCTCGACCCAAAACGCCGCATCCCACTGCACCAACGGCTCCGTCTGCCCGGACGCCGCCGCGAGCCGCCGTAGGTCGTCGAGATCGCTCACCGCTGCCGACCACGACGCCTCCCGCAACTCTTCGAGCAGCCGCCGCACCGCCTCGACACTCGGCGCCGCCTTGCTGGCGAGACTCATCTCAACGAACGAGCCGAAGCCAAGCAGCCGCGCCTGCTCCCTCCGCAGCGCCAACGTACGCGCGATCAGCGGCGTGTTGTCACAGGCGCCACTCGATGCCCGCGTCACATACGCCCGATACAGCCGCTCGCGCAGATCCCGTCGACGGCTGTGCTGCAGAAACGGCAGCACGCTCGGCTCGTCCAGCGTGATCCGCCACGGCCCGCCCTCCGGCGTCGCCTCCTGGCCCCGCGAAGTGTCCCCGCTCCGCTGCGGTACGTCGCGGGATCCCTCCGCTTCCCCGCTCGCCCGCGCCGCATTGTACGACTGCGCCCCCTGCTGCAACGCACTCGCCGGCAGTCCCTCCACCTCCTCGCGCTGCGTCAGCACCATCGCAAACGCCATCGTCGCATCGAGCACGTGATTGGAGAAGTCGGTGCCGAGCTGCGACAGCTCCTGCACGATCGCGTTGAACCGCTCCTGTGACACCCCCTCTAACCCGATCCCCGCCAGCTTCGCATCACGCAGCTTTTCCTCCACGACGCGACGCTGCGCCGCCGACAGCGACGACCACGCACCTTCATCGCGGAGCGCGCACAACGCCCGATAGATCGTCTGACTCTGCCGCAGCTTCAGCCCAAACGCCACCACCTCCGGCAGCACCACTTCATGCGCCGCGCGCAACGCGTCCGAGTTACACACCCCCATCAGATGACTCACCGGCTGCCACGCTCGCTCAAAGAGCCGATCGATCGCCTCCAACGACTCCATCACCCCCGACCACGTCGGCTCGATACCCTGCTCCAACCGAGCGAATTGCTCCTCAGCCTCAGCCAACATCCGGCGCACCGCCGGCACCACATGCTCCGGCCGAATCGCATCGAACCTCGGCAACCCCTCCCCGCTCAACAGCGGATTCGACCTCAACGCTTCATCAGTAGCAGACGTCACAACGTTCACTTCCACTCCTTATAGTTAGACAGCCACAAGCTGCAAGTAACTGCGTCCTCCACGGGTGACGCCTGCGGGGAGGCCTCCACCGCCCGGAGCGAGCAGGGACCCCAGCCCCTCTGTTGCACCAACACTACCCCCACGTTCCGACACTGCACCATGCCTCGATCGACGAGACGCCAATGTAGTGTGCGGGGCTGGGGTGGGTCGTGAGGACGGTGGAGTCCCGCAGGCGGCAGGCCCCGTGGCGTCTCACGCTCGCTGACCATGCGCGTTAACCATCGCGATCTTCTGCGCGCGCGACCACTGCTTCAGCGCCCATTCGCGACGCTGCGCCCGCGCACGATCCGGCTGCCGCTCGCGATAGACCAGCCGCACCGGACGACGCGATCGCGTGTACGCCCCGCCACGCCCGGCCGCATGCTCGCGCAGCCGACGCTCCACATCCGTCGTCGACCCAACATAGAGCGACCCATCACTACATCGCAGCAGATAGACGTGCCACATGGAGAATCAAACTCAAGCTCCAAGCCGCAGGCTACAAGGAAATTCAAATGCAACATAAGACTCCTTCGGCCTGGATACACAGACCGCCGCGTGTCAATGGCCGAGAGTTAAATGTCTCACTTGATTCTACTTGAACCTTGCAGCTTGTAGCTTGTAGCGGAACTTAGTACTTCACCGAGCAGCCGTAGGACTTGGTAGAGGTCGTGACGACCGGCTGTCCAGTCATCGTCGCATCAAGCGTCGCGCGCACGTAGTTGGTCGCCTTGGCGATATCGGCCTGATCCGCGCTCGGGATATCGTCGATCGCTCCCTGGTAGATCAGCACGCCCTGTGGATCGACGATGAAGATGTGCGGCGTCGTCTTCGCCCCGTAGAGCTGGCCGACCTGCCCATCCGGATCCAACAATACCGCCGTCGGCGCAGCGCCATTGGCTTGCATCCGCTGCCGCCACTCATCAATGGAGAAATGTCCCTGTTTGCCGGGCGCCGACGAGTTGACCGACAGCCATGTCACTCCCTTAGCCGTGCACTCTTTCTGCAGTGCCTGCATATTCCCGCTGCCATAATGCTTCACCACAAACGGACAGTCGTAGTTCGTCCACTCCAGCACGCGATACGTCCCGGCGAACTCCGACAGCGATCGCTGCTTCCCATCCAGATCCGTCAACGAGAACTCCGGCGCCTGCTGCCCGACCGTGACCTCCGCCCACACCTGAGAAATCGTCCACCGTCCACAGTCCATGGTCGACAACACGAACACCGCCAATCCAATACCCACCAGCCGTTTCATCGTATCCTCCATGTGTGAGAAACCCGTCAATGCGGACACAAGCTACAAGACTCAAGCCGCAAGGAAGATCACATGCGACATTCGACCTTTGACTTTCAACCGTCAGGATCACGCGATACGGCCGTAGGTCGAAAGTCGAATGTCAAAGGTCGCTTGCCAACGTCTGCCTCGCCTACTCCGAAGTCGCGCGCTCCAGCGCCTCAAGCACGATTGACGGCGTCAACAACTCCGGCAAGATCTCCGGCGACGCCTCCGGCTGCAGCCCGTACAACACATAGAGCGGCACACTGCCGCGCCCGAACCGAGCCAGCGCCTGTGTAATCCGTTCGTCGTACGATGTCCAATCGGCCTTCATCGCAACCACGCCATGCCGCTTGAACGCTTCGACAACCTCGCGCGCGTTCAACACCACTCGTTCGTTCACCTGACACGTCAGGCACCACGCCGCCGTAAAGTCGATGAAGAGTGGCGTGCCCGCGCGCCGCAACTCGTCCACTCGCGCCTCGTCATATGGCTCCCACGCGATGCCGCCGCTCGGCTGCGTCGTCGATGCCGCAGCGCGGGCGGCTCCGACCGGCGCCGGCTGCGCCCCTACTATACCGATGGCAACGCCCGACGCAATCAGCCCCACCCCAAGCACGCGCGCCACGCCCCTGACCGTCGCGCCGCGCACCGGCGTCGCCCATCGCCCCATGATCCACGCCCCGACCGCCACCACCAACAATCCCAGCAGCAGCTGTGCCGACGCCCCATGTCCCGCCTGTAACCCGAGCACCCATACCAGCCACACGACCGTCGCCATCAGCAGGAATCCGAGCACGTGCTTGAGCGTTTCCATCCACGGGCCGGGCTTCGGCACGAGGCGGACCAGATGTGGGAACGCGCAGAGCACCAGATACGGCGTCGCCATCCCGGCGCCGAGCGCCGTGAAGATGCCGAGGGCGACCGGCACCGGTTGCGCCAACGCCACACCGAGCGCCGAACCCATGAACGGCGCAGTGCACGGCGTCGCCACCACCGTTGCCAGCACGCCGCTGAGGAACGCGCTGGAGCCGCGGCTACCGGAGAGCCACTGCCCGCTCCGCCCCGCCACCGACGTGCCAATCTCGAAGACACCGAAGAGATTGAGCCCGAAGAGGAAGAAGAGCGATGCCAACGCCACCAGAAACGGTGGCGACTGCAGTTGGAAGCCCCAGCCAACATGTTGGCCTCCGGCGCGCAACGCGAGCAACGCTCCGGCCAGCAGCCAGAACGATGTCACCACGCCCAACGCAAAAACCCAACCGTGCTTCAACAACTTGCCGGGATCATCGCCAGCCTGTCCGACGAATCCAAGAATCTTCAGCGACACGATCGGCAGAACGCACGGCATGAGGTTGAGGATCATGCCACCGATGAACGCGAAGAGAAGCGACACAGCGATCCTCCATCCGGCTACCGGACGCGCCTCCGCCCCAGCTATCGGTGTCGATACTGGCACTGCTCCGATCGACTCCAATGATGTTACAAGCTGCACCTCGGCATCAACAGCCAGCGCCCGCTCCGAGCCGTACCCGCGCCACCCGCCCTCCGCCACCAGCATCCCGCGCAGCCGCTCCACCGGCTCCACGCGCGCCGCCGACCGCTCCAGCTCGAGCACCACGCCGCCGTCGATCCGCGCGAGCCGCTGCGCCGCCGCATGCCGGATGAGCTGCGCATCCTCTGAAAAGAATTGCACCGCGCCGAGCGACTCCGCCCCCAAGTGTTCCGACGTAATCTGCAGCCGAATGATCGATGGCGATGCCGCCGCCGAGACCGTCCACTCGTCCGTCGTGATCGGCCACCGATCCCGCATCGCGGCGAAGACCGGCGCCCACCGCGCACCCGGCTGCGGCGGCTCGCTCCGCACCGGCAGCTCGAGCGTCAGCTCCGCGTTCCCCGGCACGCACTCCACCTCGCACGCCAGCCATCGCGCCGTCGCGCCGATCGTCGTCGTACTCCCAGCCGCCGCCTGCTCCGCCGCGCGCATCTCCACCATCAACAACACCGCATCCGTGTAGCCGTACGTGGTGAGCGGTGGCTGATCGATCCGCTCCGGGTATGGCCAGCGCACCTCGCCCACGCTCCACCCTTCGGGCAACCGCCACTCGATCGTCGGCGCCAATCCCGAATCGCCCGGGTTCTTCCAGTAGACGTGCCATCCCGGATCGGGCCGAAACGACACGCCGACCCACACCGCGCCGCCCGGCTGCACCGACTGCGCCTGCGCGACCAACTCCACCTCGGTCTGCGCATCCCGCACCGCCCCCGCCCCCGCCTCAGACAGCCACAGCGACGTAGCGATGCTAACGACTGCCAGCCCGATCGCACAACGCCATATCCACCGCATCATCACCCTCACCTCAACCAATCCATCAACGTCGAATAATCAGCTACTGCGACATTCGACCCTTGACCAACGCTTCAGCAGTCTTAGATCGAAAGTCACATGTCGCGAAGGTCGCCCCCTCCCAATCACCATCACACACAAGCACCAGGCACGTAGACACTGGCTTCACATCACAAACGTGACGGGGCCGTCGTTGAGGAGCTCGACAGCCATGTGCGCGCCGAAGCATCCTTCCCGCACCGGTACGCCGGATGCCGCCATCGCCGCGACAAACTCCGCGATCAACGCCCGCGCCCGCTCCGGTTGCTCCGCCGCGTCAAAACTCGGACGCGCTCCCTTTCGCACGTCAGCCGACAATGTGAACTGCGGCACCACCAACACCTCGCCGCCGATATCCTTCACGGAGCGGTTCATCTTGCCGGCGTCATCCTCGAAGATCCGCAGTTGCGTCACGCGCTCCGCCACCCGCCGCACGGCCTCCTCACCATCGCCGCGGTCGATGCCGATCAAGATCATCAGTCCGCGCCCGATCTCAGCGATCGTCGCGCCATCCACCCGCACCGATGCCCGCGTCACCCGCTGCAACACCAGCTTCATCGCTGCAGATGGAAGTAGCGAAATAGCTGCTCGGCGCCGGCCGGCGTACGATGCGCCTCCCGCACGCTATCGATCAACCGGAAGCCCCCGCCGAACGCATCGCGCACGGCATCCGCACCGTAGCGCGCCGCCGGCAACCCGCTGCACCGCGTCGGGCCGTCCGCATCGAACGCGGCGATGATCACGTGCCCACCCGGCTTGACCGCCCGCCGCACCGTCTCGACGTACCGCTGGCGATCCGCCGCCTCCGTCAGAAAATGAAACGTCGCCCGATCATGCCAGAGATCGTACCGCTGCGCCGGTAGCGCGACCTGCGTCACATCGCCCTGCAGCCATTCCACCGATCCGGCCCGCTCTCCCAACCGCTCCCGAGCCAAACGCAACGCCTCCGCCGACACATCCAGCGCCGTCACGTGGCGAAACCCGCGCTCCAGCAGATCACCGACCAACGTCGATGCCCCGCATCCGATGTCGATCACATACCCATCCGGCCCGACACCCGTTTGCTCAATCAGCTGCAACGATTGAGTCAGATGCGGCTGATACCAACTCACCTGCTCAGGGGACTTGGCCGCATACACCCCTTCCCAATGCACCAACGGTTCCATCAGAACACCTCCAGACCACGTGACCCATGCCTGATCGATTAGCCGCAAGCTGACAAGCATTTCACTCCGAGCCGCCGATCGCCGCGGCCAGCTCCGGCGGCATGCACGGCTTGCCGTTCGGCCCGACCGCCGTCGCGATCACCAGCGCCCGCAGCATCTGCGTCCGTTCAGGCAACCGATGAATCGTCTGCCGAAACGCCACCCGGATCCGCGACGCCCGCTCCACATCGAGCCCGACGACAAACACATCCCCGCTGCGCAGCGAGGCCAGATAGTCCGCCTCCAGCCGCACGACGACCAAATGCATGCCGGAGCGTGTCAGCTCCGAGAAGTTCAGGCCGACGCTCTTCAAGAACTGATGGCGGGCATGTTCGAGGTAGTGGAGATACACGGCATTGTTGACGATCCCCTCGATGTCACACTCGTAGTCCCGCACCTCCAGCTGTAGGGCGAACCGAGAACGATCGGCTTCGTTCACCGCTCAATGCCCGCAGCAGGAACCACCCTCGTCCTTGATCGATGCTCGAATCTTCTGTTCCAGCTCCGGCGTGATCTTCGTGCCGACGTGGCACGTCTTCGCATGCTCAGCCGCCTTGCGCAGAATCTCATCCGCCGTCTCCCCATGCGCCTCAAAGTCACAGTTCACACCGACATCCCGACACTTCAGCACCTTCCCCATACGTCACCTCCTGTTTAAACCACAGCTGCAAGCTTCAAGCTACCAGCATCGAGCACCAACACTACTACTTGGTACACATGATCTTGACTGGTTCGTGTTCGAGCGATCCGCCGGGGATCTTTGGCGGAGAGTCGAGAACGCGCCAAACTCAGCTCTCGACCCTTCGACTCGGCCTGCGGCCTCGCTCGGGGCATGCTCCCCCGCATCCGCCTGTCCCGAGCGCAGTCGAGGGGCCCGGCCTCCGCTCGAACACGAACGACTTGTCATCTTCACACTGACGCGGTCTAGATTCAGGTGTTCCTTGCAACTTGTAGCTTGCGTCTTGTAGCTTGAGTCCCAGCTGTTCGTAGTCACTCACGGCTCGCCGATGCATCGTCGCCCCACATCGCCTTCAGGAAACCGGCTCGCCCCGAGCCGACCTTGTACATCTGATAATGCAACACGTTCTTCTTGTAGTAGTCTTGATGATGCTCCTCGGCGGGATAAAACTCGGTGGCCGGTACGATCTGCGTCGCGATCGGTTTGTCAAACTTTCCGGAACGCGCCAGCGCCTCCTTCGATGCGATCGCCTGCTGCCGCTGCGGCTCGTTGTGATAGAAGATCGCGGTGCGATACTGCGTGCCGCGGTCGGCAAACTGCCCGTCGGCCTGCGTCGGATCGATGCTGCGCCAGAAAGCGTCCAGGAGCTCCGGATAGGAGATCCGCGCTGGATCGAACGTCACTTCGACCGCCTCGAGATGTCCCGTCCGTCCGCCACAGACCTCTTCGTACGTTGGATTCGGCACCGTGCCGCCGGCATAGCCGACGCGCGTGGCGATCACCCCACGCTCCCGCAGATTGTCAAACGGCGGCTGCATGCACCAGAAGCACCCGCCCCCGAACGTCGCCGTCTCCTGTTGCCCCACCGCCACCTCCCCGTCGCCCATCGCCCACGCTGGGCGATTCAGGATCAGACACAAGACACAAGTTGCAAGCACCGAAACCCGAGCCGCGAGACACGAGCTTCGAGTCACGAGTGCGAAGAGCATCGACCTTCGACTTTCGACCTTTGACCTTAGATCTAAACCGGGAGAGTCGATGCTCTGGTCATAAGTCATAGGTCAAATGTCGCATTACAGTTCAGTTGCGCCTTAAGTCCGCTTTCACGTCGCTCTCCTACCGCAGGCGGGAGAGCGTGATCGTCGTCGTTGACCCTGGCTGTCCGATCTCGGAGGACGACGTCCAAACCTGCGTGATGTGGTCGGGATCAGTCCACGTGATCGTCAGCGCGTGCATGTGCTGCTCCTGCGGATCGGCCAATCCATGATCCGGCGCCAGACTCAACTCCAGCCGATCATCCGATGCGCTCACCAGCGCCAGACGCGGCTGGTTGCCGAGCATGCAGTAGTGCGTCATCGCCAGCCGCCCGCCGTGGTCATGGTAGACCGACACCATCTCCTCCGGCGTCCCCGGGAAAAGCGTCTCCACCACCGCGCTGCCGCCCGATGTCACCTGATACTCAACCACCGCCGCCTGTTCACCGTCGGCCATCGTCGTCGTCCCCTCCCACAATCCCTCCAACTGCTTCATCCGCGCCAGCTCCGTCGATGGCTCGCGCGGCGCCGTTGCCGCACCCGGCTCTCCAGCCATCGCCACGGACGCCGCAGCCAGCACCACAGCCACCATCACGCCCCCCGCTATCCAACCACGCATCCCCATCCTCCTTGGTTGACTATCCAGATGATCAAGATGCTGCCAGTATAGCGCGAGACATCGACCGGCGCATAGCCCGACTCCACCGCTTGGGCGTAGGGCAGTCGGCAAGGCAGGTCGGCAGACGGAAGACCGACACATTGGTCGTTAGACGTGGAGAGCCGGCAGAAGTAGTGGGCAGACGCACGACGGTTGCCTCGCGTCATCCGCCTGCCCACTACTAGAACTGGCCGCTCCACGTCTGATGACGTTCGGTTCCCGCGTCGCACGCCTGCACACTAACCACTGGCTGTCTACGTCTTCCATCTGATGCTCGCGACCTGCGTCTCGTTCTCTCGACGACCTACGGTTGATGTATGGACGCCTGCCTCTGCGATCACCGGCGACCTTCGAGATAGCGTTGATACTCCTCGGTGATCTGCTGCGCATCGCGCGTCGGCAACGTGGATTTCTCCGATGACTTGGTGCGTCCCGACCGCGTCGGCTTGACGCTTGCCGACCGGAGCTGCGCGTAGAACTCCGCCACCGAGATCACCCGGGCGCCGTGCACGCGCGCGTTATTGAAGATATAGTTGTCGTTGGAGACGATCACGAACTGGCTGCGACCGCCATCGGCGCGGATCAACTGCAGAATCCGCTCATCCGCATCTTCCGGCCGACGACTGAAGAGCACCGACACGCCGCCGCGCGTCCCCTGCGATACACCCGACACCGCACCCCTACCCCATGAAGCGTCCTCACTACGTTCCGGTACTTCGTGAGGACCCCTGTTCGATCGGTCGCCATCGAACACGATATACAACCGCGCGATATCGCCGCGCCGCGCCCGATACGCCTGACAGACGGCGATGAGCGCCTCCCGCGACGCCTCCAAACTCCGATCCAGCGCCCGCACCAGCTCCGGCACCGCGTGGATCACGTTGTAGCCGTCCAGCACCAGCACGATCATGAAACACCTGCACGCAGCGCTGAGCGATCATAGCGTTCGATCAAGATATCTCCCACGCAGACCGACTCAGCTGTCGACATCAGCTGCCCCCCGATCCACCGCCGTAACGCCAATCCATCAGGATGCATCGTTCCGTCACGCTCCCAGCTCCCGTACAACACCCACGCCCGCTGGAATCGACCACCCAACAATTCTTCAAGTGTCGCATGGCGCGTGATGGGTTGATCCGCCGTGTGCCGGAACCCCCAGAACATTTCCACAGACGCGGGCGATCCATCCGCCGATGGCCGCAGCAGCAGTTTCCCACACGGCACAGACCGGTCGCCGTAGTACCATGCCGGATAGACCGTCATCGGAATCGTGTGCACCAGTAGATCGCCGGGCTGCCAGCGATCCCGCACATACTCAAAGATCGGCCGATACGGCGGCTTGGAACGCGGCAGCACATCGGCGTACTGATGATACAGCCCGTGTGCCAGACACACGACCAAGAGCGCAGCGAGCGAGCGCGTCACCACAGGCCATCGCGGCGCCACGCGCTGCCATCCATGGACAGCGCCGAACGCCACCGCGATCCAGAACGACACGGTCACCGGCATCAACTGTCGCGGCAGAAAGAGCGGTCTCCATAGCGAGACGGCGATACTCAGCAGCACCGGGATCGCCGACGTTGCCAGCAATAGCCAAGCGACGTCGCGACGAGCCCTACTGACAGCCAGTAGCCCGTAGACATACAGCGATCCGTAGAGCACCATCTCAACCCACGACGCGTTCTCGTATCCGAACAGCATCTCGCCGATTGACCACCCAACATTGACCGCGTTCACCGGAGGGATCCAGAACCATCCCCGCAGGACTGCCGTTCCCTGCAACGCCACCAGCGGCATCAGCAACACGCCCACCACAGCAACCCACACGTACGGCCTGAGCATCCGCCGACGCACCGTCCGCTCCGTCACACCGACCAACGCACACGGCAACGCCGCCAACGACCATGCAGCGCCATACGCCGTCGCGATGGATGCAGCCGCCGCACACACAAAACCCCAGTAGTATCGTCGAGCATCCGGATACCCGAGCCACCGCCACCAACACCAGACCGCCAGCGTCACAAAGAACGTCAGCCACGCGTAGCCACGCGCCTCCTGCGCATACCAGATATGGTACGGCGATAGCGCGATCCACAGCGCGCTCAGGATCGCCACGCGACGGCCGCCCAGATCGTTGGCGAGCCGCCACACCAGCGGGATGGCAAGCACCGAGCCGACAACCGACAACGAACGTAACGCCACCGCGTTAGACCCGAACAACCGGGACCAACCATGAAGCATCAGGTAGTAGAGCGGCGGGTGATAATCCTCCAGCAGGTGCGAGAAATGATCGAGTAGAAACGCACTACATGCTTCGTCGTACCAGAGATCGAACGCGCCGAGATGGAACCACCGCAACCCCACCGCCAGGCAGACAATTCCGAGCAACCACGGCACGGATCGACGAGAGAACGACCGCCAGCCTGTAGCGGACGCCGACGCAGATGGCGATGGAGTCGATGACATAGTCACTGCACCAATCTCGGCAAAGAACTCCTCGGTACCAACCGTCAGCTTGCGCGCCAACCCCAGCATCTACTCCGAGGTACGACTACGCCTGGTTTCGGCAAATGCCAACACTGATAACCCCGCCAGCACCAAAGCACCGTACACCACAAGCGGTAGCGCAACCATGACCAGCTCCCATCTCCCCATAGCCGCCACACCGCCCATCGCCGCTACTACGAGCCCCACCGACCCCAATACCCAACGCTGTCGACCGAGAAAGTGAAGCCACCCACCATGCCCTACCATATCCTTAGGTGTAATCGTGAAGACATTCACCCGCCGATACAATCCACTCGCGACGCCCAACGCCGTATGCACCATGACCAAGACGTTGTACGCAACGTACAGCGGGAAGAAGACCAACACACCTGTCGCCCGAGCCCACCGGCCTTCTCTGACGTACAACAACGCCTGTACCCCAAACATCAGAGGGTATACCCACTGCACCAACGTCATCCCGAGACCATATGCCACCGCTCCCGATGGAGCTGTCGATGCGATCGCGACACCACACCAGATAAGACACAGCTGGATGCCGAGATGTCTGATGATATTGCACCCCATGGTTGAGAGACGCACCGTCAGATCCAACCTGTGGCGCCACGGCAGTCCGCTCCTCAGATACTCCGGAAGTTTGCGACGCAACAGCTCAGTGGCACCGGTTGCCCACTTCCGGCTGCGCTGCTGCAGCTGGTCGAGCGTTGTGGGCGACGCTTCACCGGCTGCCGCGTAATCCACCCACTTCCCGTGCCAGCCGCGTATGCTCATCGCACAACCCGCCGCCCAATCCTCTGATACTAAGCTCTCATCCCATCCGCCGATCGACAGCAGCGCTCGCTTCGCAATCAACACACCATGTCCACCCAACGGCGTCAAACCATAGTGGCTCCAGACGCCAAGCCCGAATCGTTGCAACGCATCCACCATGTGACTTTCGCATCGGGCAATAAGGGACTCATCGGCATTGTTGATTTCCTGAACCGTCTGCACGAACCCCAACGAAGAATCCTGCAGAAACTCTGCAGCCACATAACGCACTGCAGATGAGGGAAACGTATCGCCGACATCCAGCAAACCAATCAGCTCTCCTCGGGCAGACTGCAACCCCATGTTCAGATTGCCAGCTTTGAAACCCTGCGTCCCTTTCCGATGCAACACCTCGACGCCGACAGACTCACAGTAGGCGCGAACATCCTCCCAGCAACCGGGATCGCTATTGTCCAGATATTGAACTTGCAGCTTGGCGGTTGGGTAATTCATCAACAAGACCGACTCGATGCTGCGCCGCACCACGCGCAACGGTTCGTTCCGACCCGGAATCTGAATCGTCACAGCGGGCAACTGTTCGTCCGGCACTACTGGAGGCGCCTGGACAAATCGCAGGGATGCGTGCAGCGTGCAGGCACGATAGAGCAGGATCGCGCTGAAGACGCTGAAGGCGGAGACTTGAAGCGCCGTCAGGACACTCACGATGAGCGTCGCAGCCAGAGCGGCGACCAACGCCCATTGTCCTTGCTGGGCGGACCGAATCAGCAGCGGGAGACCGACCGCGCCACCGACTGCCACATACGCCGTAGCCAGCAGCGAGATCGCGATGTAGACGCGCTCACCAGCGCGGTCGGCGCGCGCCCTGATAGGGGTCACCGGCAGGGTCTCAGGCCACCACTCTGATGGCGACGTCGATACTTCCGACGCGATGGAAGGTACAGATGATGTTGGTATGCTCATACGATACCCAGGCGACAACCTGAGAATCAGGCGCCGGTGCCAGCGGCATGATAACTCGCCGACAGCCACAAGCCTCATCCTGCGCCGAAATACACCCACGGACTGATCCTGTGAAACAACCTATCCACTACCGGCGACCGGCTCGGCGGTGCGGCGGAAGCGGCTGCTGGCACAACCGCAGCAACGTTTGATGACTCGTCGCCACCGGGAATCGGGGATACGCCTTGCGGATCGTCGGTGGCGGACGAAACCAGATCCCCCGATCGGCCGCCTGCAGCATCGCCAGATCGTTGTACGAATCGCCGGCCGCTACGACGGAGAACCCGAGCCGCTTGAGCGACTGCACGGCGTGCCGCTTGCTGTTACGCATCCGCAGACAGTAGTCGGCGATCATGCCATCGCGATCCGTCCGCAACCAATGACACCAGAGCGTCGGGTGCCCCAATTGAGCGAGGAACGGCCCGGCGAACTCATAGTACGTATCCGACAGAATAATCACCTGATGCGTGGCACGAAGCGCGTTGAGAAACGCGACGGCGCCCGGCAGCGGCTTCAGACGCCGGATCACCGCCTGAATGTCGCGCAGCCGGATCCCGCGCTCCCGCAGAATCTTCAGCCGATACCGCATGAGCCGGTCGTAGTCGGGAATGTCGCGCGTGGTGAGCCGCAGCCGATCGTCCTTGAAGCGCGTTGGCACCGCGACCCACACCTCCGGCGTCAGCACCCCCTCCAGATCCAAGCAGACGATATGCACGAATGCCTCCTGCTGTTCAACGGTTGCACTGCGTGTCTCCACACGTCCTGGCAACGGGAATTATACTCTGCTATTGCTCGACTTGCGTCGAGCAAATACGCGCGTTCTCCTGGCAAGCGATCGCTACCGGGCACGCCTTCAAGCGCGCTGTCTGGCAAGCGTCCCGCCTGCCCGCATCGAGATGATCAACGCAACACCAGCCACGATCATGCCGGCCGCCGCGAGAATATTCCACGTAACTGGCTCACGAGCCACAAGGCACCCGAGGATGACGGCGACCACCGGATTGACATAGGCGTAGGTGGAGACGCTGGACACCGACACCACGCGCAGCAACCAGGCGTACGCCGTAAAACCGATCAGCGCTCCGAAGATGATGAGATGCGCCAGCCCCGCCCACGCGTGCCACGACGGCTCAGCCGATAGGAAGCGTGGCAGCTCCCCGCTCGCGCAACCGATCAACACGAGCAGCGCGCCACCGCACAACATCTGCATCGCGGCGGACAGCAGCGCTGAGTCCGGCAACGCAGCCCGCCGCGCGTACAGCGACCCACACGCCCACAGCAGCGCGGCGACCAGCAACACGACCGCTCCGACCGGAGCAACAACGCGCACACCGCCTTCCAGCGATGGTCCAATCAGCAACGCCACGCCCATCAATCCCAGCAGCAGACCGACCGCGACGCCCACCGATGGCCGACCGCCACCGCGCCGCCACTCGATCAGCACCATCCACATCGGCACCGTCGCCACCAGCAACGCCGCCACCCCGGACGGCACCTGCTGCTGCGCCCACATCACCCCGCCGTTGCCACCCACAAACAGCAACCCGCCGATAACCGCCGCATCCCTCCACTGCAGACGCACAGGTGCCGTCGCACCGCGCCACCGCGCCCAGCCGTAGAGCACCGTGCCAGCCACCAAGAATCGAACACCAGCCGTTAGGAACGGTGGCAACACCTCGACCACGAAGCGGATCGCCAGATAGGTCGATCCCCACAGAACATACACCACCATGAACGCCGAAAGAATCTTCGTTTTGGATGGATACACTGGCGTCACCATAGGAGATTCGTATCATAACAGACAAACCAGAACCCGCGGGCAAAGGCAGTGGACGAAAAATGGGCGGCCCCCTTCACAGAGACTGCCCTTCCTCAGAAATCTCTGCAGCACACAAGCCCACCAGCACTCCGCCGGTGGGCTCATCATATCCTCCCCGCACACTTGGCTCACCGCTGCCGATGGCACCGATACCAGCATAGCTTACGGTATCTGCAGAAGCTCGCCGCCCCCGCAACCAATCATAAGCGGCGTTGATGTAAATGACATGGTTCTTCTACCTCTGGACTCAGTAACAGAATCAAAATCTCGGAAAAGTAACAATCCGTAGCCTCTTCCTTGTGCTAGGGAGAAAGACGCTGTTTGAGAATAAACATAATGCGTCTTCAACCGCAAGACCGTAGATATCGTCGTTGTTCTATCTGATAGGCTTAGTCTCGTCTCGGATAGCGCATGATCCCGCCATTCACCAGGAGATGCCACTACACCTTGCAGTTTGCCTTCAAAAGCAATCAAGGTTCCGGCCAAACGAGCCGATAAAGGATCGTCGAGCACCATCAAATCATCGAGTATATATGCGCTCCGGACAGCAACGATTGCTCTAACCATTAGCTGACACCACATGTCGTAATAAACCTTAAAAGGAGGATCGCTGAACGCAGGCCCGACTGGGTAGAAAGGATCTTCTGGATGCCCTTCTGCTCCTTGAAATATTGGAGGATGCGCCTCTCCAGATCTGACAAACTCTAGCAATCGCTCAACCGGTGTACTCCACATGAGGGTCGGCTCTAACGATATGTCAAATCTTTGAGCCCTGCGCAATTCCGACTCTTCCTTTAGCTCAGAACATAACATGCGATAGGCGGTTTCAAACTCTGATGGGGAAAGCTGCGAGAAAAGCTGACGTATCCGCTCAGCATTCTTGTAATCAACCATGAAGAACGCTGTTCGCGCCCTCACACCCTTATTCACTCGTTCCAAGCACGCCTTTTCCCAACGCTGCTTGTATTGATGTACTTCTTTCGACGTGATTCTCGCAGTCAACCCCGAAGGGAATGTCACTTCGCTATGGTGATGAAGGCACAGCACAGCCAAATTGTTAGGATCATTGTTCGCTGGATTTGAGTCTATGTGATGGATCTGGACTCCAGACTTCTTACATATACAACAAGCGTGCTGATTCCTCAGCAAAAGATGCGATCGTAGTGTCTGTAATATTGGTTTTCTATCAGGCACTTCTAACCTCCGGAGGATCACGTTAACATAAAAACACCCCCGCTGTAAAAACAGAGGGGGTTGAGGAAAATTCCCGAAGGACGTGCCTCACTAGAAATCTGTGCGGCGCTGGGCACCAGCTACATCCGCCCCATAGCCGGACATCACGCCATCGTATGCGAACCAGCTTTATGGCTTACGCGGAGCGGCCGAAGATCCAGCGAAAGGCCGCCTTGGGCTGGCGGGCGAGGCGCGCGCTACCACTCTCCGCCAGCGCGCGATAGCGTGGCGCCAACCCACAGAGGTATTCTTGAGCTTCAGCCGCCTCGCCTTGCAGCCCCGAGAAGTTGGCAATATCCCAGTACGCGACCAGATGCTCGATGATCGCCGCATAATCATGCGCCGTATACATCCCAGAACGCTGAGCGACGAGCGCGAACTGCCCGAAGAGATCCTGGGAACTCCCATCGGACATGAGCCGCGCCGGCATCACCACCGTGGTCGTCATCATCTGTGCCGCAGCCGTCACCGTCCCGCTGGGATCCAGCTCCATCAGCTTTTTGACAAATCGCTTGTAGATCTCTTCATGCCGTGCCTCATCCCCTGCCACGAAATTGCATATCTTGCCGAGCACCGTATCCCCGCTCTTGATCGCCAGCCGCGCCGTGTTGCCATGAGACACGCGAGTCGCCCGCTCCTGAAACGAGGTATACACCAACCCCTTGTACGGATCGTTGGCAGTCTTGGGGTCGAAGCCGTTGCCGATCAGATGCTGTGTCGTCAGTTGTACCGCCCGCATATCGACCCGCCCTGAGAGATAGAGGTAGGCGTTCAGCAGCTCCCCGTGACGGTTCTCCTCGGCAGTCCATGTGCGGATCCACCGCGCCCAGGCGTTGTCGCTGGCCCCGGTCTGATCGCCAATCCCCGGATGGCGATTGGCCATGCTCAGATACGCCGGCAACGCTTCTTCGGTCACGGTGTTGCCCACCAGCACCACGAGGATTTCATCCGACAATCCTTTCGCAGCATCCCGCAGCGTTTGGAGAACGTCGTGCCAGTTGTCGGCCGTCAAGTCAGGCAGCAAATCGCTCGGCTGCCAGCTTTCCGTCGATGCGCCGAGCCAAGTCAACTGCTCCTCGACAAACCCTTCCATACTCTTCAGGATATCTTGATGTCTTTGTGTGTCCATAAGGGATCTCTCTCAATCCACCAATCTAACCGATGCCTTCAGACGCCACCGACACGCAAACAGAGCCCGAGTGCAGAAACAACACCGGACTGGCGTGTCAGCTACGGTCCGCCCACCAATACCAAAACAAAACGCGCCCCGGCTCACAGGGTGAACCAAGGCGCGTCATTACCTTCTCAACTGTCTGCCCAGAAACACAGCCCCACCTCCTGACAAGCTCGGGGAGCCTGACTGTAGTAGTGGCTTGTGTGCAATCCCGGCAAGAGCCAAAGGAAACCGCTCTATACCTGCTGGGTACAAGTTAGATACGACTAGCGATCGCCACCCTTGCGCTTTGAGAAGCACTCCTTGCAGTAGACTGGACGGTCTCCGCTTGGCTTGAACGGAACGTCGCATTCCTTCTTGCAATCCGAGCAGACCGCCTTAAACATCTCCCGCGGCCGATCTCCAAATCCACCGCCACTGCCGAACCCACCACCTCGCTGAAACGCCATCGGTTCCTCCTTACGTTCACCCCAACTACCACGCACTACCCACTTTCACACACATCGAATCTTGTGGAGGAATCCTGTGACGGCACTCGCTCCAGATCAAGCGCTCGCTACACAACCACATGCCCTCTTCGTTGCATCGAGCGGACCTCACTCTCGTCCTCGATCGTCCCGCCGAAATACAGCGGAGAACGAGAGAGCTGCTGTAGAAATTCTGGCTCCCCCGCGAGGACTCGAACCTCGGACACGGTGGTTAACAGCCACCTGCTCTACCAACTGAGCTACGGGGGAATGATCCAGTGCGAACAAAGAACATGACGGCCCCCGCCCCTTAGAACGCACGGCGGACGCCGTCATGTAAGCATCACCCCACAACCAATGCGAACCTTCTACCCTTGTATCCGAACGGCTTTACGCCTGACCGGCCGCTGCGGCCGACCCAGCCCCAGCGCGTCCGGAGCCACGCGCCAGGTAGTACCCAATCAACGCCGTCGCAGTGACGACACCGAGGTAACTGTTGATGCCACTGGAGAGAATTCGCACGATCACATCGGACGCCGTCGTCGGCACCTTCAGCGTAATCAACAACAACGCAACCAGCCCAACCACTAGCATCGCCACCAAGCTGACCAACACCAGCACCACCAAGAGCAACACGACGCGCCCGAGCGAAGAACGCACAAACTGCACGCTACGCTTCAGCGATTCACCAATCTTCAACTGTTCACTCACCAGCGCATACGGTGCAAAGAAGAGCAGGAACAGGAAGTACAACGCCACACCGCTGATCGCGACAGCCAAGATGTTCGCCAGGACGATGGCGACAGTGTTATTCTCCCACGCTAGCGATACCCCCAACGCCATGGCAAACGTGACTACGAACACCAACCCCACCACACCAGCGCAGAGCACCAACACCAAGCCCAGCAGAAAGAGTTTGCCAAACAGCTGACGCCCAGACTGCCAGAAACGGTCCAGCACCGTCCGCCCCTCCCTGACTGCAGAGAGTGCGTAGCCCAGCATCCCACCTTGCACATACACAGCCAGCAGGAGGAAGGTCACGATGAACAGCACTGCCCAAACCCACGTGCCGACGGCCCACTCCTCAGGCGGTTTCTGAGCAAACGGAATGCTGCCTAAATTCCACACGAGGTTGAACAAAAAGAGCAGACCGACTAACGGCCAGCTCGCACTCGCAACCCCGAACCCTTTCTTAACAGCTGCACCAACACCCATGCTTCCCTCCTAACGTGAGTGGTCGGACAGCAACCGAGCCCAAGCCGTGCTGCCTATACTGGTGGGAAGTGTACCACGAATCCCCTGACCCGTCAACCGGTTACAATTCATCCTACAATTCCCGGCGTCCGTCCATAGCTTTTAAAAGCGTTGCTTGATCGGTGTATTCTAGATCGCTGCCGACCGGGATGCCAGAGGCAATCCGCGTGATCCGAGCACCAAGCGGCTTGAGCCGTTGCGCTAGATAGAGAGCTGTCGCCTCTCCCTCCGTGTCGGCGTCGGTTGCCAAGATCACCTCTTTCACCGTGCCACCTTGTATCCGATCCAAAAGTAACGGGATCGTCAGATGATCCGGCCCCACACCATCCAGCGGCGACAACGCCCCCATCAGCACATGATACAGGCCGCGGAATCCGGCTGTCTTCTCCAGCGCCAGCACGTCGCGCGGCTCCTCCACCACGCAGATGATCGACGCGTCGCGCGAGGGATCGTTGCAAATCTGACACCGATCACCTTCGCTCAGACTAGAACAAGTTCGACAGTGTCTGATACTCCGCTTGAGGTACAGCACCGACTCGGCAAACGCCTCAACTTCGGCCTGCGGCAAATTGAGCAGATGTAGCGCGATCCGCTCGGCTGACTTCTGACCGATGCCAGGCATCCGCTTGAGATGTACGATGAGGTCGGCGACAGACTTCAGCGGCGCCATGGTGGTTACGCCGGTGCCGGGCCGAACGGCACGACCGTTCCCTTGAAAAACTGCGCGGTGGCATCGACTGACACGTGCTGGGTGGACTCCACCAATGTCAGTTGGATCGACACTTTGGCATTAAGCAACTGCCCCAACGCGGCCTCGATCGCCTGGCGGTCGGCTGGACGCTCCAGCATCTCCTTGTGAAAGCCCATTGTCCGCGGAATGCCCAACACCACCGTGGAACCGCTGGTTCGCACCGGCTCGGCTTCAGCCAGGAACGATGCGCGGGAGGCCTTCCCCACTTCCACGCGCCGTAGCAGCTCCGGCCACATCTGTTTGATCTGCTCCACGCTAATGCTGGGACTCGATGCCGAATCGTCTTGAATAGCTGACTGTGACTCGGTAGCAGCGGCTGACGGCGCGACGGCAGCGGCCTGCGCAGCGCGTGTCGATGGCGGAGCAGGCGTTGACGGCTTTGCCGACGGAGCTGCTGCCGGACGCACCGGCGCCTGAGCCGCACGCGTCCCAGACGACGCTGCAGGCGACGGCGTGCGATCCTTCGGCTGCGCCGGCTGACTGGTGACCGCCGACGGCGCCACTGTCAGATGCCGCGTCGCCATCCGCACCAACGCCAGTTCCATCGGAATCCGCGCGTTGATCGACCGCCGCATCGTCTCCTGCGCTCCCGTCCAGAGATCGAGCATGTCGATCAACTCCGTCACGCTCCAGACTCGAGCTTGCTGCACAATCTGCTGTACCGATTCCACGGGCAGCCAAATCAGCCGCGCCGGCTCCGACACCGACCGCGCGATCAAGAGATGCCGCAGGTACTCCGCCAGCGCCTGCGCGCACTGCCCCAAATCGCGCCCCGAGAGCACAAACTCGTCGACCATCTCCAGACACGCCGCTGCGTCCTGCGCACCGACCCGCTCCATCAGCCGCCCGAGCGCCTGCACCGAGAGCGCGCCAACCATCGCCGTCACCGTCTCGGCGCGGATCGTCCCGCCTTCCTCCGCCGCGCATGCCACCTGATCGAGGATCGACTCAGCGTCACGCAGCCCGCCCTCAGCCGCCCGCGCGATCTCGTACAGCGCCGCATCCTCCAGCGTTAGCCGCTCCTCGCCCGCAATCCGGCGCAGCACCTCGACGATCCGCTCCGTCGGAATACGGCGAAACTCGAAGCGCTGACAACGCGAGAGGATCGTCGCCGGCACCTTTTGCGGCGCGGTGGTCGCGAAGACGAAGCGGATGTGCGGCGGCGGCTCCTCGAGCGTCTTGAGCAACGCGTTGAAGCCGTCGCTGGTGATCTGATGGACTTCGTCGATGATGTAGACGCGGAAGGTACCTTGCGTCGGGACAAACTTCACCTGCTCCCGCAGCTCGCGGATCTGATCGATGCCGCGGTTGGACGCGCCGTCGATCTCCAACACATCCAAGCTGCGGCCCGCCGTGATCGCTTCGCACGACGGACACGTCTGACACGGTGTGGGGGTCGGGCCGTTCTGGCAGTTGAGCGCTTTGGCGAGGATGCGAGCGGCTGACGTCTTGCCAACGCCCCGCGGCCCGGCGAAGAGATATGCCTGCGCCACACGGTTGGCGGCGACCGCGTTCTTCAACGTCGTCGCCACATGCTCCTGCCCGATCAACTCATCAAACTGCTGCGGCCGGTATCGCCGCGCGAGAGGAAGATAGCTCATGCGCGCATATCACTCATTCTCAAACTCAGTAATTGTCAGAGCACTCAAACCGTTTTCCTTGACCTTCCGATTGTGGTAGTTAGCGAACCACTTGTATTTCCCGAGAGTCCTCTTCCTCTCATCTTCCATCATACTCCCCCGCTTCACAGATTGTACCTGCAACCTGACTGATTGGACAATGTCATTGAGCCGACGTGCAGAACTCTCATTGTCCTTCTTCACAATCAAAGGGTAGTACACGTCCAAGCACGTCTTACTCTTTCCAAGAAACTCATCTGCGAAGAAATGACCGTCGAGGGTTTTATCCATGACCCCCTTCTGCTCTAGAAACTGAAACACGCGATCGCTTATGAGAATTCTTGGAGTTTCTGCCTCACGCTCCAAACGAGCAGCGTCTACCAGCGCGGCACTGAAAAGAAAGGTTTGATGCGGCCCAGCCAACTGAGCTTCATGATACTGACCGATTGAGATTCCTACTCGAAAGAAGTAGCCCAATTTCTCGGCAATCAAAAGGTAGCAGAACTCCACCAATGACAAAAAACTCCCCAGACAGTCTTTGCACCTATCCGATTCACTCGACTCCTTGCTAATCTCCGGCGGACTAGAAAGATCCAACGAGGCAACTACCGAATCGGAGAACACCCGCCAAGTCGTACGCCTTGCCGCCTCAACATTGAGTTTGCTGAATATGTTCGATACCTCTCTTCGCTTCATGCGTTCCGGCATATCAAACACTTGTCTGAAAACTTCCTCGATCTGTTGGATGGTCTTCCTATCGTGTGAGACATCATCTACCAACTGACCGTACCCCAGCAGATCCAAGTAACAAACTGCATGCATCGTCAGCTTTGCCTGAGACGATCGAGGTAGGAAGACGGAGAAAGAGGGGAGAAAGAAGAGAAGCCGGTCTTCGCCGCCTGCGCTCGCCCGCCGTGCCTGAGGGCGGGCTCGCTCCGGTCAGGCAGCCGCCCCGCCTGAGGAATGTCGCCGCTCCTGTTCGTCGCGGCTCCCTGCACCAAGTCGGGGCTCCGTCGAATCCCTGCCTTGTTGGCCCTGTACAAAAAATTGGCGGAGAGGCAGGGATTCGAACCCTGGGTCCCACTTTTGGCAGGACAATCGCTTAGCAGGCGATTGCTATCGGCCACTCAGCCACCTCTCCACATTCCGAAAACATGTCGCCAGATCACAAGGTCACCAGTAAAAACAACGCACGCGTGGGACACCCCATGGTAACTGGTAAGCAGGTGTCCTGGTGACCCCGTGTCAATTGTTTATCGAATCGTCAGTAGCACGTTTCTGCTCGAAGAACGCCGTCAAGATCCCGCCGCACTCTTCGGCCATCACGCCGCCGGTCACTGGGATGCGATGATTCAGCTTGGGGTGGTTGGTGACGTTCATCACCGAACCACACGCTCCAGCCTTCGGATCACCGGCGCC
>Ga0247727_10004407_pt1 | contig 29891 bp, 35 predicted proteins | sample WisWelCaveWW1625_FD_202498 | JGI IMG/M metagenome (GOLD analysis project Ga0247727, IMG submission 202498) | Biofilm microbial communities from Wishing Well Cave, Virginia, United States - WW16-25 | ecosystem: Environmental > Aquatic > Deep subsurface > Groundwater > Cave microbial mat | place...
ACTGTTCTTGTGTGTATGTGTGGTATTCTGGGCTGTCAGAGTCTTCCATCCTTTCAATCAATACTTGGCCACAACTTCCACACACAGCCTCGCCTTTTTGTTCGTCAGTGATCAATGGTCCTCTGGTGCATCTAACTTGTTTACAAGCATCAAATATTTCATCAGCTACGCTGTTCAGGCCATTATATGGTATGACTTGATATATTAAAAAATTGCAAAGGTTCCCACGGTTTTTTTGCAGTAGGCTTAGCTAATTCTTATTCTATAGAATTAGAATAAGAAAATAAATGTGCTGTTATGTAATAAGATCTGGGAAATCTCTTACAATAGCATCATATCATTATTTTTGCCAGTTCTGATTAAGCTCGTCCCAGATCCCATCTATGGTTGCAGAGCTTATCCCGCGCTCAGATATCATTACTCTCATAGTATGCGGTGTAATTTGTTGTGCAACAACCTGCCCAGTTCTATCCCCATAACCACTAGACCTAGAATCAAAACTTGCCTCTACTATATACACGGGTGTCGTCTTGGTTTCCAGTACGCTAACCAGATTTAGATTAAGACTTTCTGGTATCCCATCAAACAGAAAGGTAGGCTGAGTTTCAGTAAACTGACGTGCCTTTGTTATCATGTCTGGCATCTTTTGGTCCGCATATTTGTCATATCGGGTTGGTTGATCTTTTTCTTCCGGATAGAAAACAAATCTCTGGCCAGTCATATCTGATATGTTATTTTTTGGTTTAGGATCAAGACTGATAGAAAAAGTTGAGCTAAGATGAGTGCCGTCAAGAAATGACATGGTCTGTTTTTTCCCTTGAGGGTCTAAGGCTAGTCGTATCACATCTCCTACATCAACTCGACCGGTGTTTTTAGTTTCAGTCACTACGCCTGTCATACAAATTTTACTTGTCAAAGTGTAACATTCTACAGTATCAGAAAGATCCAGTCTTACGATTCCAAGCCCCTTTGTACTAGTAAATAAAATTGTTCCCCGATGTTCATTTCCAAGTATTCGTACATATTGGCCTGCAAAAGGCCCATTGTCATCTGCTATTCCCTTGACATAAAACTGCGAACTGGTAGGCAAAGCAAATGCTGGTACAAATGTAGCTAGACACAGTATGATACCAAAAGTAACCGATGTTGCCCTTATCACAAGAAAAAAATCAAAAAGATAACTTAAAAGGCACGCGTAGAATTTCTATGCAAGATTTTAATATCATGAGAAAAATGCAACATCACTTAAAAACAAGATCTAGTCAACGATAACATTGAGTGACTCGTATAATTTTCAAATAGAAAAGATCGCCTCACTAATTACACAGGATAAAACCTCACTTGATGAGCAAGATCTGGCAAAATTACAAAAGTACGTTGATTTTGCAAAGAAAAATTATAATCTAAAAGACGAGGCTGCATTGCAAATAGTAAACGAAGCATTTTTGTATTTGAAGCTAAAATCAGCTGAAAATATTGATCCATTACAAGAAGCAGACAAGTTTGGAGCAGGATTTAGTTAAATATTTTATATTATTGCAAGCCTTCAACGGCCTTCCCAAACTTGCTTCGATTTAATTCACTTTGTGGAACAATCTTATAAAATTCTTCAATGGTTTGATACTGCTTTAAGATTGTAGAATTAGCCTGAGCAAGATCTGCTTCAAGCTTTATGATTTTTTCTTGCAACTCGGCAATGATTTTTTGATTTTCAGAACTTTCTTTTTGAGTAGCGCTACTTTCTGATGCCACCCTTGGTTTTAGATTCATTGCCTCAAGGCAGGCCTCTCTTAGAAACCCTGTTATTGAATAGCCCATCTTGTTGCATTCTTCTAGCAACGCATCATGTTCTGCTGTGCTAAGCCTTGTAGAGATTATCTTTGTCAGTTCATCTGGCACATCTTAGTTACGAATAGTCTACACATAAAGCTCAGTATGTAACTTTGTCGTAATTTCGGTCTTTTATAGCAGAAATTACATCAACAAAATTTCAAAGAGATTGATTATATTTTCAGATATTCATCCAAAAATGATACAGTCTTTTGCCACGCATCCTTAGTTTCTTCTGGCGCATAGGCTGCACCAGAGGGATTGGTAAACGCATGATCAACACCAGGATAGATGTAAATCTCGTTTTGGATTCCAAGCTCATCTAGCGCGGATTCAAATCCCATGACACTTTCTTTTGGAATGCCTGTATCAAGCTCACCAAAGATTCCAAGGACAGGCCACTCTATCTTTGCAAGCTCGGTTGCGTTTGCGCTAACACGTCCATAATAAATAATTGTGGCGTCAAGTTTGTCACCACTTAATGCATAATTAAATGACTGAGTTCCACCAAAACACCAGCCAATTGTTGCAAGCTTTTCAACATCCTCATCTCTTAGAAATTGTGCAGCAGAACCAAGATTTTCAATTCCTTTTTGGGAATCAAATGTAGTAACAAGCTGTCTTGCACCTTCTGGCGTTGTTGCAACCTGTCCCGCATATAGATCAGCTGCTAACACCACATATCCATGAGACGCGAGCGAGCTTGCCATCTCTTTGATGTTGTAGTTTAGACCCCACCACTCGTGAATCATAATTACACCTGGAAAGTTGCCTTGCTCAGTAGGTCTTGCCAAAAAGCCAACTGCATCTTCAAAGTATGAGACTGTCTGGCCTGTAGTCTCAAAGCTTCCACGCTCAAAAATCTCAGAATTTTGCTCTTTGTCTTCTACAATGCTTGGTAGTACGTGTTCGCCCCACCCTCGCTCAATCAATATTGATACAGTCTGCGGTCTGACACAGGCTGGCTTGCCATCACTTTTTTTCATAATAAGTTCTAGTCCATCTGCACACACTATCTTGTCAAGTGCAACTCCTTGTCTTAGCTGAGCTAGTGGTGACAAGACATCTGACTGGGCAAAACTTGATGGAGTAATAATATACGAAGTAAAAAGTAGCACAATAATAAAACTACAATAGAACAAGTTTTTCATGTTTTAGAAAAAGAGAAAGGTAGATTTAAATCAAAATTCAAGACTGGATGCCAGTAAGTAGCAAGATAAATAATTACGTCTTTATTTGATTTTCCCGTCTTTATATAGAAAACATTTATCTACTCGAAAGATAAGTTTGGGATCTGTGAAATTAGTAATTTTTCTATTTACTGTAATAGGCTTAACGATTTTTGCAAGTTCAATTTCAGATGCCGACGCTGCAGTTGACATGTTCTTAAAGATACCTGGTATCGATGGCGAATCTATGACAAAGGGACACGAAAAAGAGATTGAGCTTCTTGCATGGAGCTGGGGTGCAACTCAAACTGGAGCCATAGGTGGTGGTGGAGCCGGAGCTGGCAAAGCAAGTTTTCAGGACTTTCACTTTACAAAGTTTATTGATAAATCATCACCAATATTATTACAAAAACTGGCAATAGGACAACATATCCCTGAAGCAACATTTGTCATAGAGCGTCCCACTGGAGAGCCTACACCGTTTAAATTTTTAGAAATCAAAATGACTGATCTACTTGTCTCAAGTTATCAGATAGGTGGCTCGTCAGGTGATGATAGGCCAGTTGAAAGTATTTCACTGAATTTTGCAAAAATTGAATTCAAATATACCCCACAAAAAGCTGATGGTACAGCAGATGCCCCAGTAAGCATGTGTTATGATTTAAGAACAGCTATGTCGTGTTGAGATGTTAGTATAATCTTATTCTAAACATTGTGAGGTTCTGAGTGGGTTATGATTTACAAATCTATTTTGGTACCTCTTATTGTAATATTTACAACAATTTCTCTTGTCTCAGTTGGGCAGGCTTTTGGAGCCGTTGACATGTTCTTAAAGCTAGATGGTATCGATGGCGAATCTAACACAATGGGACACAAAGATGAGATTGATGTAGAGTCATGGAGCTGGGGTGCAACTCAAACTGGAGCCATAGGTGGTGGTGGAGCCGGAGCTGGCAAAGCAAGTGCTGCCGATCTTAGTATACAAAAACTCATTGACAAGGCCACACCAGAACTCTTATCGCATCTGGGTCAAGGAAAACACATCAAAGACGCAACACTGACATTTGTAAAGGCAGGACCTAAACCACTCGAATTTCTAAAGTACAAGTTTACAGATGTATTTGTATCAAGTTCAAGCATGGGAGGAAGTAGTGGTGGTAATCCTTTCGAGGTCATAACCTTACAATTTGGCAGAATTGAAACTATGTACACCCCACAAGATGCTGCTGGAAACCCTCTTCCAACGGTCACTGCATGCTGGGACTTTGAGAAAAATGAAATATGTAGTGCAACTCCACCTCAGCCCCCAACCGATTCTGACGGAGACGGCGTTCCAGACTCTTCAGACAACTGCCCTGCAAACGCTAATTCAGATCAAGCCAACGCTGATGGCGATTCTCTTGGAAATGTCTGTGATCCAGATGATGACAATGACGGAATAGCAGATAATGTGGACACCGCACCACTTGACAATTCAAATGAAGCATTTAGTGACGGCACTTCGGGAGGAAACATACTTACAAGAGGGGATCAAATCTTATCAATTTCTGATCACGCTGATCCGACAAAAGGTATTCTGATAAGTGCATCTTCATCCGGTGGAACTATTCCAGCTCAGCTTAGCCTGTGTTCTGATTCTTCTGTTGTAATGCTAAATGCAGGTGATGAAATTGTGGCTACATGTGGAAGCATAACCGTTGAAGTGATTTCAGGCTCCGTAGAGGTTGAGTTCATTGCTTCTGATGGTACAACTGCTACAACAACACTAGATGCTGGAGATTCTGTTACATTTGATACAGATACAGTTACAATCACAAACAATAGCTCAGAACCCGTAGTAATAATAGTCAATGGGCAAGAGACTACAATTGGTGGTGGTGGAACTTTTGTGCTTGATCTAACACCACCAACAGTTGTTGTGCCAGCTAATATTACAGAAGAGGCCACAAGTACCTTAGGAGCTTTGGTGACATATGCAGCCTCAGCCACTGATGATAAGGATCCCTCTCCAACACTAGTTTGTGTACTACCATCAGGTTCAACATTTCCTCTGGGTACGACTTCAGTAACGTGTACAGCTACTGATGCGTTTGCTAACACTGATTCAGCTTCATTTGATGTGACAGTTCAAGATACAACACCACCGGTAGTAACTGATCCACCAAACGTGATTGTCGAAGCAACTGCATTATGTACTCCAAGGGATGATGTGGCACTTGGAACTGCAACTGCTACTGACATATTTGAGATTGTATCTATAACAAACGATGCGCCAGAATGTTTCCCACTGGGTGATACGCTAGTTCATTGGACTGCGACTGACGCAAACGGAAATTCAGCTACAACTTCAACTCAAACAGTTTCAGTTCATGATACGACACCACCTGCTCTAGTTGGCATGCCAGCTGATGTTACAATAGGAGCTACGGTACCTACTGGAGTCACATACACATACACTAACCCAACTGCTACTGACGCAGTAGATTCAGCCCCAACTGTCTCATGTGCTCCGCTATCTAGTTCCTTATTTGCACTAGGTGCTACCATAATTGAATGCACCGCATCAGATTTTAGTGGCAATACTGCATCAGCGTCATTTACTGTGGATGTCCAAGTATGTGGCATGTCAGCTAGTTCATTTAATCTGATTGTGGGTACAGACGGCAAAGATAAGATCAGGGGCACATCTGGTTCTGATGCAATCTTTGGCCTGGGTGGAAATGATGATATCAGAGGAAATAACGGTAATGACTGCATTTTTGGAGGTCCAGGCAATGACAAACTATATGGCCAAAACGGAAACGACGAGATTAATGGTGGAGACGGAAATGACACCATCAGTGGTGGCAACGGAAATGATACCATAGATGGAGGAGATGGCAAGGACAGGATCTTTGGCAAGAAGGGTGTAGATAATATAACAGGCGGTGCAGGAGACGACGAGATCTCAGGCGGTCCTGACAGTGACACCATATCAGGAGGAGACGGAAAAGACAAGATCTTTGGAAGACAGGGAGGCGATGAGCTAAACGGTGACGGAGGTGATGACAGGATATATGGTGGTCATGGACCTGACAGGATGGATGGTGGTGCAGGTAACGATAGATGCTTTGGAGGACCAGGCTCTGATATGGCAATCAACTGCGAGTCCGCAAAATCGGTTGCAGAAGAAGAGATGGAAGAGGAAGATGATGATGATTAAGCTGAATAGACTACAGAATTAATTCATGAGGCTTGACATCCAATCTACAAATTCTAATTATCTGAAAAAAATATATCACAAGCCAGTACCAGCTACTTGTCATTGAACGTAAAAATAGGAATTATTGGAACAGGTATGCTTGGAAGTACAGTTGCAAAAAGGCTGCTCAGTTATGGATACAAAATTACAGTCTACAACAGGACTAGACAAAAGGCAGAGCCGCTAGCTGCACTTGGCGCTACTATCTCTCAAAGCCCAAAGGACGTTGCAAAGTCTTCGGAGCTTGTAATTACTATAGTCAAGGATGCAAGTGCAGTAAAAGAAGTATCATTTGGCAAAGACGGAATCATGGAAGGATATCATGATGGATTGACTGTTGCAGACATGAGCACAATTAGTCCGCAAGACTCTATATCTATAGCAAAAAAATTCCAAGAAAACAAGATCGAGATGCTTGAGATCCCAGTCATGGGTGGGCCACCTGTTGCAGAGACAGGACAGCTACTAATGATGATTGCAGGAAAAAAAGAGCTTTATGAAAAGTACAAAAAAATCTTAGAGTGCATTGCGCAAAAATCATTTTACCTAGGACAAAGCGGCACGGCGTTGGCAATAAAACTTGCAATGAATCTACAGATATCAATGACAGCACTTGCACTCTCTGAAGGAATCATACTCACACGCGGTGCAGGTCTTGATCCACAATTATTCTTGGAGATAATAAACGCATCTGACTACAAAACACGCCAAAGTGAAAAAAAAGGTCCAAAGATGATAAAAGGAAATTTTGATGCAACCTTTACCATAAAAAACATGCAAAAGGACTTGGATACAATAAACGCCGCAGCAAAGGCATTTAATTTATCACTTCCAATGGCTGCACTTGCACAAAAGCTATACCAAGATGCAACAGGTGAATTTGCGCATCTTGATTATACTGGAATACTTGCATATATTGAAAAGGCGGCAAAACAAAGCAGCAAAGACGATCTGTCAAAGTGTGTAAAGCTAGATCAATAAGAAAGAACCTACATTATTATTTAGCTTCTCTTACCTCGTAATTTTCAAGAAAGTCTTCAGGCTCGGCAGTTTTATTCTGTTTTAGCCATTCTGCCATCTTTTGTATCACTTCCTTTTTGGTAAACTTGCCATCCTTTGTGGTATAATATTCCCTTTTTGATTCCCTGAATTTTTTGTAATCCATGCCTTTCATAACTGACAATCAAAACACATACAAATCTAGTTTTCGTGCAGACTTTGTTTGTATATTTTTGACACATACACATAGACTAATAGAAATATTTCCATAAACATGAATAGAATTGCATCTGAATCTAGAAACTCCTTTAAAGACCAAATGTCCAGTTTGTAAAAATGAGACTAGATTGTATTGGGAACCACGGTATAAAGGACTTGGAGGAAGATGTGGCAAGTGCGGAACACAGTGGCCACAGTCATAGGGGACAAAGTAGCCGACGAGCTAAGTTTTAACGTGGTTACTTATTCAAAAGAATCATGAAGGCAACCTTTGCAGCAGGATGTTTTTGGTGTGTCGAGCCATCCTTTAGCAAAATAAAGGGAGTTACATCGACCATGGTTGGATACACCGGAGGAAGACTTGAAAACCCAACTTATGAGGATGTGTGCACAGGACAGACCGGACACGCCGAGGCAGTACAAGTAGAGTATGACCCGTCTGTGGCTTCATATGACGAAATTCTAGAGGTCTTTTGGAGCTCTCATGATCCAACTACACTAAACAGACAAGGCCCTGATGTAGGTGAGCAGTACAGGTCTGCAATATTTTTCCATAGTGCAGAACAAGAGGCTGCGGCAAAAGCATCAAAAGAAAGACTACAAAACTCTGGCATGTATGAAAAAAATATTGTGACACAGATTGTCCCAGCTTCTCCGTTTTACAAAGCAGAAGAGTATCACCAACAGTATTACAAAAAGTGTGGTCTAGCATAAGCAGACTAGCCAGAATCCTGTAGAAATCATACGACATACATAAATAGGCGTAATTCTTGATCGCATTCTGTGAATTCACAGGCGATCTTACTTTCAATTCTTCTTCTTGCAGGTGTAATGCTTGCACCTATTGGATTTTCATTTTCATTTGCACAGGAAACACCACCTGAAGAGGAAACTGAAGATGATACAGCTGAAGAGGAAACTGAAGATGATACAGCTGAAGAGGAAACTGAAGATGATACAGCTGAAGAGGAAACTGAAGATGATACAGCTGAAGAGGAAACTGAAGATGATACAGCTGAAGAGGAAACTGAAGATGACACAACCGAAGTAGAGATCACAACTACTGCAGGTCCTACAAGTGAAGAAATTTCAAATTTTGTACAACAATCTGTCTCTCTTTTCCAACTACAACGAGAAGAGACAGTTAATGCTATCAATGGATGCAGAGAAAAACTCAGTAGTGCAGCTGCAGAAGATAGGCCAACAATAAGACAAGAATGCAAAGACATACTACAAAAGATTAGAGAATCATATCAAGAAAGCAGGGTAGCATTTAAAGAAATTTTCAAAGAGAAAAGAGAACAGATAAAGATGCAAATCCAAGAGGCCAAAGAAAAAGCTAAAGCGATGAGACAGTCAATGCGCGAAGAGATAGGTGCAATGAAAGAAACGATGCAGGAAGAAAGAGAAGCTATGAGGGAGAAGATGAAGCAAGAAAGAGAGGAAATGACAGCAAAAATTAAAGAACAAAGAGACACAGTCAAAGAAAAGATAAAGCAAGAAAGGGAAGCAATGACTGAAAAGATGAAGGAAGAAAAAGGCGAAATGAAAGAAAAGATGCAGGAAGAAAGAGAGACAATGAAACAAAAGGCTCAAGATGAAAAGGACGTAATGAAGCAAAAGATGGAAGAAGCCAGAGAAGCAATAAAGAAGAAAAAAGAGTCTAGTGGATACCCCTAGAGATCAGTTAAATATTAAACCTAAAATTTTTACCCAATTCTTTACAAATATAGTCATGGATACGTATTGAAAAATTAATTCTCAACTATCTTTAGAGCTTAAACTTTTATCATCTTGTCTAGTCCTCATCATCTAACACTCCTCGCATCTCACCACATTTGGCACATTTATCTAAAAACTTGTTAAAGACGGTCCAAACATGTTTTCCGTCAGCGGACTTAGGACATACACTATCTTCCATACTTATCCTTCTTTACACACTCTCCAAGCACTTGCAGTCTTAGCAAGTTTCATACTGTTTTTTGCACTTGATTATATGCATTACTGATGCAAAAAAAGTGAAGGATAGAGGTATTTTCGTGTAGCTTAGCTGAAAGATTGATGAGTTTTTCCTGCTATTATGTTAAACCTATCCTATGAAAAACAGGATATGACGCCGCTGGAAATATCTCCCCACCTACATCAATTGTTACAATAATAGTATAGACTCCTCTTTTGCTTGTTAATGACGAGATATCAAAGCTGACATCAGCTACCCCATCACCCTCTATCCATCTGTCTGCCATTATCAATGAGTAACCTGACGGCTGCTCATAATACTGATTTGGCAAAAGTGGCTTTACTATGGCTGCAACAAATTCTCCATTTCCGTAGGAGGGAGCATCTTTGTTTTCAAGATATACTTTTGAGGTTGGCAATTCATCATAGTATATCTCTACACCGTAAAGATTTCCCTTTGGTATAGTTCCAGTAAAGGTTACACGGCCTTTATTTTCACTTATGGGTTTGCTGAACTTTATGTAATTATTTTCAAAGTTTTGGACCAGTACAAAGGTGTAATCATCGTAGGATATTCCCAGGCTTACATGTGTGTGGTGCTTGTCAAGAATGTTATCTCTGTGACCCCAGTTTGATGAAGCATCATCATACATCATCGTATATTCTGTAGAGTTAATTTTCTCTCTGGGATCAATTGGATTACAAACTACGGTCTGTTGGGTACATCCTTGTATATCTTCATATCCTCCAAATCCAACATTTTGGCTAACTTTTCCAAGGCCACCATATATCGCATATGTCATGTATGGTTTTTCGCCATTTGTCATCCAGTGTGAGATAGTACGGGTCTTTAGTATGTCGTCAGCATGAACCTGAGCTGCTCGATTCCCGCTAAGCATAACTGGCTCTAAGTTGAACGCTTTTCTATCTTCATTTATTATTTGTAATGCATACGCTGTCAATTCTTTATCAGAATAGATCTCAGAGTTCTCAGTAATTACAGTGGTAGTGGGTTCTGGCTCTTCGACAACGGGAAATAATGGATTTGCAAGAAAACCAACGTACAATATGATGAGGACTGACGCTAAAATTGTAGCTGCTACACCAATTGTTTGTTTTGTTGATGTCTTCTTTGGCTTGAATCTCCATTTATCAGTCAAACTTTGCCGTTTGGAACTTTTGGCAATGTCATCTTCTCTTATCTCATCCCAGTAAAATATTTTTGGACAAGAGTGATTTTCTTTTAGTCTATGTTCATCACAAAAATCGGCGCCACAAAACCTGCAGGTAAAAGGCAGATATGTTTGCTTGCCACAATAGGTGCATATGACTGCCATTAGAAATGATACAAGCCAAAAATCTATTAAGATTGATCATTAAACAAAAATCACGTTTTTATCGGATTAATTTGAAATATATAAAATATTGATTTACAAGGCATTTTTCACATTTTTTTAATAAAATATTAGGTTAAATTGAAATTTAATCAAAGGCTATATGCACTATATTCTATACCAACCATAATGACAAACACACAAAAACAATGGCTAGCAGCACTAGCAGCTACAACAATAATTGTAGCAGTACTTGCTGTTAGCGTACCGACATCGCAAACTCCGGTCTTTGCACAACAACTTCCAGCTACATCAAATGAAAAGACTGTTTCTGCAATAGGGATAGCAACCATTTCGGTTGACCCAGATCTTTTAAACATAAACTTTGGTGTAGAGACAGAAGCAATATCTGCAAAAGAAGCTATGAGTGCAAATGCTGAAGCAATGGCTCAAGTTGTGGCAGCAATCAAAAAGCTTGGAATTACAGACGAAGAGCTAAACACATCAGGCTTTAATATCTATCCAGTATACAGAGATATCTCAGATCCGATAACTGGAATATATGTAAAATCAGAACTTTCTGGATACAGAGTATCAAATATCCTGACTGTAAAAACCACAAAGCTGACCCTTGCAAGTAGTATATTAGATATGGCAGTAGAGGCAGGTGCAAACAGAGTAGATAGCGTCTACTTTACACTCTCGCAACAAACACAACTTGCTGTGCAAAATGATCTGATTGAGAATGCAGTACTTAACGCCAAGTCCAAGGCAGAAAAGGCAATCGCACCATTAGGGCAAAAAATAATTGGAGTCAAAATGGTATCACTTTCAGATTTCGCCTATCCGCCACCACCAATATACTATGGTGGATATGCAAGCGCCGAGACCTTTGCAAAAACAACGCCAATCTTCTCTTCAAACCAGGATGTCACAACTACTGTAAACATAGTATTTTTGATTGGAGACCAGTAGCTCCACTCCTATCTTTTTTATTTTTTATAACTTAGAGCAAGTTCATATATAATATGAGGCTTATTTTGTAGCATGACAAAAAGCATCAAGTGTTCTGATGTAGGAGTAGACTGTGATTGGGGAGCCACCGCATCTACCGAAGAAGAGCTTATGAAAAAGATTGCAATGCATGCAAAAGAACATGGATTCAATGAAATACCAAATGATCTTCTTGCAAAGGTCAAGGCAAACATCAAAGATCAATAAACTGTACCTAAGAGAAGAATGTTTTATTAATTAGCCTAGGTATCGAGAGGATTAGAAATCAGGCAAGCAGGTTCACATCATGTTGGGGTATCAGGGCGATACGTAACAAGAGATCTTCCTGCTTACCCGAATATTATTTTGCAGAACCAAAATTAAAGGAACACGCAGAATTCATTCTATTTTATGAAAACGCCCATAACATTCTAGAACTTTTTTCTAAGCGTTTTGAATCAAGCTGAGGTTAATTGTATCTGCCGTGCAGAGTGCCTTGAGATATCTTTGTGTAAGATAGCATGGGATTCATGTTTGAATGTCAAATTACATCTGTAACATTTCCAAGCTATCGTACTCATTACATTTACAAAGATAATTTTTGTATATAAAATCCGCGTATCTTTTGTTCTTTTCTCAAATTAATAATTCAGCAAGATGTCTCTAGCAAAATGATAAAATAGGACCCACATACACTACATCTTTCTTGACTATCATTTGCATAACATGTTTCACACTCTGGGCATATCTTCATGCCCGTGAATCTTTTTTTGAATAATATAAGGTTGGTCTGCCAAATTTGGAAATAACCTGTATGTCTCGAAGAATTTCTGCGCAATGCTTTTTAATTATAAAAGATGCGATCGTGGAATGCGTCTAAAACTGATAGCAGGTTTTACAATGTTGGTACTACTGTTTGGTGTAGCTACTTCTGCTTTACAAAATTCTGCCTTTGCACAAACTTCTACGAATGATTTAGATAGCGATTACAAAAAGAAAGTAGAAAAAATTACAAAGCTAAAACATGAAGAAAAACTCAAGCAGGTATCTAAAGAAAAGTTTACAAAAGAATCTAAAGAAAAGCTAAGACAGGGAACCAAGGAACAATTAGCCCAGCAAGCTAAAGAAAAGATAAAACCGGAAATAGCTAGACCAATTTGTAATCCAGGTAATTCTGATCTTGCAAGAAAAGAATTAGCTACAATGGAACAAAGATACAGCGAAATGAAAATGAAATTCTATAACGAATGGCAAACCCTTCATGAATCAGGAGAGTACGACGGACCTTGGGGAAAGTTTGCTGAAGAGAAATTTTTGAACTCACCTGAAATAGCCGATCTTAACCATATGAGAGAAAAATATCATCAACTTCTGATGCGTTGCAGTAATGCACAACAAGAGGTAACAGAACATGACAACTATGAAGAAGAAACACCATTAGACGATGATCTAACATATGATCTTGATGAAACAGATGATTTTGAAAATGAAATAGAACTAGATGATGTGATAGATGATCTTTATGAAGAAACAATACTAGATGATGATCTAGATGAACTTTTAGCTGAAATAGAGTCGATCAGTATCCCAGAGTCAATAAAAGATGAGGCAGGATGGTGGGCAGATGACCAGATTGAAGATTCTGACTTTGCATCAAGTATTGAATACCTTGGAGCACAAAAAATAATGCAGCTTGCTGAGCCGCCTGGACCAGATTCACATATTCCTCAATGGGTTAAAGCCATTGCAGCATGGTGGGTTGAAGGTAAAATCCCTGACAAAGAATTTGTAAATGCGGTTCAATTCTTGGTTGATCACGGCATAATCAAAGTATAAAATTAGTAAAGATATCACTCTAGGAAATAACATATATTGATATTTCATTTATTGCAAGCCAATGAAACAAGTTTTCAAAGAATTATGTGAAAAAATAGTAGCACAAGACCCAGCAATAAGATTTGTAGGAATTGCAGACGAAGATGGCAATTTGCAGGCAGATGCAGAACGCAAAGGTCTCAAGGCGGTGTTTTCGTCAGATCAAAGGGCAGAATACGCAATCACTGCGGCAAACCGTCAGACTACAAGGCTACGATGGGAGTATCTTTTGGGCAAAATCAGCTTTGCCACATCACACTATGAAAAACTGATTCGTGCTACCATACCTATAGCAGATGAAAACAGGCGTCTTTCATATGTTGTGTTGATATCGTTTGATCCAAACACAAAGGTTGACGAAATAATCCCCAAAAAAATAATTCCACTTATTAAACAAAGCATGAGTACTCTTCTAAAAGAAGCATAGCACATGGCAAAAAAATGCGTTATATGTGGATGCCAAGATCATCGGTTTGTAGGATGTGCCCTTCACTGGTCAAAACATTGTTCATGCTATAAAACAATGGCTAACAATTAAATTTCTAAAACTATCTTATCATGTTTCTTTCTGCTCAAGTGCACTTTTTAGCTGTATTACGGAACGCAAGATAAGACTTGATATGCCAAGGTGCGATGTAAGAAAGCCTGCCGTCTCTTCTAACACCTTCTCCCCCTTGTATCCCTCGTCATAAGTCATTTCTATCTCTCCCTTGTCTGTCTCTACGTATGATGTAATTAGTGAATACGGTCCCATCTTCACATCTTTTTTTTGTATGTAAAGATTAAGTTGTACTCTTTTTACGACAAGTCCTTGCTCAACAAAACTTCCTGATGACAAAAGAACAATTGTTTTGTCTGGTGCCCTGTTGACTCTTTCTGGGTTGATGACATCAACTACTTTCACAAATGATTAAGCGTGGATCTTTCTAAATAAGATTCTTTTTAGTACAAGTAACCATTTTTTGCCACTCTATCTTGCTTGCACGAAAATCATATAGCCTGCCAAGAAGAATTTTTGCAAGCACTACATACTCATCTATGATATAATCTTTTACCTCAGTAAAATTAGTGCTACGATAAAGTTCGTTGCGAATCCCATGATATTTTCGTATGTCATTTTTCTCGCTATCGACTATCTTGTTCTGGTCTTTTACTTTGTCAAGTATGGAAGAAAACATCTCGTCTGACGTAACCACTCTCTTTTTTAAAAGGCCATGAATATTTGCATAGGATTTAAGCGCAACTTCAACCAAGTTATCTAAAATTATTAGGGCAAGTCTATTGCTTGGATCAGACTTGCTTTGCTTTAGCAGTAGGCTAATACATATCTGTTCAATCATTTCCTTTACCAAAGAGTTTTTGGGCATGCGATTCCGGTTCCGATACATTAATCCATACACAAACAAGTGATAATAAAATTATGGAGCTGACAAAAAAGAAGTGTGTGCCCTGTGAGGGCGGAGTTTCACCTCTATCTGTACAAGAAGCACAAAATTATTTAAAAAATCTAAACGGCTGGCGACTGGAAAATAATTACATAGAAAAAGAATACACATTCAGGACCTATCTTGAAGGCTTGAATTTTGTTTACGAGATAGGAAAGCTTGCCGAAGATGAAGGCCACCATCCAGACGTTTTTCTTGGATACAAGAAAGTAAAAGTAACTCTGACAACTCATGCAATAAAAGGCCTAAGTGAAAATGATTTCATAGTGGCTGCAAAAATAGACGAAAGGGTACCAAAATAGTACTAATTATCTAACTTGGAAGATGTCTGTTACCTTTATGTCGTGATATTCCAGCTGTGCAACATACAACCCAGGCTTGCTAGGTTTTGACAAAAGCGCATTGTAATGACCTGATGCATCATCATAAAATATCTTATCTTCTACCACATTTCCTTGCTGATCAAAAACTGTAAGATAGAGTTCTTCTCTATATGAGAGGGTTTTTTGAACCGCCCCAGAAACAAGTAGTATATCTCCATCTACGGTGGCTTCTATTATTGCGCTTCTGGACTTTATCGGCAAGTGTTTTTCGATCAGATTTTTAAGAATTGTCAGATCGTTTTTTACAGATATCTGATCATTTTTTGATAACGCAGTTCTGATCTTTTCTAGCACTGGTTCAAATTCAGATTCGTATGCTCCAAGATTTTCACCAAAAACATTGATGAACTCTTCAAGCTCTTCAAACTCTTTTGCAATGCTAATGTTTTGCAAGTCAGCTGTCTTATATGTGGGGACTTGGTTTTCTTCTATGCTTACTATCTGTGATGTCTGTAAATTCTGATATTGTAGAACTACTACATACATGCTAGGTTCTACAGGTGCCTGCCATTGAGTGAAAAATTCGCCAGATTTTGTATCAGAGAATTTTAATTCGCTATGGGCATTTCCATCCATGTCATAAACAGTCAGGTACAGTCTCTCTCTGATGGCAGTTGGGTTATTTACTGCACCACTGATTGTCCAAATGTCTCTTTCACCATCATATGATATGTCAAAAATAATTCTCTCGTTGTCTAATGGTAGATTATCCTTCAAAAACGATCTTAGCTTTGCAATTTTTGAATCTGCATCTGCAAAGTTGCCATACTCTACTGACTTTGTGGCATCATCTGTCATCTCTAAAAACTCCAGTAAATAAGGCTCAAAATCGGAGCTACTAAACGTCAATGCCATGTTGGATAGGCGGTTTATTTTTTCCCTATAATTGATTTTTTTAAGCTCATCCACGCTGTATCCAATGTCAGTTCCATCTGGGTCCTCGGCATATGCCTTGGTTACCTGCTGCCAGTCAATGAATAATTGGCGTATGGCACGATCAGCAGCATCAAGGTCTTTTTTCATAATAAGGTCCCTTGCCTCGTTGATGTCTTCTTTAATGGAGGCAGCAAAATCAGAATAGCCAGGCAAAAACCTGTTTTTTGTAATGCCCATGTCTACTAGATTCTCAATGGATTTTGCCCTTTGTAGAATGTCACTTGCCCGCATTTTGTATGACTCTTCAGTATTGGAGCTTAATTCTGACTTGATTTCAGGAAGCTTTGAGCTTGCCCAAGTTAGCAATACTTCAATTCTGTCAAATCTCGGCCCAGTATAGTTCTCTTTTTCCAGGTTTTGTGCAGAAGCAATTATCTTTAACGCATTATTAATCTCAAACAAATTCTTATAGTCTGCCTGCAGCTCCGCCATTGATCTTAATTTTTTATATTCAAACTCCATCGTTGTTAACGGATTTCTATTTTCTTGCATGTCCAAAATTGTTTTATCAAACTCAGAGACAATTTCTAAAATCTCCTCCATCGACTGTGCATTTTCTACTCTATTGAGTAAATCTTCCCACGTATCAATTACGTCCAAATTAAAGTTATTTAGTTGAGAAAATTCCATTATTTTTGAAATTCTTGAAGAAATATCAATTACGTTTTTCATATCAATTATTTCTTTTTGGGACCGAATGATGTCATCGACTGATGTTGCCAATTCTAGTTGCGACCTTAGATCTTCCCATCTTGGCTGTAAGATGTTTGCCAGCTTTGAGTTATTTTCAGCATCAGTAGTGATGAATCGCTCAACCTTGTCTAAGGATCTTAATAGTGTGGCAGCTTCATGTATGCTGTCTATCCTCTCTTTTTTCTCAAGAAACTCAACAACAGTAGCTGCTTGCTCAATAGAAGATCTCAAATTCACCCAATCGCTGTTGATTAACCTATACAAGGGGGCTTCATTTTTTAGGATGTTATCAAGAAATCGTGCCTTTGTTAACACATTTACTATATTTTCAAGATCACTTACGTATAGTGGAGCCGTACCCCTGGCAAAAATAAAAGCCAATTCTTCCTGAACTCCTCTACTCATCAAGGACGTGTTCTTTGTCATCAAGTTCAGAACCAGATCCTCTAGCTCTGAAAAAGTAAGAGCTCGCTTGGTGGGTACCTTTATAGGATCTGAGTTAGCAAGTAGAATTGCCGCCTCATTTACAGATTCTATAGCGTTTTGTGAATGACCTATCTGTGCATAAAACATGGATGCATAAACTTCGTCCTTTACCTTTTCATCAATTTCAGAAGTGATCTTGTTATCAGTTAAAAGGTGTGCAGAATACTCCAAAATTGAATCCATGGCTTGTCTTGATGCCAATTCAACGTTGAAAAGATCCTCTTCTTCAAAAAATGCCACTTCAGCATCCACAAATAATTCTTTTAGAGATTCTAGTGTCTCTTCGGATACTTGACTTGACATGATTGAATCAAGCTCTGATGAAAGGATGTCAACAACAGAACTATCTACATTTTTTTCCTTTAGTGATTGAATTTTGTCTGAAACCAACACAATTGCAGAGTCAACATATTCTGTTGTGGTTTTTGCAGAATGTTTTTTGGGCAGTATTTCAAAAGATGAAAGACTGCTATAGTCACCGTAATAGATCTTTATGGTATATTGTCCTGTAACTCCACACAGTTTGCCACTTAGTGCAATCGAGTCTGTTATGAAAAATCCATTTGATAGCGGCGTTAGCTGTTGGATTTGACACAGGTCATTATTTGGATTGACAATTTGTAATATTAAAAATTTATCTGGTAAAATATTAGAAACATGCCCAAAAACAAAAATGCGTTCTCCAATATCATGCGTTCCAAAATTATCCAAAAGCACGAGTGCTTGAGATGTTTGTGAAAAAGCATAGCTTGGCAGTAAAAGAAGCATAGCTAGAAAGATGGCTATTAGCGCTTTCACGAAGAAAAGATGCTCGTCCTATTTTTATTAGTTACTAACGATTGATTCGGAAAATTATCTATTTTTCTTCAAGCAACTCTATCAAACCACATCTGGTGTTTTCCATTTTCAAGTCCACAAATGCAATCAACCTTTTGTCAAATCCCTCAACCGGGTTTACAAGAACCGTTGCACCATTTTCTGACATCTCTTTTATTTTTTCATGGATTTCTTTTACTTCAAAACAAAGATGATGTATGCCACCACCTTTCTTTGCAAATTCTGATATCGGCGAATGTTCTTCTGTCGGTTCGATTAATTCCAAAAAAGGCTGACCAATTTTTAAAAAACAAACATTGACTTTCTGACTTCCAACTGGCAGAATCTGCCCTACTGTTTCAAACTTGATAAATCTTGTAATTTCACCTAATGATTCCTGTATTTTTGGTACTACAATTCCAACATGATGAAGTTTCATTATTAAATAATCAAAAGATTCTTAGGATTAAAGTACCTAAGTGTTTATGGTTTCTACCACGTTGATCTTAACTGTAAGTGGTGCAGATAATGCATCTGGGTTGTCCACACTTTCCCATACAAAGATTTGAGCATTGTATGTTCCAACCTCGGTTGGTGTCCATGACTGTGAGGGACTCATTGATTGAGATGGTGCAAGCGAGCCTGTTATCCACGACAAGGATATTGTAACGCCATCTTCATTTTGTATTTGCAACAAATATGCAAACGGCTGTTCTCTTTTTTGGTTGTTTGTCAGATCAGCTGTAATCTGTATTTGTTGATCCACTAGAACTTCACGTGTGTTTGTGGCACTGACGCTATACTTTTGTGGTTCTGCAGCATAAGAAAAATCAATTTGAGTAACTGCAAGTGCAAACAAGGCTAGTGTTGTTATTGTGATTATGGTTTTCATGTTATCTATGATTTTATTTCTGCATTAATTTTTAATTCTTTCAGCTCTCTTTCAAATCTGCTTGGGCAATCTCTTACGGTTTTGCGCAAAAAGACTGCCATAAAAAGTCCAAAAGCCCCTATACCTGCAGGCACAAGGTAGTAGCAAAGTGTGTCCATTGCCATGACTAGTATGTGCGCGCAGGAATATTTACGGTTGTTTCTTTTCGTCTTATTGGCAACACAATCTGAAAGGTAGAGCCGCCTTCTTTGTTATTATAGGCAGAAATTGTTCCTTTGTGTGCAGTTATTATTGCCTTGCTTATGAAAAGGCCTAGACCATTTCCGTGTTGATTCTCGGTTCCAACACTTCCTGTAACAAATTTATCAAAAATGGTAGAAATAATATTGGTAGGAATGCCGCTACCAGTGTCACTTATTGTGATGCCTATCTTATCTTCTTCCTTAATGACATGAGTTTCAACTTTTATCTTGCCTTTCTTTGTGAACTTGATTGCATTGTTTATGATGTTTTCCAGAGTTTGAATAATACGGCTCTTGTCAGCTTGAATTTCTATATCATTCTTATCTAGATTGGTTTCTATTGATAAATTGCTATTAAGATTGAGTTTTGCACCATTCACTACATCAAGAACTACATCATTTAGCCTTACTCTTTCCATTTTATAGGTCAGTTCACCACTTTCAATTCTACTTACGTCAAGAATATCTTGTGCTAGCTTTTGAAGTCTGAGTGCATGATTAATGATTCCATCCCATGCTTCATTTTGGTTAATCAGGTTCTGCTTTGCTAGATCAGCAAAACCAAGAATAGGTTGAATGGGACTTCGCAATTCGTGTGATGCAATGCTGATAAATTCATCCTTTAATCGATCTCTACGCTGTAATTCTTCGTTGGCTTTTTTTAGCATCATTATTTGTTCCATTTCTCGAGCATTACGTTGAATCAGATCTATCAATTGCTTATTTTTTTGATAGCGATTAATAATCAAGCTAAATAGAGATGCAATAATAACAAAAGAAATAACATCCTTGAGAAGAGGGATCTCCCACGGGACAAAATTTAGAAAAGCAATTGTTATTATCGTTAGTGGCACAGCCAGTATGAGGAAATATTTTATCAGAGTTGATTCACGCAATATGGTTGATTTCCTTGCGGTATTTTCTTTGTTGTGTAATGAATTTAAAGTCATCCTATATTTAACACCTAAATAATTGTCTACAAATGATAGCAGGTAATTTAATAATATTCATCAATCTTACATATTTGTGGACTTGATTAAGCAACAATATTTTAGTTGATCTCATACAAACTAGATTACCATCTTAGCCAAGTATGATGTCTCCTACTGCATACCACACAGTAGGCTTTTGTATTTTTGATAAATCTTCAAGTAGCGATTGTACTGCCCTGTTTGCAGGATCAAGGTTTTTGATTTCGCGCACTTTTATGTTAAATTTTTCTAGCTGTGCATAACCTTCTTGATCCTCTATTGTATCTACTAGTACAGATAATCTAAACGGCTTTTGTAACACGGCTATGATTTGGTTAAGCTCTTTCACTGAATCGACAAGATTTTCCTTTACATATGCTGATGCAAATATTATCCTCTGATTGGGCTGTATTCTAAGAATTTCTCTTGCAACCTCATTACCATCTTTCTTTGGCATTCTGACATCAATAATTACAACATCAAATGGAGGTTTGCTATTGGTTTCTGAACCCGCTTGTTTTATGGCTTCCTGATATACCTTCAAACACGCCTCCCCATCCTCAGTAATTATAACATCATGCTGTCTTTGCTCCAATACTTTCCTGTATTGTAACGCGATGTCACGTTCGTCTTCTGTTACCAATATTTTCATTATATCATATATAGGACTTAGTTGTACATATATCGAACGTTATGTACAGTCATTTACTTACAACCGAGTAAATCACGTTATTGTTGACAAAAGTGGCAATAAACTATAGAGGACGGACTTTAGCGTTTTAGTATTGGATTGCCTTCATTGTCAGTTGCTCTTTCGGCATCTATAGGCTCATTTTCATTTAGGCTGCGATGGACATAGCTTTTCATATCGCCAGGTTTTTTTGTACAAAACTTTTTGTGCACGTTTTTTTGAATCTCCAAGGTTGTCTCGTTTTCATGGAAAAACCTCTGTCCACAATCAGGACACATGAATTCAGTCATCACTTGTGCATGTGGAATTCTCAGTATTTGTATTTTTGGCACTAGCACAAACATGGATCTGAAGAACAACCACTTCCTTTGAAATTAAAAGGGTAAATTGCTCACCTTTGTTCCATTTAAAACAATTTCTTACTTTTATGCGATCTTTCTAACTCAAATTAATTTTAGTACTTTAACCTTACGAAGAAATCTTACTGATGAATTCTGCCTGATAATTATAAGTAATAACGCAATACACACTACCATGGAAAAAGTACGTGGTGATACAAACTGACAGACGATCAGCAACTACTATCCCTCTTTGATCCAATGCCAGATTCAACGTTATATGGCTACAAGCTGTCACTTGACAAGCTTAAAGCAGAACTATCAAAGTTTGGACTAACTCCAAACCAGTGCAAGGTGTACATATTTTTGGGCAAGTACGGTTCAAAGACAGCTCCAGATGTCTCAAAGGCATTAAAAATACAAAGAACAGAGTCATACCAAATTCTTAGCGTCCTACAAAACAAAGGAATAGTCTCAGCTACATTTAATCACCCGATCAGATTCTCAGCGGTGCCTCTTGACAATGCGATATGGGCATTGGTAAACGCAGAAAAAGCACGTCTCAAAACTTTGGAAACAGAAAAAAATGAACTTGTAGATCTGTGGAATAAGATTCCAGACTTCAAGATGGATGCCAGTGAGATAACACAGGACGACAGATTTCAAATACTAAAAGGCACAAACCCGATAGCTGGCAAGATAAACGAAATGATTGCCAGTGCGCAAAAAAATATTTTGGTATTGGGTTCAGAAAAGTACTTTATGCGGCTTTACCATTCTGATTCTCTGGAACATCTATACAATTCAAAAGTTGACACAAAACTTCTAACATCGTGCTCAGAAAGTGGAATGCACATTTTCAGGGGTGTAGATCCAGCTAAAATCAAAATGATGCCAGATGGAATAAAAAACCTGTGCTTTATAGTAAAAGATGACAATGAGTTGCTATTGTTTATGCGAGACGAACAACAATTCTCACAGGACATGATGGCAATGTGGACTGACTCGGCAGCTATGATCTATACAATATCGCTTTTATTCAACCACATATGGGAGAGCTCAAAAAGTAGCTATATGTTTTCAAAGGCTCACACGGTCAAGTACAAATGCCAAGCATGAATTTCTAGTCTGCTTGAACGCCAGCATCTTCATCTTTTGGGAGACCATGCATCTTTAGATATCTGAGCAGGGCATCTGGGTTTTCCAGTTTGTAATAACGCATAAGAATCTCTATTTCTTTGTCATCAGAGACTCGGTAGGTGTTCTTTTTCTTAATATCTACAGAATCATTTTTTTCTGTTTTATGATACACCAATGTATAATTGGTATTAATCACTGATAAAGTTACCCTTATTTTGATGATTAAAAACAATTCATTAGGTTGGTTAAAATCACTAAATTAAGTTCAGCTGAAATCAAAAAGAGAACAATAAAAATTTGGAATGAAGTCGCACCACGCTACCATCACGATTGGGCTAGCCGCAGTGTGGGGCCTTTTAAAAGCACTTCAAAGTTACTAGATCTTGCAAACATCAAGCGTGGTTCTAGAGTACTTGACCTGGCATGCGGTACTGGCATAGTCACAAGAATGCTTTCTTCAAAAGTTGGCCCTCAAGGTCTTGTTGTTGGTGTTGATATCTCATCAGGGCCATTAAAGATAGCAAAGAGATGGAACTCTTGCAGAAAGAATATAGAGTTTGTCAACTCTGATATTGAAAAATTAAGTTTTAAAGAAAAATTTGATTCAATTACATGCCAATATGGACTAATGTTTTTACCACATCCACACGCTGCGCTTCAAAATATTAAAAAAATCCTAAAGAACGGCAGAACAATTACAGCTGCGGTTCATGGTGACAAGTATTCTGTGCCATACTTTAGTTGCATTAGAGACGCAATTCTAAAGTTTATTCCGAATTTTATTCCTCCTGGCACACCAAATTTTGATAAGTTTGGTACAAAAGATTCACTGAAAAAGGAATTTGCAAAGGCTGGGTATAAAAAAATCAGAATACATGAGTTTAACTTTTCCTACAAGGCAGGAAGATTTGAGGACTATTGGAATGATTATTTTGCATATATGGCAAAACCACTAAAAGAAAAATTAAAACCACTAACTACCGTTCAGCGCAAGGCTATAAAGGAGATTGCAAGAAAACGTGCGCAAAAATATGTCAAGAAAGGAAAAGTAATTTTCCCTTGGAAAGTACTAATTCTTTCAGCTAATAAATAAAAACCAATTTTACACTCAGAGTGTTACAAGCATCTATTCGCCGCTTTGATAAATTTCTAAATAATCAAACTGGTCTTGATGGTCTGCAACATAGAAAGTAATAAGATTAGAATCAAGCTCAATCCATTCAGACTCTCCTTTGTATGGTAAAAAATCTTCTACATATACATTGGCAGCACCTGACAGTCTTACTAGCACTTTTTCTTTTTTTGGAGGCTCAAATGGGAATCTTATGACCTTTCCTCGCCTCTCATTTTGAATATGTATTGTAAACTCCTTGCCATCAATCTCTCCTTTACCTTTAAAATAACTCTCATAGATGTTAAGATACTTTATTTTGATACCAAGTGGCATTTGAATCTGCATCTGATCTTAATAGATTCCAAGTTTTTTAGTCTTCAAGATAGAAATAAGAAAATGAGGAGAACCTACTTTGATAAAGCAGGAACGATATATACTCCAATACCAAGTCCTACTAGAATGCCCAGACCGAAAAATAATAGGTCAAACGCAACTACCTTTCTAAAAGACGCTCGTACCTCTCTGTTTGGCTTATCACTTGGGTTTGTATCTGACATTTTATCTCAATTTAGGATAATGTGGGGCCTTCTTAAATTAGAAGCACTAAATTTAATTACTAGCCAGAAACTGGCGCCAAAATAAATAGATTTGATTTAGATCGTCTGTTCTCCACACAAAATTTGGCTTAGAGTGTTTTCGTTGTATAATTCTGATATGGCATGAATATGACAATCAGAAATAAATGGATATGATGTAATAATCTCTTCATGCATCAAATCCTCCGGATCTGTAGAATGACCAAGACCCAACGCATGACCAAATTCATGTCTTGTAATTATAGTAATCTCTTCAACTGTCAGATTATCTACATCATAAATGGTTATGTTGGCACCTATGATCCGGTGGTATTCTACCGCCGATCTGGTAAATCCAGAATTTCCATACTTGTCTTTTGATTGAGTTAATGTTATGATTATCTTGTTTCCTGCTTCATCTGATTCAATTATGTTAAACTTTGTTGGTATGTATAACTTGGTGGGGCGTTCGGATACCTTATTCAAAGCGCCCTTCCATCCCTCATAAAATGTCTTATCTCCTTTTGTAAAAGAATTTTCAGACATTATTGCATTTTTGACAGCATTTATCTTCTCGATAGATATTGATGTCTCGGCATTTATTATCACTTGAATTGGTTTGTCTGGTTTTATCTCCCATGGCAAAGTTGTATCAATGCTATTGACAAATTCTTGACCGATGACACTGACAGGTAAAAGTACCAATAGTGACAAAGGCACCATCGCAATGCTTGCTTTCCTCAATAGAAAGTCTGAACTATGATCTCAATAATGTACACGTACATGTACTAAAAAAGCACAGACAACACAAAACACAATTCCTGTAAACCTCATGAGACGAATCTACATATACAAAATTAGGCATGCAGGTATGATACTTTTTTCTCAAACAGATATTATTTTGACACTGGGATTTAGCTCTCTGATTTTTCCAAGTGCATAAATGCCGTCATTTTCCAGTTTCTTCAAATCTACAAACACCACATTTGGTCTCATTTTCAGGTACATATCAACAACCGCGTTTCCTTTGTACGTCTTATCCACAATCTGAACTTCCGTTAATTCTGGATGCTTGATACATATTTGAGCCGGGTCTATACCATCATCAAGGAACATTATGCTTAGATTGCCAGTAGAGGCTGCAGTGCTTAGGTATTCTGATACAAGTGCAATTTTTTGTTCCAAACTTTATTCTACCTGTATACAAACTGCCTTGTAAATTCAAAAGTGGTGGGGTGGAAAGTAGTTGAGTTGGTAGTAAGTTGAAAGAACAAGTTATTGACTAGAAATGATTATTACTTAAAATAAAAATGTAGGAGCAATCCTAAGAAAGGAGAATTGCGCCTACGATTCCACCACCGGTTATAGCACCAAGAGCAAAGAAGAGTAGATCAAACGCTACTACTTTCTTAAAAGAAGCACGTATCTCTCTGCTCCAAGTACCAGAATTTTTCATAGCTAATTCGGTTTTCACATTTGGACTTGTGAGGCCAGCTTAATAATAGCTAGTCAGCTGAAATTATGAAAATTAAGCTAGATTGTTGAATTCAGGTAATACGAAATGATGTCTCACTAACACACATGAGTCAAATGCATAAGGTGAAATGCATAGGCTGCGGATCTCGCGAAGCAATTATTATCGCAGAAAAAAAATACGCTGGTCTTCGAAGCTCGTGCCCTATATGTGGTTCAAACTGGCCTGAGTCATGATTTTTTAAATGACTCAAATTTTTATTTAGAGGATTCTACTGTTCTATTTTGGTTCTTTTGCTTACAGCAATTGGTCAGCTGAGACATCAATTATTTTGGTGTTCGGATTTAGCTTTTTGATTTTTCCTAGCGCATAAAAATCATCGCTAGTGGATTTCCGCGCATCTAATAATACAATATCTGGATTGAACATTTTGTAAAGTTTTACAACCTCTTTCCAATTGCGTTCTTCACCCAAGACTTGTACCTCTGTTAATTGTGGGTACTTGTTAAATGCATCAACTGCATCCAAACTGTCCCCAACTACCATCACACTAACATTTTCTGTAAAGGTTGCATTGCTGATATGCTCTTGTGAATACATTGGTTGAGTCGCCACTCTTTCCATACCACTTGCGTACACCACCTCACGCTAGTATATAAACTCAAGATAATCGCTTTAAATATTGGAGCCAATTTTCTTCGTTTTTTCTGGCTTGTCTGTTAGTTTCAAAGACATAACCCCCGATTAATATGGCATATTCTTATCAAGAATAAGGTTCATGGTTCCAACCAGAACTTAGTCGCCACTCTTTTCTTGTATGGAACCATACCCTTTAATTTTTTATGAAAAATTAGGTAATCGATAGCCTTTATGTGAGAGTTTAACTATTTTTTGAACATATGGGGATTAATACTAGCCTTAATCTGATTCACGCTAATTTTTTCTTTGTAGATATTGTTGGTCTTTCAGACCCTACGATGTCTACCAAAACTCAGATAAAAAAAATAGAAGTACTAAACAACAGCATAGCAGATTGCGAGGCCTATAAATCAACCCCAAAAGACACCATATTGATTCTTCCAACTGGCGATGGCATGGCACTAGGCTTTCTTCAAGGCCCAGAGCTCCCTTTACAGCTGGCAATTCAACTTCAAAAAAAGCTTACGGAGTACAACAAAGCAAAAATTCCATCAGAAATTGTTCGGGTAAGAGTAGGTTTGCATGCAGGACCAGTCTTCATAGTTAATGATATACAAGGTAACAAAAATGTCTGGGGGCCTGGAATAATACTTGCCAGAAGAGTTATGGATTTTGGAGATGACTGGCACATATTGCTTAGCACTAGAATGGCAGAAGATCTTAGAGAGTTGTCAGATGAATATAAACAGCTAATCAAACCAGTACACGACTTTGCTCTCAAACATGGAGTAACTATGCTACTATATTCTGCCTATGGGAAAGGTTTTGGAAATCCTAAACACCCCACAAAAGGTGCAGCTCAAAGAAGCAAGATGGGAGAAGAGATTATCAAACGCCAAAAGACAACTCTCTATCCGTTTATCGAAGTATATCTTACAATCAAAGACCAAAAAACAATGCTTGTTCATCACAAGCGAACATACGAAGTTAAAAATATTTCAGACGACCCGATTTACAACGTGCTTCATGGAATAGCAACCGATGTTGAAAAACCATCTTTAACTGATCTGAATGTTAGAGTATATGACGAAAACAACAGAGATTTGAAGATATCAAGCATCAACGTAAATGAGCCTTATCAAAAGGAATTCACTACTTTATTTAACCAGCCAATTTTAAAAAATGAAGACGACCGTTACTACATATTAGAATATGAAGTAGAAGAACCAGAAAGATATTTTGAAAATGCCTTTCTGATTGATTGTAAAAAGCTTGTAATCAAAATGGAATACCCAGCAAATGGTGAGATAAAAGATCCCGTCCTTTATGAGATAAACCAAGAAACTGAAGAAAAAAAGAAGTCAAAGGTGCAACCCACAATAAGAAAAGCTGATGGCAAGAGCATAGCCAGATGGGCTAAAGTAGATATCACAAAGGGGCAAACCTTTCGAATAGAGTGGTAAAAGTTGTCTGTTTTTTATTAGACATCTTGGTCCTAATAGCGCCTACTGGGATCCAATAAACACAGGTAAAATAATATGGGAGAGCGTGCAAGAGTTTCCACTTTGTATCTAGAAGATGACTCTAGATTGAGTAATTATACACTACAACTTGATAAGATTGCGGATGGCCTTTGCAAATTCGGATTAACACAAAACCAAGCAAAGACATACATATTTTTAGGAAAATACGGACCACAAACCGCTCCTACAATTTTTAAAACCTTAAAGTTACCAAGAACTGAAACTTATCACCTTCTTAATGGTCTGCAAAAGATGGGCATGGTTTCTGCAACCTTTGATCATCCAATTAAATTCATTGCATTACCATTTGATACTGCAACAAAAGCAATATTGGAATCTGGGCGAGAACGACTGAGTCAGATGGAAAAAGAAGGAAAGATACTCGAAGAGATCTGGGCTCAAATTCCGAATTTTTCAACGGACATATCTGGAACAAATGAAGATGACAGATTTCAGATGTTACAGGGTCAAAACCAGATTTTTAATAAGATAAATGAAATCTACAAAGATGCAAAAAATGAATTTCTAGTTTTCGGATCAGAAAAAGACTATCTGAGATTTTACCACGCTGATTTGTTAGATTTAATTAAAAATTCAAAAGTGGATGTGAAGATGTTAACTTCTTGTTCAGCAAATGCGATGTACATATTTGACAAAACAAGTTCTAAAAAGGTCAAAAGAATACCCGAAGAAATTACTGAAAACCTCTGTTTTATTATAAAAGACGGTAAAGAAGCTCTTTTCTTTGTTAAGAATAATGATCAAGAAGCCCGTGATTTATTGGCAGTCTGGACTGATTCTATTTCAATAGTTAGATCATTGAAACTATTGTTCGATCTGCTTTTGTCCAAGACTAAAATTGACGGGGAGGTGGAAAAATTCCAATTATCAAACGAATCACACTTGGGTTATGAATTCAAACTCAGAGAGTTAGAACAAGAACGATTACTTATAAGTGAGATAAAGAAGCACTTTGCCAAGATGCTTTCTAAAAAGTCGATTCAATAGATATTTAGTTCAAGTGCAGGCTTGAATGACTTTGAGAATTTCGCTTAACTGAATAGGTTTTTTAAGACATGCACGAATTCCTCTATGTATAAGATCTTTCATATCCTTTTCAGTAATAGAGAAAGCTGTCAATACAATTATCTTCTGTTCTTTTAATTTTCCTTTTTTCTCAAGAGAATCTATAACATCATATCCACTGAATTCTGGCATTGCCAAATCTAGTAATACGATGTCATATTTCTTATCCAAAATTTGGCTTAGACCCTCTCTTCCACCATGTGCAATGGCGCAATCGTATCCTTTTAGAGTCAAGTATTGGGCCATCATATCAGAAATATTTGCATTATCCTCAATCAATAAAATCTTCATGTCGCCATCTTCTTAACGATATTAAATACGGACATATACTAAACTTTATGCTTCCACGTAATTCTAAATGAAATCTCTTTCACAATTCTTGTGCTCAATCGTTTCCATAGTGCTAAACAAAGTATTGTTAATCTCAAACCTCTGAGCCAAAAATTGTAATAGTGTTTAATAAACATGGATATTAGTTTCAGAAAATCATTCAAATTAAAATTTTAACAAAAAGAAAAAATATTTTTAAATACCATAATTGTCTACTTTTATTGTAAGTTTAGCCACCGCCGCCGCCACCGCCGCCGCCACCGCCACCGCCACCGCCGCCGCCACCGCCACCGCCGCCGCCACCGTTGTCCTTATCCTTGTCCTTATCCTTGTCCTTATCCTTGTCCTTATCCTTGTCCTTATCCTTGTCGTCCTCGATACCATTGTCGTCCTTATCCTTGTCTTTCTTTATCATGTGGCGTAGCAATTTCTTGTTGTTATCATCATTGATATCAACATCAGTTTTGCCAACTCTTTCATGTATTTCTTCGTCAATCT
>Ga0247727_10004408_pt1 | contig 29882 bp, 25 predicted proteins | sample WisWelCaveWW1625_FD_202498 | JGI IMG/M metagenome (GOLD analysis project Ga0247727, IMG submission 202498) | Biofilm microbial communities from Wishing Well Cave, Virginia, United States - WW16-25 | ecosystem: Environmental > Aquatic > Deep subsurface > Groundwater > Cave microbial mat | place...
CTTTGATGGCGACGTCGCGGCCGAGCCGGGTGTCGTGGGCCCGGTAGACCTCGCCCATGCCTCCGGCGCCGAGCTTGTCTTCGATCCGGTAGTGCCCCAGGGTCTGGCCGATCATAGGGGGATGGTAACACAGGCATTCCTGCCGGTCCCCCCAGCTGTCGAACATGCTCGGCACACAACAGCAGATCCCTCGCTGCGCTCGGGATGACAATCGCTGCGCTCGGGATGACACAGGCTGCGCTCGGGATGACACAGGCTGCGCTCGGGATGACAATCGCTGCGCTCGGGATGACACAGGCTGCGCTCGGGATGACACAGGCTGCGCTCGGGATGACACAGGCTGCGCTCGGGATGACACAGGCTGCGCTCGGGATGACAAACGCTGCGCTCGGGATGACACAGGCTGCGCTCGGGATGACACAGGCTGCGCTCGGGATGACACAGGCTGCGCTCGGGATGACACAGGCTGCGCTCGGGATGACAATCGCTACGCTCGGGATGACACAGGCTGCGCTCGGGATGACACAGGCTGCGCTCGGGATGACAATCGCTGCGCTCGGGATGACACAGGCTGCGCTCGGGATGACAATTGCGGGGGACCGCCAACGTCCGTCACGCGGCTGATATCATCAAACGTGCCCATGGGCGCCCGATTGATCCTTCTATTGGCTGCGGCGCTGGCAGGGTGCTCGCGGCGCGAGGGGCCCCTGGATCTGACCCGCCTCGCGACCGGGTCCCCCGGCGTCGCCTTCCGCATTACCTTCGGCCTCACCGACGCCCAGCCAACCCGCTGGGACGGTTCCATCGAGGTCTCGAGCGGCAAGCTGCTCTCTCTCGAGGGCTGGCGATTCTACAAGGACGACCAGGTGCAGCCCGACGGCAAGTCCTGGAAGTGCGGCACCCGGCGGCTGGCCATGCCCGACCCGCGAGCCTGGTTTGTAGGCGCCAAGCATGTGGTGCCGCCGGATCCCACCGCCGAGCCGCACCCGGGACCGATGGCGCCCAACGGTGTCCTGGTCGCGCTCATCGCTCCCGGCGGCGCCGAGGTCCGGGTTTCGACCGCCGCCGGCAACTTCTCGTTCACGCCCGACGGGGCGCCGTTCGGGCGACCGGCTTCGCGGCTCAATGGCCGCGTCCGTGTCGAGCGGGTGGCGGCTCCGTGGAATCTCACAGCCCAGGACGGCGCCGAGGATGACGCCCCCTCGGTGGCGATCGACGGCGACGGCCGCGCCTGGGCCGCCTGGGTGAGCCACGCCAACGGCCAGGATCAGCTGTTCGCCGCTCAGCTCGGCGGCAAACCCGTCGCGGTCGGCAAGCCGGGCGTTTACTTCCGCACCGCGCTGGCCCGCCGCGGCGGGGGCGAGCTGTGGCTCGCGAGCTCGGCCCGCGAGGGGGAGGTCTGGAATCTCGTCGCCAGCCGTTTTGACGGCCGCAACTGGTCGCCGCTCGAGCCGCTCACCGCCACCACCGGGCCGAAGATGTTTCACCGCCTGGCGCCTGGCAGCGCCGGCCGCCTGTGGCTGGTCTGGCAGGGCTGGGCCCAGGGCCAGTCCCAGATCCATGCCAAGGTCTACGACGGCAAACTGTGGAGCGAGACCCAGGTGGTCAGCGCCAACGCCGCCAATGCCTGGGAGCCGGCCGTGGCCGCCGATGCCGCCGGGCGCCTGTGGGTGGCCTGGGACGCCTACGACAATGGCAGTTATAATATCTACCTGCGGGCTCACGACGGCAAACAGTGGCAGCCGCAGCAGACCGTGACGACCTCGGCGCGCTTCCACGCCCACGCCTCCGTGGAGGTCGACTCCCAGGGCCGTCCCTGGGTCGCTTGGGAGGAGGCCGGCGCCAACTGGGGAAAAGATACCGGATTTCTCATCCGGACCAACTTCGGGGAAGGCCTCTACGAGCAGCGCCGGATCCGCATCGCGGTGCTCGATCAGGGCCGCTGGCTGGAACCCCAGGGCCGCCTGGAAGGCGAGTTCCTGGAGCAGCCCCTGCTGATCCGCGACGCCGCCGGCCGCATGTGGTGCCTGTTTCGCCGCCGCTCCATCCAGATCGAGGAGGTTTACAGCCCCTCGCTCAAGCGCAACCGGCTGCAACCCTATAGCCATTGGGAGTACCTTGCTGCCAGCGTCGAGGGCGGGGCCTTCGCGCCTCCCATCGATCTGCCCCTTTCGGCAGGGCGCAACGATTTCCGGCTGGCGGCGGCCGCCGCTCCCAACGGCCAGATGGTCGCCGCCTGGGCCGCCGACGGCCGCTCCTGGGCCAAACCCTACCCTTTCGTCAAGAACAACATCCTGGCCGGCTGGTTTGGCGGGCCGGGCAGCCCGGCCCCCGCCGGCCTCCAGCCCTACCAGGAGGCGCCGGTCGCGGCGGCGCCGGTTCATCCGCGCGAGGCCCAGCAACTGGCCGCCATCCAGAAGGCGCGTTTTTCGGCGTCCGGCAGGACCTACCGCATCGTCCGGGGCGACATGCACCGCCACACCGACATCAGCTTCGACGGCGACCTGGACGGCTCCCTGTGGGACTTCTACCGCTACACCATCGACGCCGCCGGCTTCGAGTACTCAGCCCTGACGGAGCACAACGCCGGCGACGACAACCAGTACTTCTGGTGGATCCTCCAGAAAGCGAATGACCTTTTTTACGTGCCGGATCGCTTCACGCCGCTCTACGCCTACGAGCGCAGCCTGCGCTTTCCCAACGGGCACCGCAACCTTTTGTTTGCGCAGCGGGGCGTGCGGACCCTGCCGCGATCCAAGCAGGAAGAGGCCGGCGAGGAAGGCGCCGCCAGGCTCTATCAGTACCTGCGGCAGAACCAGGGCCTGGCCATGTCCCACACCTCCGCCACCCTGATGGGCACCGACTGGCGCGACAACGACCCGGAGCTGGAGCCGCTGGTCGAGATCTACCAGGGCGACCGCACCTCTTATGAGTATGAAGGAGCTCCCCGGGCCGCTCGCGGCAACGACCCCCTCAGCCAGCCGGGCGGCTACGCCGCCGAGGGCTTCGTCTGGACCGCCTGGGGCAAGGGCTACCGGCTGGGCGTCCAGGCCTCCAGCGACCACTTCTCCACCCACGTCTCCTACGCCTGCCTGCTGGTGGAGAACACCTCCCGCCAGGGGATCCTGGAGGCCATCCGGAAGCGCCACGCCTACGCCGCCACCGACAACATCATCCTGGATTTCCGGCTCCAGGACGCCGCCACCGGCGACCGCCTGATGGGGGAGGCCCTGTCGATCCGGGACCGCCCCCGGCTGGCCTGCCGCGCCGCCGGCACGGCGCCGATCTCGAAGCTGGAGCTGATCCGCAGCGGCAAGTTCCTCTACTCGGTTTCGCCCAACCAGCCGGCCGCCGAGTTCGCCTACCAGGACAAGGAAGCCCTCCCGGGCCAAAGCTATTACTACTACGTGCGTCTCCAGCAGCAGGACGGCGGGATCGCCTGGAGCTCGCCCATCTGGGTTACCATCGAAAAGTGAACCTCCTGCTGATCGCCGAAGAATCGGCCGGCGCCCGGCTGGTGCGTCTGCTGGCGCCGGGCCCCCACCGGGTGGTGGCGGTGCTCACCTCGCCGCCGGAGGCCGGACCCGGGACGGTCTGGAACCTGGCCCGCCAGGTGGGCTTCGAGACCTGGCCGGCCCGGCTGGTCAAGGATCCGGCGTTCGCCGACCGGTTGCGGACCGCCGAAGTCGACCTGATCCTCAACGCCCACTCGCTGTACATTATTCCGGCCGCCGTCCTGGAGGCCGCCCGCATCGGGGCCTTCAACCTGCATCCCGGCCCGCTGCCTCGCTACGCTGGTCTCAACACCGTCAGCTGGGCGATCTACCGGGGCGAGACCGATTACGGCGTGACCCTCCACTGGATGGAGGCCGACATCGACACCGGCCACATCGCCGGCCAGGCACAGTTCCCGATCGAGGAGTCGGACACGGCGCTAACACTGGCGGCCCGCTGCGTCAGGGAAGGCGTCCCGCTGGCGCTGGAGCTGCTCGAAACCGCGGCCCGCGACCCGGCCGCCATCCCGCGAATCCCGCAAGACCTGGGACAGCGAGAGTACTTCGGCAAGCAGGTTCCCAACGGCGGCCGCCTCGACTGGAGCCGTCCGGCGCGCGAGATATGGAACTTCCTGCGAGCCTGCGACTACATGCCCTATGCCTCTCCCTGGGGTCACCCCAAGACCAGCCTCGATATGGATGAACTCGCGGTCGTGCGCGGCGCCCTGACCGGCCGAGCGGCCGAGGCAACCCCGGCGGGCACGGTCGGCGAGGCCGCCGCCGACGGCGTCCTGGTGGCTTGCGCCGATGAGTGGCTGCTGGTTCGGGAGGTGTTGGTCAACGGGAGGCCGGCCTCGGCGGCGGAGTTGCTCCGGGCCGGACAGAAGCTGGGCTGGGGCTGATCCCGGTGCTATGACCCTGGACCACGCCCGCGCCTGGTTGGCCGGCGCCGCCCACATCACCGGTTTTACCGGAGCCGGCATCTCGACCGAGTCCGGCATCCCGGACTTCCGCAGTCCCGACGGGGTCTGGGCCCGTAACCGCACCGTGGAGTACGACGAGTTCGTCTCCAGCCGGGTGGGCCGCATCGAGTACTGGCGTCAGAAAGTCGAGAGCTGGCCGGCCATGCGCGACGCCCGGCCCAACGACGGCCACCTGGCCTTCGTCGATCTGGAGCGCCAGGGCAAGCTACGGGCCATGATCACCCAGAACATCGACGGCCTGCACCAGCGGGCCGGCCAGAGCCCGGAGCTGGTGATCGAGCTGCATGGAACCACCGCCGAGGCCGGCTGCCTCAGCTGCGGCCACCGCATTCCGATGGACGACGCCATCGCCCGCCTCCAGGCCGGCGACCCGGCGCCGGAGTGCGAGAAGTGCGGCGGCTACCTCAAGCCCGCCACCATCTCCTTCGGCCAGGCCATGCCGCAACGCGAGATGGCCCGCGCCGCGGCGGCCTCCCGGAGCTGCCAGGTCTTCCTGGCGGTGGGATCCTCGCTCGTGGTACATCCTGCTGCGACCCTCCCGGCTCTGGCCAAGCAGTCCGGCGCCCGGCTGATCATAGTGAACCGCGCGCCCACGCCCCTGGACGGCATCGCCGACCTGGTGCTTCACGACGAGATTGGCAAAGCCCTGCCGGCGCTGGTGGGCCGGTAAGAGGCAAGGCAAAAGGCAAAAGGCAAAAGTCAAAAGTGAAACCCCGCTTCGTGCGGCATTGCGGTCACTTCGTTTTGCCTCTAGTCACAACCGCTCCCTAACGGTCGCAGCTCGGAAACAGCCCGCTGATTCGACGGCCCTTACCGAGCCGCGCGCGTCAGCAAGCGGTCCTCGTGACGAACTTGCCCTAGTCGCCGGCCAGGCCAGGTATGTGTTTTGCGGCGCAATGGCGTTGTAGTGAACAACACGGCTATGCGTCGCTAGTCGGATAGTGGAACCTGGGGCGCACTCTTCCAACATGCGAGAAATACTGTTGAAGGATGCGGCGGCGGACACTTCTCAGGCCGCGATAGCAGAGTAGTATGTATCCGGCACATTATCGCTCGGCATGAAGCGCTTGCTAGCGCCATCGAGCCGCTCAACCGTTATCTGGGAAGGACGCCTCTCTGGCGTTTCTCTTGGCAGATCAGAGAACGGCGGAGGTGGGGTCAGCTGGCAAGAGCGGATCTTCGTGAGAGGGTCCTCCCACCTTCGCTCTTCTTCATAATCGGGCTCGTAGAAGAACCGCTCGACTTCCCTCTTGATCTCGTCGAAGGTTCTATGCTCGGCCGCGATGTCGAAGAGGACCTCTTTGTATCTGTTCCGAAAACGCAGAAACGTCTCTTGTGGGGATTGTCCGCTTTCAGCGATTGCCCCAGGACGCACTCCATACATCCACCATTTCTCGTCCTCGTTCAGCATCAAAGCTCGTCCAGACACCGTGATCCCAACTAGGAAGCCGTCTCCAGAGATTGAATCTCTGAAAGTGAACAGCATCGGATGGTGGTTGGTTTCGGTCTCCGTGGATCTGTTGCCTTGGGGGATTCGTGATATTGCCATAGTCTCCCTTTACATCGTAGAACAGCCTCTGGGATTATCCACGTCGTCAGGGTAGACCACCGGCTCTGCGTCGCCGTGTCACATTCCCAAGGTGACACGGCTCGATGGCAATTGTCAACCCATCCAACCGTGTTCAGCTCTAATCAGATCGGCGATGTTCCACGCTACAAGCTCACGAGGAGGCCGGGGGAGCGGTCGCACGTTCCCCCGGCCAATCCCACTCGAAAGCAAGCGTTCGCTGTTTTCCGTTAAACGCAACTCTTAGACACTAGCCTCTACCGGCTCGGCCCTACGGCCACCCGCCCTACTGAAACCGGAACGACCGGGCCACCAGCCAGCCGGCCAGCAGGGCGGCGGCCGAAAGGGCCGCCAGGTGCGGCAAAACCGCCGCGGCCGGCGCGCCGAAGCTCACCAGCTTGTGCAGCGCGTCCATGGCCCAGCCGGTGGGCACGAGCAGGGCCAGCTTCTGGGCCCAAGGCGGCGTGATCTCGATGGGCCACCAACACCCGCCCACCGCGGCGAGGATATTGGTAGTCACCACCCCGATGCCAATCACCTGGCGCTCGGTCCGGGCAAAGTTGCCCAGCAGCATGCCCAGCGCCGCAGCCAGCGACGCGTAGGCCACCAGCGTCAATCCCAATGCCAGCGGCCGGGGGCCCCAATGGACTTTGAAGAGTACCGTTCCCGCCAGCATCCCAAAGGCGATCTGGACCAGGCCCAGCGCCATCCGCGCTCCCCACTTTCCCAGCACCACCGCCCCACGGTCCATGGGGGCCGTCGCCAGGCGCCGCAGGATCCCCTGGTGGCGCTCGATCGTGAGGGTGATGGCGCCGCTGGTGAACAACACCAACAGCGTGAACATGACCATGGTCCCGGGCACCGCCTGCTCGAAGCCCGTGGGGATGCGGAGCCGCTGGCCGGCCGAAGCGACCTCCAGGGTGAATGGACGGGGCTTCTGGCGCAGCGCCGCCAGCGCCTCCGGGGTCGGGACGCCTTCCCGGTGAGTGACGATGACGTCGGCCAGCGCCCCATACACCGCCCGGGCCATGCGGACCTGGTCGTACTCGTTGCCCATGCCGCTGCCCCGGCGGGTGAAGCGAACCTTTACCGGCTTGCCGCCGAGCACCGAGGCCGTGAAGCCGGCCGGGATCTCCAGGCGCCGCCGGTGGCCTTCGAGCTGCTGCGGCCCGCTGACCCGGACCAGGCGATAGTTGCGCTCCTCCAGGCGCCGGAGCAAGTGTTCGGCGAGAAAGCCGGCGTCGGCCGGGACCAGCACCGCCACCGGCTCCTGGGCGTCCGCGGGACCGCCGAAGCCGCCGGTGATGGCGCCGATGAAGTAGAAGAAGATCACGGGCATGATAAATACCCATACCCAGGTGGGGGGCTGCCGGAACAGGTAGCGGGTATCCCGGGCGGCAAGGTAGAGGGCGTCGCGCAGCATGCTGGTCACCGGGCAAAGCGGCGCAGGCGGCGCAGGGCCAGGGCGAAGGCCAGCGCGCCTGCCAGCGTCACCCCCAGGACGGCGACCGCCAGGCGCTCCGGCTCCATCGCGCCAGCCAGGATGGTCTTCAACTGGCCGGTCGCCCATCCGTTGGGGGTCAGGCGGCCGACCGCCGCCAGGGAAGCCGGCATGATCTCCAGGGGAAAAAAACTTCCCCCGGCCAGCACCAGCGGGAACAGCACCAGGTTCGTGAGGAGGTTGGCGCCGCGCTCGCTGGCGGCATACAGCGACACCAGGGCCATCAGCAGGTAGAGGGCGGAGCCTGTCAGGGTGACCCAGAGGGCCGCTGGCAGCAGGTTGACCGCCGGCATCCGGAGCAGCCAGCGGGCGCATAGCAGCGCCCCGATCGCCACGCCGAACAGCACCGCCGCCACCGCCAGCAGCTTCCCCGCAAAGTAGGCTTCCAGCCGGCAGGGCGCCGTCACCGCCCGGCCGAGCGCCCCCTGCGCCTTTTCCTTCCACAGGTCCCCGCTCTGGCCGGCGGTGAGGAACATCACCGCCCACATCAACATGCCAGGCAGGAACAGCGCCGCGAAGCTGCCGCCGGCCACGGCCCTTTCCTCAATGGTATGGGTTTCGAGCTCCATGCGCAGCGGGTCGAGGAAATCGCCCGCTTCTTTGCCCAGCCGGTTCATGGCCACGCTCAACTCCGCGATGGCTTGATCGCTCGGCTGTCCGCCGCGGAGGGCGCGAAGCTGGTCGCCGGCCGCCAGTTGGAGGTAGAAAGCTGCTTCCAGGGTGATCGAGAGCGTCTCCTCGATGATGCCCGGCAGGATGCGCTGCGCCGGGTTGGTGAGGAGCTGGAGCTGGTACGGCCGGCCGTCGGCCAGCGCTTGCCACAAGCCCTTGGGTATGATCAGTAGAGCCGAGCCGTCGCCGCGCTCCAGCCGCGCCCGCCCCTCCTGGCGGTCGACGTTCTCGACCACCACCATGTTCGCCAGCGGCCCCTGCTGGAAGGCGCCGGTCAGCAGCTTGCTCGCGAGGTTGCCTTCCTCGTCGGCCACCAGCAGCAGGCCGCGCGGCGTGGCGCCTCCGGAGCCGAAGACGGCGTTCATCAGCAGCAGGCTCAGGATCGGGATCCCCAGCCAGATCAGCAGGGCGAAGGGATCGCGCCTCAGCCGGCGGAGATCCTTGGCGGCGCTGGTGAGGGCGAACCGCACGGCTACTCCCGCAGCTCCTTACCGGTAAGCTTGAGGAAGAGGCTCTCCAGGCTCGGCTGCGAGAGCGTGACGTCACGCACCTGCCCCCCGGCGGCGGCCAGGGCCGAGAAAACCCCAGGGAGCCGGTGGGAAGCGTCCGGCATGGCTACCAGCAAGAGGCTTGCTTCCGCCTGCAGCACCTCGATGCCGTCCAGACCCTCCAGCGCGGCGCGGGCCTCCTGGGGCGGGAAGACGCCGGTGAGACGCAGCAGGTCGCGCTCCCCGAGCAGGGCCCGCAGTTGGGGCAGGGTGCCCTGGGCGATGATCCGCCCGTGATCCATGACCGCCAGCCGGTCGCACAAACTCTGGGCCTCCTCCATGTAGTGGGTCGTATACAGGACACAGGCGCCGCCCCGCGCCTGCTCCCGGACCAGATCCAGCAGCCGCACCCGGCTCTGCGGGTCGACCCCCACGGTTGGCTCATCCAGCAGCAGGACCTTCGGGCGGTGAAGGATGCCGCAGGCGAAATTGAGGCGTCGCTTCATGCCGCCGCTGAAGCGCTTCACCGGCTCCCGGGCGCGGTCCATCAGCCCGGTCAACTCCAGGGCCTCCGCGGCAGCTCGCTTCAGCTGGGCTCCTCGCAGGCCCTGGGCCCCGCCCCAATAGGCCAGGTTCTCTTCCGCCGACAGATCTTCGTACAGGGCAATCTCCTGGGGCACCACTCCCAGGGCGGCGCGGGCGGCGCGGCCCTGGCGCACCACGTCGTGGCCCATTACGGTGACGCGGCCGGCGCTGGGGGCCACCAGGCCCGAGAGGCAGCTGATGGTGGTCGTCTTGCCGGCGCCGTTGGGACCCAGCAGGCCGAAGATCTCCCCGGCCCGGGCCGTGAAGCTCACCCCGTCCACCGCCGTCAGCTCCCCGAAGGTTTTTCGCAGCTCCGCGACTTCGATCATGAAACCTAGCCGGCCAGGCTCGCGTACTAAGATTAAGATAACGATGCTAGCTCGACCCTGGTTCCTGCTGCTGGTCGTTTTCGCGGTCCACGCCGAGGCCCCTCCGGGCGACCTCCGCGAGCTCATGCGGGGTTCCCTGGCCCGCCTCCAGGAGAGCGACAAGAAGCTCAGCGAGTACACCTTCGTCCGCGCCGGCGAGCGAAAGGAATTCACCTCCTCCGGGGTCCTCAAGACCCAGCAGAGCTGGGTGGTGAAGCGGGAATTCCGCGACGGTTTCATGTTCCACCGTCTCCTGGAGCGCAACGGCAAGCCGATCCCTGAAGAAGAGCAGCAACGGGGCGAGCAGGCCATCGCGAAGCGGCTGGCCGAGCTGAAAGCCATGGCGCCGGAGCAACTGGAAAAGATGCGCGCCGAAGGGCGGCGGCGCTCGGGCGACGAGGACGCCTGGCTCCAGGAGTTCCCCGAGGCGCTCGACTACAAGCTGGCCGGCGAGGAAACCATCCACGGCCGGCCAGCCCTGGTGCTGGAGGTTTCGCCGCGGCCCGGCTACAAGGCCAGGAACATGCGCGCCCGCGTCTTCGAGAAAGTCCGCGGCCGCGTCTGGATCGATAAGACCGACTCGCAGCTGGTGAAGGCCGAGGCCGAGGTCTTCGAAACCGTCAATATCGCCCTGGGGTTGATGGGCCGCATTGAGAAGGGCACGAGGTTTTCTCTCCAGCGCCGCAAGGTGGCCGACGAGGCCTGGCTTCCGGAGACCCAGACCATGAAGTTCGCGGCCCGCGTGATGCTGGTGAAAAGCATCCACCAGGAACAGACCACCCGATACTCCGACTACCGGCCCCGGTAACACAGGCATTCCTGCCTGTCGGGGCCGGAGCGGCCCAGGTGGTGGGCTGTGGATGGTGGGCTCGGGTGGGCTCTAGTCGGCACGCTCCATTGGCGCGCGGCGCGGGGGTCGGGAGGAAGGGAGGTACAATAAGGAACGAAGATGTCCAGGCGCCGGAACGAGGAACTGGACATGGTTCGTCCCTATGCCCGTCGTTACCGTCCAAAACAAATACCAGGTGGTCATTCCGGCAAGCGTGCGTCGGCAAGCCGGCATCAAAGTCGGTGACCTGCTGGAAGCTAAACTTGAGCGGGGGAAGATTACGTTTACCCCCAGGTCGGTTATTGATCGCGGCATTGCTGAGAGCCTCAAGGATTTCGAACAGGGGCGTTCCTACGGTCCGTTCACCACCCACAAGGAGTTCCTTGCTTCTCTCCATGCAGAGACCGCCGGCGCACCGGAACATGGGTGTGGTTGACTTGCCCTTCGGGCGTGTCGGGCAGGGACCACTCCACCAGCGCCCGCACCGCCAAGCCCGTCGCGATCAGAGGATCATCCTCCTTCACCAGCGGCTCCGGGTTGACCCAACTCCCGTCCGGGCGCTGCTCGCCCGCGAGCGCCGAGTCGGGCGGCAGCTCCGGCATCGCTTCCGCGCGCGCCGCCGCGTAGTAGAAGCGCAGGCCCTGGGCCCAGCGGCGGTGGGCCTCGCCGGTCAGCCCGGGCACAATACCGGGCCGGTGACGCGCCGCCAGCCACCGGCGGGCGACCTGCAACCGTTGGTCATTCTGCCTCGCCCCGATGGCCACCAGCGAGAGAATGCCGTCGGCGGTCGCCGTCCCGTAGCTGGCCGGACCGGCCTTGTTGGCGCCGGCGACGACGGTCGAGAACAGGAAGCCTCCGTCACGGTTCTGGCAGCGCTCCAGAAACACGTCGGCCAGGGCCAGCGCCGCATCCCCGGGCTTGGCGCCGCCTGCCGCCAGGGCCTGGAGCACGTGCCTGGTCATCGAGAGATCCACGTGGCCGGGCTCCGGCGGGGTCCGGCGGTCCCCGCCGATGCCCCAGGCGCCGTAAGCCGGATGGTCGCGGCTCCAGCCGCTCTGTTCCGAGAATTGCTGGCGGCGCAGGTATTCCACCAGCGGTGTGCTCTGGTCCCGCCGGCCGGCCCGGCACTGCGCCATCACCGCCAGCGCCGTGGCGTAGTTGGGATAGTCGGGGATCAGCGGGTTCCTGCGGCCCACGGCGCCCTCCGGGTCGGTATGGCGGTCGAGGAACGTGAAAGCCCGGCCCACCTGGGACGCCGAGGGCCGGAAAGCCTGCTGAGGAATCAGCAGTAGGGAGTCGAGGACGAAGGCGGTCAGCGACTGTCCGGAGCGCAGCAGTCCGTAGGTATCGCTCGGCCAGCCGCCATCGGCGGCCTGCCGGCCCCACAGGTAGCGGGCGGCCCGGACCAAAGCCTCCGGCCCAGGTCGCCCGATTCCGCCGGCCAGCACAAGCAGCGCCTGGCGGCGAGTCACTTCCGGCCTCGCGCGGCGGTGGGGATCACCGCCGGCTCCCGGTCCGCGAGCAGCGTCAGCACCGCGGCGCTGGTGACCGCCACCCGGCCCGTGATGCAGTGGTGCCCGGCCCAGGTGCCGTCCTGGTTCTGCAGCTCCACCAGGTTGGTCTTGATCTGGCCGTTCCAGCGGGTCCACTCCGTGCCGCCGGACCGCCGCATGCTGTCGCTGATGTTGAGATAGGAGAAGAACTCCTCGCCGCCCATCGACCCGAACCCCCGCACGAACTCCGGCCGCGAAAGCTGCCCGGCAATGGCGCGGATCTCCTTGGCGTTCTTCTCGCGGTCGTCGGCGGTGCGGGAGAGCTGCTCGAGCTGCTGGGCGCTTTGGTAGAGCGGGACCCCGGCGGCCGCCGGCGCCGCCGCGACGATGCCGCCCCGGACACCGCCGGGCACGCCGCCCGCCACTCCCCCGGCCTTGGCGCTGCTCTTGGTGTACTCATCCACCCTCGCCAGAGCCGAGGCCTCCACCCGCACGCCTTTCTGCCGGGCGGCGTCGAGGCTGCGGGAGGCCATCGACGTCCCCAGGATCGGGGCCCAGCCACCCGAGTGGTTCCAGCTCCCGTCGGCCTGCTGGTGCTTCTGGATCTTGCGCACGCATTTCTCCAGCGCCGCCCGCACCCGCCGGTTGGAAGCGGCATCGCCCATGTTGCCGTCCAGCTCCGACAACAGCATGGAGCTGAGGAAGGTGTCGATGTAAGGTCCCAGCTTGCGCTGGATCTGGGTCCCGGTCATGGGGGTCACGGCCAGGCCGTCTTCCGGGCTGGCCTCGATGTGGCGGGAGATGAACTCCACGCCACGGCGCACCGCGGGACTGAGCTGGCCCCGCGCCGGGGCCTGGCTGACGCGCAGCAGCGCCAGGGTCGCGACCGCGGTGTTGGCCACGTCGTTGGCCTGCGTTTCCAGACGCTCCCCGGTTCGCGCGAAGGAGGTCTCGCCGCCATCCTGTCCCCAGCCGCCATCCTGGCCTTGCACCCGGGCCAGCCAATGCGCCGCCCTCTCGGCGGCGCCGGCGGCCCGGTCGGAAACCGGCTGGGTGGCCACCGCCACCGCCGCCAGCCCCAGGGTTCCAACAACAACTACACGAATACTTCTGAGTCTCATAACGCTCTCCTTTCCAAGATCAAGCGGCCGGCCTGCCCCATAGACGCCAAGGGGTCCAGGAAAGTTGCCGTCGCCTGTCATCAGGGTGTACGCTCGGGCACGGGTTTCTTGCGGCGCGAATCCGAAGAGTGCGCGATTGTCATCCCGAAGGTAGCGAGGGATCTGCTTTCAGAACTTGACTCATTCGCTCGGCTGAAGCCCGCCCCACAAGCTGTCGGGAAGCGGCGTCCAACCCTCCGGGGGAGAGGCTGCGAACAGGCTGGCTCTCGGTCCCGGCGGGCACATCTGCTCGATCCATTTGTAGATGGCGTCGGAGCCGGGGTGCCTCACAGACTCTTCGATGGATCCATTCAGGGCCGCCAGCACCAGGCCCCGCGCGCCGATCAGCAGCAGCTCCGGTGGCTCGAAACCGGCCGGGCGGCCCGGCTCACCCTTCCACGCCAGGCAAGTCTGGTAGCGAAACCCCCAGCGCTCCATGACGCGGAGAGCCTCGGCGAGCTTGGCCGCCGGCGCCCACAGGAACAGCAACGCCTCATCGTCAGCCAGCCCGCGGAGCGGAAGCTGCCGCAGCGGGAAAGTGGTCCAGGGCGGATCGGCGTACAGGACCCGAAAGCGCCCCGGGGGCGCCCCCGGCAGCGCCCGGACGGGGGGCGGCTGGAGTCTCCGCGCGGCGGCCGATACCGCCACCTTACCGCTCTCCACAGCCTGGATCAGCTCGGTCGCCGCTGTTGGAGCACCTTGACCGCATGCTGGACCAGGCTGGGCGAGACGTTCATCAGTCGAGCCGCCTGCTCGCGGGCCTCGCCAAACGAACTTCCCGGTAAATTTACCGGCAAGTCCCGGCGAGCGCCGCGCCGATTGGCGGCCGAGCGGGCCAGTTGCTCCTTCAACCGCGCCGCCACCAGCGCTCGCTGGCTCTCGCTCAAATGACGCCGCCGGACGTTGAGCGAAATGACCGTCTCGAGCGGCGAACCGTTGCCGCTCCACCGTTCAAACCGCGGCTCGACCCCGGCGGCCCGGCAGGCGCGGAGGCGGTTGCGCCCGTCCAGAACCCGGCCCTCGGCGTCCAACAGGATCGCGGTATGCAGGCCGTTGGCCCGAATATCCTCGACCAGCGCCTCAAACTCAGCGCCTTCCACCAGCGGGAAGACCTCCGCCGCCGGGTGAACCTCCATCTGGTCAGGGTCCATCGACCCCATCTGCCTTTTCGATGACATAGCCCCCAAGCAACCTCCTTCTACTTTCAGTGTAAGGGCCATGTCCAGCCCGGCTGCCTCCTCGAGCCGGGCGAAAGGGCGGCTGCCTCTGGTGTTGCCATCACTTGCAGGGAAGAACTTTTTTTGAAAACGCTGTGACTCGGGCCGCGGCGTCAGCTCTCAGGCAGGAAATCGGGGCCCAGGATTTCCGCCACCGCCCAGGGGCACTCGCGGGGAAAGGAAGCTGCTGGAAGCCCGGTCTCGATGCTGGCCCGAACGACGGCTTTCGGATAAGTGCGCAGAACGGATTCACGCAAGCTTCCTCTCAAGCTTGGCGACGACTGGACCAGATCCTCAATGGCCGCCCGCTGCTCCTGAATCGTTGACTTCCAGCTGCGGGACCGCCTCTTCGGCTGCCACCGCCACTTCAGCAGATGGAAGCTGAGGACCCTCAACCGACTGCGCAGCTCTCGCCTGTCCCTGTCAGCCATAGCCTGGATCTCCTCGGCCAGGCTTTCGATGTCGATCTGATCGAAGCGGCCTTCGCGCAGCAGGCGGGCGGTATCGCTCGCCCAGGCGACAAAGTCCTCGCCATAGAGCTTGGTAACGGGCAGGGTCAGGGATTTGGCGCCCATGGCTCCTGACGATATGGTAGCACGCTCATTCTTAGGGATCTGGTTGCGCCTCCAGCCTCGCGGCACCACACGAACCACCAGCAGATGTCTCGCTACGCGCGGGAGACACAGGGCAGGCTGAGGCGCAGCCTCGCTAGGGATTGAATCTGCCGAATCCAAGATCCAGCGGATCCCCACCCAGTTCGTCACGGTAAAATCGTGTGACAAGGGGAACCCAATGGTCGCAATTGGTTACGCAGTACCGCGATCCTATCTGCGGAATGCTCGTGAAACCCTTGTTCAGAAAGCTCCTGCGCAGAAACTTGGTCACCGTCTCGATACCCTGCGTCCAGGAGGGGAAGGGGGAGTTCCGGCACGGTTCTCCCCCGCAGGTGTTCTGTGCAATACACCAAAACCAGTTCCAAGCGTTGAACTCGCCACAAAGTTTCTTCCCAAAGCCGGTTTCGGCGCCTGCGATGGCCACTACGAGCCGGGGATCCACGCCGTAAGCGCGGCCTTGCTCAAGGAAGACTTGCCCCCTTCCCGCAAGGGGCGACGACTTTCGCGAAAGATAGGCGTCAATTTCTCGGGCGCTGACAAACGGCTCACCGCGACACAATAGAGGCAGGGCAACCAGACCAGCGGCAAGACGAGTGGCCCGTCGAAAAGCGCGGGCGGTTCTCCTCACGGACTCCCATAGGGCGTAAAGCGAACTCTTGCCAACAGCTGTTGAAAGTTGGCCAGAATCGTTCGCTCCTGGCTGTCGCCGGCGTAGTAGGAGAGGAAGAACTTGTACACACGGGACCCGTTTGGCACGTACACGGCGACGTTCCTTTCACGCACTTCCGGCCCATAGGTATCAAGGTAGGTGATCTGCGTCGCTTTTCGGCCGCCGACCGTGATATCGGTCGTGGTCTCGATGGCGGCGCCGGCGAGCTCTTTCGCAATCAGCTCCGTGAGCGAAGCCGGCAGTGGAACGGCGGTAATGTGAACCTCGGCGCCTCCTCCCGGCCGGATGCCTCCCTGCCCGTAGGCGCTGTCGAAGTTATTCAGCGATATGGGATCAGCGGAACCCGGCTGCCGCGGGGCTGACCGCCAGAAGCGAGGATAATGAAGAGCCAGGCCCTTTTCGACGATTTTAGTGTCCCGCAGCCGTCCAACCTGCTGGCTAATTCGCTCCGCAACAGTCGGTGCCAGCATTGCGACCGCGAGGATCGCTGCGGACCACACCGCTCGCTCCCTCCTTCTCCGGTTGGACCCTGGCGGAACTGCCGCGGCCGGCCCTTCAGAAAGCTGTTCGCGAATCCATTCTAGTTCCCGCTTCAGGTCTCGCGCCCTCTGCCAGCGCAGATCGGGATCCTTCACCAGACAGGTTCTTACGACGTGGTCGAGTGCAGCCAGTATCGGTTGGGGCCCGAGTAGCGCCCCTCCGACCAGCGAGGGAGCATCTTTCTGTAGGATCGAGTTCCAGTCCCCGAAGGCTTTGCGGCCGGTCAGCATTTCGTAAAGGATAGCTCCCAGTGCGAAAATATCGGCGCGAGCATCCGCCCGCTCGCCCCGCACTTGCTCCGGCGACATGTAGCCGAGCGTTCCCAGGACCGTGCCGGGCTCGGTTGCAGGCCCAACTGTTTCGCCATCCGCACTCGGTCCGATGAGGTTCGCCAGGCCAAAACCAATCTTGGCCTGTCCGCTCGGGGTGACTATGACGTCGTTGGGACTGAGGCTACGGTAGACAACCCCCATCTGGTGGGCCGCGTGGAGCGCCAACGTGATCTGAAGGGCATAGTCGATAGCCTCAGGCACGGCAAGCGGGCCATTTGCCAGCCGGTCACGAAGAGTCTTCCCTTCGAGCGATTCCCGAACAACATAGAAGTGATTGTCAAGGGACTCGAGTCCATCGAAGCGCATGACATTGGGATGGTTCAGACCGCTGGCGGCGCGCGCCTCCCTCTGTAACCTTTCCAGCCGTTCTGGGTCCTGGGCAAGCTGTTCGGGCAGGATCTCGATCTCGACGTCGCGCCCCAGCTTCGTGTCACGAGCCCGATACCGCTCGCCCCAGCCGGCTGCCTCGAGCCGGCAAATCGTCTCGTACTGCCCGAGTCTGCTCCCGGATGCCAGGGTCATACTCTTACTGCTATTGTACCTCCGGTGCTCCAGCGCTCGGGCCAGGCGCCAGCTTCACCCCAGGACTTCCGCCAGCCGCCGGGCGACGATCTTGTGCTCCCCCGGCCGCAGCATCCACATCGAGACTACCAGCCGCCCAGGGCCGCGCTGCGACACCATGATCGGCGGGTCGCCCTCCGCCAGTTGGGCAACCACCTGCTTGGCGGTAAGCTTCCGGGCGCCTTCCTCCCACTCGATGGCGACGTGGGGAACCTGGTTGGCGATCTCGGGCATGTGGCGCTCGGCCTTGACGCCTCGGGCCTTCGCCAGCGCCTGGATGACGTGAGCGGCGCGGTCCTCCAACTCCTTGCGTTCCGCGGCGTGGTCGACCTTCAGGTAGCGCTCCACCGCCGCCAGCAGGCCGATCATCTCCTCTTTGCCGACCTTCATGCCGCGCCCGATGCCGCCGTGCGGGTTGATGGCCAGCCGGCCGGCCTCGATCAGGTTCTCGCGGCCCAGCAGCAGCCCCGAGCACTGCGGCCCCAGCAGCCCCTTGCCGCCCGAGAAGGCCACCAGGTCGAAGCCCTCCTTGACGTACTCGCCCAGGCGCGAGGCCGGGGGCACGTCGGCGGCGGCGTCGTTGAACGTCGGGATGCCGCGCTGGCGGCCCACCCGGATCCACTCGTGGCGCTTGATCTGGCCTTCCGGGTCCGCCTTGTTGAGGAAAAACATCATGGCGGTGCGGTCGCTGATGGCCCGCTCCAGCTCCTCTGCCGTCTCGACCCACACGATCTTCGTGCCCACCAGCAGCATCTGGGCCTCGTAGCCGCTGCGATGGCTCTTCTGCTGCACGATCTCGTTCGGCAGCCCGGTGGTGTCGGGCAGCCGGCGGACCTTGGCCGGATCGCCCCGCGCCACGCAGGCGGCGGTCGCCACCGTGATCGCCGAAGCCGCTCCCGCCGTGATCATCGCCGCCGGCGCTCCCAGCAGCCCGGCCAGGCGGGCGCTGACCTTCTTCTCCAACTCCGGCAGCTGGACAAAGTACCGCGAGGCCTCCTCCATGGCCCTCACTACCTCCGGCGGCATGATCGAGCCGCCCAGCACCGTCACGGTTCCGACGCCGTTGATCACCGGCCGGACCCCCAGCCGGGTGTAGACATTTCCGTTGCCCTGCTTGGCGGCCCGGGCCGGGGCCGCGGCCGCCACGGTGGCTCCCGCCGTGGCGCTTTGCAAAAACTTTCTCCGAGTAGGCATGAGATCCCTCCTGTTTCCAGACTATACTCTACTCCAGGACCGGAGGGAACATGCGCCCCATCGTTGTCGGACTGTTTATCAGCTTCACTCTGGCGGCCCAGCAGCCGCAGGGGCCGCCGCGGGCGCCGGCCACCATGAGGCCGCTCATCATGGGATCCACCTACGCGGCTTCCTCGCGGAAGCCCCAAGCCACCCAGGTGGCCGAACGCATCCTGCGAGCCGGCGGCAACGCCATCGATGCCGCCGTGGCTTCCCAAGCCGCCCTGGCCATGGTCGACCTGGGATCCAACGGCGTCGGCAGCGACGCCTTCGTCCTGCTCTACGACGCCAAGACCGGAAAAGTCTTCTCGGTCAACGCCTGCGGCACGGCCCCCAAGCTCGCCACCATCGAGTGGTACAACCAGAATGCAGGAGGCAAGCTCCCGGACTCCGACGGGCTGCTGGCGGGCACAGTGCCGGGAGTTGTCGACGCCTGGTACACACTGCTCGACCGCTGGGGAACCATGACCTTCGCCCAGGTGCTGGCGCCTGCGATCGAACTGGCCGAACAGGGCTTCCCGCTCACCGCCGGCCAGGCCCGCGGCATCGCTTCCAACAAGAAGCTCCAGAAATATCCCAGCAGCCGGCGCGTCTACTTCCCCAACGGCGAAGCACCCAAGGCCGGCGAGGTCTTCCGCAACCTGGACGTGGCCCGGACCCTGAAGATGCTGGTGGAAGCCGAAACCAAGGCCAAGCGCAAGGGCCGCCGCGCCGCGCTACTGGCCGCCCGCGATCGCTTCTATAAGGGTGACATCGCCCGCAAGATGGGAGCGTTCTCAGAGGCCAACGGCGGCCTGTTCCGATACGAGGATTTCGCCGCCTACACCGTGAAGGTGGAAGAGCCCGTGGCGTCGGACTACCGCGGCTACCAGGTCTTCAAGAACCCCTCGGCGACCCAGGGACCGGCCGAGCTGTTCACCCTGAACCTGCTGCGCGGCTACGACCTCAAAGCCATGGGACACAACTCGGCCGACTACGTCCACGTGGGCATCGAGGCCGTCAAGCTGGCCTACGCCGACCGGGAACGCTACCTCGGCGACGCCGACTTCATCCGCATCCTGTTCCCGGCTTTGCTCGCCGAGCCCTACGCCGCTTCCCGGCGGGCCTTGATCGACATGGCCCGCGCCTCCACCGAGCTGCGGCCCGGCGAGGTGGAGCGGCTGCCCTCCGGCGCTAGCCTCTACCCGCCGCTCAAGATCAACTTCGACGGCGACGCCGATCACGAGGGCGACACCAGCTACCTCTCGGTGGTCGACCGCGTCCGCAACGCCGTCTCCTGGACCCCCAGCCTACACTCCGGCTACGGCACCGGCGTGGTGATGGACGACCTGGGTTTCAGCTTCAACTGCCGCGGCGATTATTACCACCTGGAGCCGGGACATCCCAACGCCCTGGCCCCCGGCAAGCGCCCCCGCAGTACCCTCACCCCCACCCTGATCCTGAAGGACGGCAAGCCCTTCCTGGCCGTGGGCAGCCCGGGCGGCGACGACCAGCCCATGCGTATCATGCAGACCTTCCTGAACATCGTGGAGTTCGGCATGAACGTGCAGGCGGCCATCGAGGCCCCCCGCTGGACCACCTCCAGCTTCCCGGCCTCCCCCTTCCCCCATACCATGAAGACCGGCGAGGTGGGCCTGGAGGACCGCGTCGCCGAAGACGTCCGCAAGGAGCTGGAGCGCCGCGGCCACAAGATCACCATGCGCGGGCCGTGGTCGCTGGGCGCCACCTCCGCCATCCTGATCGACCCCAAGACCGGGGTGCTCAGCGCCGGCGCCGACCCCCGGGGGGATAACTACGCTTTAGCCTGGTAGGGCGACGTCCGACAAACAGAATGAGCGTGCCTGCCAGCCCAGACGCACTGGGCCACCAGGAGCCTCTTGATCCTGCGGAACACGCCGGAAAGCATGCCCTGATACCCAAAAACCCGCCCTTCGGAGACGAGAGGCGCTCCGAGTTTTTCAATCGTGCCCAACTCCAGCGGTCGGGTGAATCGCGTGATGTTGCCCTCACACTCCCTGGTCCACCCCTGTCGCAGGAATTCTTCCTCCATTTCACGTAAGGTCCTGAGAATTCGGGAACCCGCCATATGGCCTCCTCCATTGTCGACGAGAGTCCGAGAAGAACGGTTGTGGATAACGCTGTGAACTGTTTCCGTCACGTCGAGCCTACCGCCATGCCTTTGAGCAACGCCAATGGGGGCTGCCTGGCAACCAACTCCAGATAAGGACGCTCCAATACAGTCCGCACCCGGGGTTTGATGAAGTGTGTCGTCACTCGCTCGATGTGCTGAGTCTCCTCGACTAACATGTCGATTTTCCCTTTCCTCTTAGACGTGCCGACGATGTCCTGGTGGCTGAAATCGCGCAGTTTCCCGGATTTCAAGAGATAACTGATGAAGCTCCTCTCCTTCACCTTGCCCTCGTGGTCCCGGTCAAACTCAAGCAGCTCCAACAAGATCACGGCCGTGTCTCGAATGGTTACGTTGCTGACTGCCTCTATCTCGTATAGGTACCTCGCCTGCCGACCGTAAACGTGACACGCTCTGATGTATCCGGCATCGCGGAGTTCCTGCAGCAACCTGACGATCTTGTACTTGCTGTATCCGGTTGATTCCGCGAGGCGGGACTGTGTGGCGCCGCTCGCCGTGTTCTGCAGAACCAAGACCGCGTAGAGGATGTTTGCCCGGTTAGAATCCAATCCACGGTAGATCCTCTCCGGTTGCCGGAGGTGACCGATCTGCGGCTCGCGCTTGGCGTGCCCACCTTCTCTCATCGGCGGTTCGTCGAAAGTTCATTATACATCAGTTGCGGCCTAGGTGGGTACTAATTGCAGACGGGGCCGAGAGTCCGGGTGCGCCACGTTCCATCCTCGGCTAGCCCTGGACGCGAACCGCACCCTGGTCATTGTGCCGATGCGTACGCCCTATGTCTATCAGTGATTTACACTGGTTGCCCGACCCTAAACCTCCTAAGTGAGATGGGCCGCTGCCCTGCCCGGCCGCCTGTCCGGCCGCCCTGGTACCCCTTCAAAACACCAGATTCCCTCTTTGCCGAGGACGCCTCTTCCCGGCCGATCTCACCAGTCCCAGACCCGGGATTCGCGCAGGATGGCCCCGAGATGCCGCCCTGCACCTTTTGGCGGACCGGACACGGTATCCTGCTTGTTCCTCCTTTTTTCTCTTGACCCTCGATCATCTCAATGTTACACTCCTGTTTCCCTTGCAGGCGAGTGCAACTGGGGCGGCTGGCGATGTCGTGCGCGGGCTCGCTCGGCGTCAAGCCTCGTACCGGACGTAGGGCGGCGGGATCGCTACTGTGCGCAACGTAATTTGGATCGTCAACGATTGCCTGGTGGTCGTGGCGAGCATTGTCTTTATCATCCTGGGTCACGAGAAACTGTACAAATGGCTCTGGATTCCGGCGCTGCTCGTTGTGCTCTCGAGGGTCAGCGGCTGGTTGATTCGTCTCAAGGACAGCGGGCTGCCGATTCTAGTTCGCATCGTTTACGATCCCCCCCAGTCACGATCTTCGTGTTACCCTGTTCGTCCCGTCGAAGTTCCGCGGGAAACTGGTCCAAGTGGAGCGACATGACGGTGAGGTGAACAAGACGTCCAGGACAAAGCTCAAGTTCTCACAGGGAGTCGCCGGCCGGGCGTATCGCACAAGAAAGGTTTGTCTCGAGATCATCACGGGCGAGTTCGACGATCAGATCATTGCAAACTGGGGCTTCAGCAGAGAGGAAGTGGCCAGGTTCACGAAACGAGATCGTAAAAGCTTCTTTGCTGTCCCAGTCCCGTCCCCGGACAACTCCAGGATCGTTGGCGTATTGAGCCTGGATTCCAAGGAGATGGACACTTTCACCCCGGAGCACACTAGGCGAGTGGAAGCCTTTGTGCCTTATTTTTCGCGGCTCCTGACCCGGGCTGCGCACCAACCACCTTTGGAGGTTCCCGCATGAGCCGGAATATCAGTTCAGGTCAACACCTGGTTTTGTCGCAAATCGAAGACCAGTTCAGAAAAGAGAACTGGCTTTGCGAGCAGGACGGTCAGATTACGCGGTTCACGAAACCACTCGATCCGCTTACGATCGAAAAGATCAGAGACATCTTCGCCAACGGGCGAACACGGCTGCCTTCCAAACGGTAGCCACCCCTCACCGCCGCGATCTCGCCCGGGTTTCTTGGCGGGCTTGGTCGAGAGAACGACGAACAGCTCGCTGATCTCCTGGTTGCTCATGGTGGTCGTGGCCTGCGGTCTTCTGACAACCGCCCCCGGGGTTACCTTTTGCCCCCCTCTCACCACTTCCTCTCCACCCGGTAGGCTCGGAAGCGCCCGTCGTCGTGGATCAGCTCGGTTCGATACAGGTGCTCGATCACGCGCATGTGAGCCGGCTCGGCCCAGTGGTTGGCCACGATCAGAAACCCGTAGCGGCTCTCCCGCAGGTCGGCGGCGATGCGCTCCAGCGAGTAGTTGCCGCCGGCGTCGTAATAGCAGTGAAACTCGGGTTTGGAATAAAACGTCGAGCAGTTGCCGACCGCGTAGACGACGTCACCCGGGCCGGCGTCGTGGTTGACGGCCTCGATCGAGCGGTAGGTCATCAGGCTATCGCGCAAATACTGATCCGGGCTGATCTGCCGGGTGAACAGCTTCACCCTCGGGACGTTCACCTCCAGGATCAGGGTCAGGGTCAGGGCCAGGACGAAGCACCAGGCGGCCAGCGCCAGAGTCGAGATCCGCCGCCGCGGCTCGAAGGCGGCCATCCTGTCTCCCAGGAAGGCATACAGCACCCCGAAGGCCGCGATGGCAAACCGCAGCTGGATCACCACCGCGGCCCAGTACTGGAAATACAGCAAAACGTAAACCACCAGCAGAAAGGCCGGCCGGTTGCGGATCCCGCCGCCCACCACCAGCAGAAACGCGATCAGGAAGACGCCCGCCGGGCTGGGCGACGGGGACTCGAAGTGACGCCAGCCGCGGTAGTGCACCGTCCAGGGCGTCGAGAGGTAGACGCCGAGTCGCTCCAAGCGCGATAACTCCGGGTGCCCCGCGGCCGTCGTCGACCGCATGGCGCTGGCGCCGAACTCCGGATACACCGGGTTCCCCTTGAGCAGGAAGGTTCGGGTGTGCCAATACAGACCGCTGGCCGCGAAGATCGCAACCAGTAGCCCGGCCTGCCGCGCCGTCAAGCGGACCCGGCGCAGATGCCAGACTGCGATCCCCGCCAGCGGCAGAGCCCCCAGCACCGCCACGTGCTTGACGCTGAAGCTGAGGCCCACAAACAGCGTTCCGGCTGCCAGCCAACGGAACTGGTTCCCCTCCCTCCACCGCATCACGGCGTAGACCGCCAGCAGCAGGTAGCAGGCCAGGGCCAGGTCGTTCTTGGCGACGCTCCCGGTCCAGGAAAGGAAAGGCGTGGTGACGAACAGGGCCGCCCCCACCAGCGCCCCCGGCGCCGAGAACCAGCGACGCCCGATTAACACCACCGCCATCGCAGCCAGAGGGAAAAACGCGTAGGTCAGGATCTTGGCCGTCGCCTGGCCCTCCAGCAGGAACCCCAGGGTATAGAGAATCTCTACGTTCTGCGGAAAGTAGGAGTAGGGCAGCCGGTCCATCGCCTCCAGGCCATGCCGCAGCGCGTACTGGCGCGAGTAGACGAAATGGAAGCTCACCGGATCGAAGGCCGTCTCGGGGCTGAGTACCACCATGACACTCGAGAGGCTGGAGGCCGCCACGAAGAGGAGGCAGAGACCCCACAGTGGTCCGCGCGCCGCCGCGGCGTAGCTGCGCTCCAGGGCCAGCCACAGGCTCCATATTCGCCGGGCGTTGCGCCAGCAGGCCGCCACCGCCACCGCCAGCAGAGCCAACACCAGCCACCGATAGTAGAGCCGGGTCAAGCCGAGCAGGAACATGCCGGCGCTAAGCGCCCCGAGGCCCGCCGCGGTCCACAGGGTCAACTGCTCGAGCGGGGTTTCGGCGACGCCCGCCAGCAGCAGGCGGCCGACGGAAAAGCACACCAGCAGGATCCCCAGCGCGTAGAGCGTGGCCATGGGCGCCTGTGCCAGGAACAGAGCCAGAAAGAAGAGCACCAACAGCCGGGCTTCGCGGGCGAGCCAGCGTTCCCGGCGGCGCAGGTAGAACCAGGCGAAGACGCCAAGCCCCGCTAAGCCTCCCAGGTACAGCCATAGGAACTGCGGCCCCGGGCGCCGGAAGTATTCCAGGTGCCAGAGGAGCAGCCTGGCGGTCGCCGCCAGCACCACGGCTACCCAAGCCGGCCACAGCCGCGTGATTATCGGCATAGCAGCTGAACCCGCGGTCCCACTCGCGCCAGCAGCCAGGAGATGACAGGCAGGGATCGCAGCTTCCGGTAGAGGCCCCCCAGCGCCGCCCAGCGAACCGCCGCCGCCGGAGCCGCCGCCGCCCGGACCTCCGCGAAGCCGGCCGCCCGGGCCCAAGCGGCCACCTCCCCGGCCGAGCGCAGCCGGATGTGGCGGTAGGGCCGGCCGGAGGCCAGCCGCACATAGCCGGCCTGCCACCGGCGCGGCAGCCACCCTACTCCCCATACATTCACGTGCGGCTCCGGCAGCAGCGAGTAGCGGTTGTTGGTTGACAGATACCAGACCCCGCCTGGCGCCGCCACCCGCCGGCACTGGTGAAAGACCGGCGCCGGATCCTCCAGGTGCTCGATCAGGTCATTGGCAGTGACGGCGGCAAAGGATTGATCCGGCAGCGGCAAGTGCTCGGCGTTGGCGCAGGCCAGCGTGGCTTCGACTCCGGCCTCCGCCAGCCTCACCCGCGCCACCACCAGCCAGCGGAAGGCGACATCCACACCCGCCACCGCGGCGTAGCGGCGCGCCGCGACCGCCAGCAGGCCCCCCGTCTGGCAGCCCACATCGAGCAGCGCGCCCCCGGCGCCCGCCGGCAGCTCCGCCAGAACCTCCTCGCCGAGGCGGCTTTCTCCCAAGTGATGGGCCTTGAAGCGCGCCGCGGCCTCCGGCGGGGTCTCCGGGGTCATCGACCAATAGAGATCCAGCATTCCGGCGAAATCGCGCCCCGCCGATCCTGCCGCGAGCGCCTCTCCTTTGCGGCGGTCCTCCTGGATCGAAAGGTAACGGTCCGGGCGAAGCCGAAAGTCCGGGATGCCGCAGAGAATGGGGTACTGGCGGTGACATGGATCGCAGCAGTAGGCTTGTGGCGCGGATCCCAGCGGCCCCCGGCAGGCCGGGCAGACGAACGTCACCGCAGTTCCCGCAAGACCCGCCGCGCCGCCAGGTAAGCGCGGGCGGGGGTCCCGAACAGCCGCCGGAACAAGTAGGGCCGCGCCAGGTACCAGACGTCGATCCGCTCCAGCGCCTCCAGCCGGCTGGCCCCGGTCACAAAACCCAGACGCGTCGAGCAGCCCGTTTGGAAGTGCTGGGCGACGATGCGCCGGGCCGATTCCGGCATGGACCCGTAGGGATACGCGAAGGCCTCCACCTCGCGCCCGGTGGCGTCTTCGATCCGGCGCTTGGAGCCCAGAATCTGCTCCCCCGCCTCGGCCTCCGGCATTCCCGCCAGGTCCGGATGGGTGGCGGTGTGGGCTCCGAAATCGAATCCCGCCCGGCTCAGCTCCTGGATGCGCGACCAGCTCATCAGGGGCAGGCGCGGCGCCCCCGGCCACTGGCCGGGCCAGTCGTTGCTGCCGCCGCAGTGCTCCGTCACCAGGAATACAGTCGCGGGGAAGCCGAAGCGGGCCAGCGCCGGGGCCGCAACCTGGGCGAAGTTCTCGAAGCCGTCGTCGAAGGTGAGGGCCACCGCCGGAGCCGGGCTGGACCCCAGGTCGCGGAGCCGCACCACCAGCGCCCCGGACTCGCTCAAGGCCCGCATCTGTCGCTCGAAGCCTTCCGGTGAGACCGAGAGGACCGATCCGGAAGCGTCCAGCGAGTGGTAGGTGAGGATGGCGCGGCGCGACTCCACGAATCAATCGGTGCGGGAACAACTGTCACCGGGGCCGAACAGCCGGCCCGCCAGCTCTCCCCACGACCAGACCACATAGCATAGCAGCAGCGGCAGAAAGGCCATCGCCAACTCGCGGCCGCGGCGCTGGCGGGCCCGGATGGCGCGCACGGCGCGCCACGCCAGCAGGGCCGGCAGCAGAGGCGCGGCCAGGGCGGGAACCAGCCCGCCCCGGCGCTGGCCGCCGAAACAGCGGGCGTGACGCCAGCGCAGCGCCAGGTAGGACCAATAACGATACGGTTTGTGGTGGGTGACGGTCAGGTCCGGCTCCCGCCACAGCAGGTACCCCGAAGACACCAGCTCGGCGTTGAAATCGTGCTCCCAGAATCCCTGGGCGTAGAGATGCGCAAACCGCTCCAGCACCTCCCGGCGGTAGCAGGCGTTGTTGCCGGGCAGAGCCGTCACCACGCCGCGCCCTACCGGCGGCATGGCGCCAAGGTAGCGGGAAAAGTAAATCGCCCAATCCAGCGGGCCGCCGGCGCAGCCGTTTTCGACCGGCCCGCCTACTGCGGCCACCTCCCGAGCCTCGTGGGTTTCCAGAAACCCCTGCACCCAACCGCGGCAGAACAGGCAGTGATCCTCGGTGATGGCCACCAGGCGGCCCCGCGCCGCCCGGATCCCCTCCCCGCGCAGCTCGGGCGCCGAGCGGGGACCCTCCATTTCGATCAGCCGCACCCGGGGATCCCCCGCCAGCCCGCGCAAGACATCGCCGGTGGCCGTGTCCTCTCGCGACACCACCGCGATCACCTCGGACTCCAGGCCCGCGCACTGCTCCAGCAGCGCCTGGATGGTCGCTGCTATGGTTTCCCGCGCCAAGCGGGCAGGCACCACGATGGAGATTTCCGGCTGGGTCAATCTAGCCCTCCCGGGCTCGGATTCTCTCGCCAAGCCCGCCAGAAAACCAAAACCGAAAACCCAAGACTCTCTCGCCAAGCTCGCAAAGAAAACCGAAACCCAAAAACCAAAACCGAAAACCCAAGACTCTCTCGCCAAGCTCGCAAAGCTCGCAAAGAAAACCGAAACCCAAAAACCAAAACCGAAAACCCAAGACTCTCTCGCCAAGCTCGCAAAGAAAACCGAAACCCAAAAAACCCAAAAACCGGGTCTTGGAGAAGCGAGGCCTGCGGACAACGAGGCAGCCGGCGATTCCGGTCGTCGGAGACAAGGTAATTGTGGAAATCAAGTCGATCGCAGAGGTGCTCCCCGTACACCAGAAGCAGCTGCTCACCCATCTCCGGCGGGCGGATTAGTCCGTCGCCCCATGGCGGTTTCTTGGTCTTTGGTTTTCTTTGCGAGCTTTGCGAGCTTGGCGAGAGAGTCTTTGGTTTTGGGTTTGGTTTTGGGTTTTCTTGGCGTTCTTGGCGAGATCCCGCATTTCTTGGCGCCCGCAAGGAATCGCTCAGCTGCCGGTCAGCTTCAGGGCCCGGTGCTGCTCCTCCAGGCGGCGCTCCCCGAACCAATCGATGGTGCGCCGCAGGGCCTCCTCCAGCTCCACTCGCGGACGGTAGCCGGTCAACTCCACCACCCGGTTGATGTCGGGCAGCCGGCGGCCCATGTCTTCGAAGCCGCTCTCGTAGGCCTCTTCGTAAGGAACCGCCCGGATTCGCGAAGCCGAGCTGGTGAGGCGCACGATGCGCTCGGCCAGCTCCTGGATGGAGACCTCGCCCGGGTTGCCCAGGTTGAAAATCTCGCCCACCGCCCGGTCCTCCTGAGCCAGCAGCACCAGCCAGCTCACTACATCGTCTACATAGGTGAAGCTGCGGCTCTGACGGCCGTCTCCGTAAACCGTCAAGTCCCGGCCATCCAGAGCCTGGCTGATGAACCGCGGCACCACCATGCCGTACTGCCCGCTTTGCCGCGGGCCAATGGTGTTGAACAGCCGCGCCACCACCGCCGGCGTTTTCTTCTCCTTCCAGTAGGCGATGGCCATGAACTCGTCGATGGCCTTGCTGCAAGCGTAGCTCCAGCGGGACTTGGAGGTCGGTCCCATCACCAGGTCGCCGTCCTCCCGGAACGGCAGCGCGGCGCTCTTGCCGTAGACCTCCGAGGTGGAGGCCAGCACCACCTTGCGCCGCTTCTTGGCTACGGCGTTCAGCACCATCTCGGTGCCGTGCACGTTGTTGACGATGGTCTCGACCGGGCTGTCGATGATCTTCTGCACCCCCACGGTGGCGGCCAGGTGGAAGACCACGTCGACGGCGTCCACCAATTCTCCCAGCACCCGCTGGTTGCCCACCTCGTCCATCACAAACTCGAAGTCCGGATGGGACCGCAAGTGGGCCAGGTTGCTCACGCTGCCCGTCGAGAGGTTGTCGAGCACCGTGACCCGCTGGCCCAACGACAGCAGCCGCTCGGCCAGGTGCGAGCCGATGAACCCGGCGCCGCCGGTGATCAGGAACTGGGGCATGCGGCGGGGTCCTCCCACTCCCGGCGGCCGTATTTCCGGCGGGCCGCTTCGCGAAGATATTCAAAGTACATTGTCAGGTGAGGAGCCGCCGACCAGTACCGGCAGAAGGCCTCGTAGCCGCGCTCGCCCAGCTGGCGCCGAGACTCCGGCCGGCTCAGCAGCACTCCCATGGCCCGCCGCAATCTCTCCTGGTCGCCGTAGACAAACCCACCTCCGCTATCATACACGACCTCCGGCAGGGATCCCAAGTCCCGGGCGATCACCGGCGTCTTGCGGGCAAAAGCCTCGATCAGGATGATGCCGAAAGTCTCGTAGGTGATGGAAGGCACGATGACACCCGCGGCATGATGGTAGTAGGGGCCGATGCGATCCTGGGTCACCCAGCCGAGAAACCGGACGCGCGGCCAGTCCCGGGCCTGCCGCCTTAGCTCCGCCTCATAACCGCCCGACCCGATCACCAGCAGGTCGCAGTCGCCCGGGCCGGCGAACTCCGGCAGCAGCGTCTGCAAGCCCTTGATCTTCTCCAGCCGCCCCACGAACAGAAAGTAAGGGCGCGGGTGGGGGCGCGGCGCCGGCGCCATCCAGTCCTGATCGGCCGGCGCCAGAAAGTAGGGCAGCACCTCGATGGGCTTGGGGAAGCCGCGGCTCTGGTGCATGTCGCGCGTGAACCGGCTGGGCGACAGGTATTGGTCGATGGCCCGCCCGGCCCGGTCCCGCAGCCCCAGGTACCGCCACCACTGCGGCGGGCGCCGGGAAATCAAGGTGCACGTCAGGCAGTTGGGCCGCTCGCAGGCCCGCCGGTTGTACTTCCACAGCACGCTGACCGGGCACACCAGCCAGTGCTCGTGCATGGTGTAGAGCTTGATCCAGCCCGCGTAGCTCGGCTCCAGCTCCATGACCCCAGGACCGAACAGCGAAATGTTGTGATAGTGGATGACGTCGAACCGCTTGGATTCCAGAATCCGTCGGATCTTCCCGGCCTTCAGCAGCGGGTAGCCGGTCTGGTGAGAAGCCAGCGGCGACAGCGAGCCCCAGCCGCTCTCGAGCGTGTGCACGGTGATGCCCGGCGCCGGCGTCCGGGGTGGCGGCCCCGGGTCGGGCCGGAACAACCGAAAAGAGTCGGCGCAATGGATGACATCCACCTGGTGGCCGTTGGCCGCCAGCATCCGGCAGAGCC
>Ga0247727_10004409_pt1 | contig 29881 bp, 35 predicted proteins | sample WisWelCaveWW1625_FD_202498 | JGI IMG/M metagenome (GOLD analysis project Ga0247727, IMG submission 202498) | Biofilm microbial communities from Wishing Well Cave, Virginia, United States - WW16-25 | ecosystem: Environmental > Aquatic > Deep subsurface > Groundwater > Cave microbial mat | place...
TCTATCACGCTCGATATAGATAACATCGATGTTAGCACGCAAGTAAAGTTGGACAGCACTGGCGTGGTTTATACGCCGCTCACCAAGATGAAGGGTGGTGTGCATACGGTTCGCTTTGCGGCGAAGACGAGCGATGGCTTCGAGGTGCCGCCGGTAGAATGGAGCTTCACCATCCGGCGTTTTGCGAAGATTTATGAAGCAGGAGGCTTTGGAACGCTGACTGGAAGTTTCGAGCGATTTGCAACAGGCGATCTCGAAGACGATGCCAAGCGCTATCGCGCCGACGCGAACTTTGAATTGAATTACAACCTGCTGACCAGTTCTATTTTTGATTTCAAAACTCTTTCCAACCTGCGCTTTCAAACCAAACCGCCGTTCGATGTCTCCGAAGTTGATCTGGCCAATCTCTCGGTGACTGTAAAAGTCGGGCCGACGTTTCTTTCGGTTGGCGATCTTGTGGTGCACGATAGTGATTTTGTGCTCGCCAATCTTTCACGCCGCGGTGTAAGGTTGCGCTATCCTTTTTTGAACAAACACCTCGAGCTGACCGGTTTCATGGTGCGCTCCGAAAGCATCGTCGGTTTCACCCACGGATTCGGTATCAGCGATCCGAACCAGCGCATCAACGGCAGCTCGCTGCGCCTCATGCCTTTCACCCGGCTTGATGCTTTGCAGATGCGCTATGTTTTGTTGAGCGCGAAGAATCTCACCACCGACGGTTACACTTTCGGCGGCGTCACTCGCGGTTACAAAAATTCGCTGCAAAGCGTTGGTGCTTCGGCTGCGCTTTTTGAAAACCGTCTGCGCGGTGAAGTTGATTTTGCGTGGAGTGATTTTGATCCGAATGCCACAGACGGCTTCAGGGGCGACAAAGATGAAGGCGGGCAATTCCGCATTGAGGCGGTGCCGATGCGCGGCAGTCTACTCAACCAATCTACCGAATTGCGAGTCGGTCTCGAGGGCGAACGTGTCGGCACGTTGTTCAAGAGCATGGGCAATCCTTTTTTGCAGCCGGACCGCGAAGGCTTCAGCGCCAATGCAACGGCGCGGTGGGGCGGAGTGAACATGAGCGCTGGCTGGTCGGCATTCAACGACAACGTCAATGAATTTCTCCAAATGCCGCGCGTCGAGAACGACGCTTATTCGGCCGGTTTTCATTTTGATCCGGGATACTATGCGTCGTCATCCCGCCGGTCGTGGCGATGGCTGCCGCGCGTGTCGCTCGGTTACTCGGTCAGTACGCAGAAAAGCAGCCGCGAGCCTCCCGGCGTAGATTCGCAGGCGTGGCCCTCGCTTTACAGGCCGTTTCCGCGCGTTGACAACAAGGTTGTAGCGGCGAATGCCTCGGCCGGTTATGATCTGGAAAAATTCAGTCTGTATCTCGATGTGAACCGCGTCAGAAGCACAGACCGGACGGATCCTCTGACCAATATTACGAATCGCCAGCCCGATATTCGCGACCTCGGAGTAGGTGTGCGGATAGGTGCCCGGCTGTGGTCGAATATCCAGATTGGCCCGGGCGTGACGTGGAATAACACGACATCGATTGTCGCCAATCCTCCGTCGAAATTCACAACGCGTACCGTAACGCCATCGCTGACGCTGCTGGCCTCGCTCATCCCTGGTCAGCTTACGGTTCAATCGCATTCTTCTTACACGCGAGTGCGCGCCGATAATGCCAGCCTTTATACTTCGGGTTTCAATGGCAGCTTACAGCTTGATTGGCACGCCGAGGACCTCTTAGGTCTGCCGGGTCGCCAGACGCTGGGAGTTCGCGGTCTGTATTTCAACAATCGCAGCCGGGTGGGCCAAGTTTTTTTTATCGATCGCTATCAAGTATTTCTCTCGCTCAATTGGGTTCTGCCGATTTGAGTGAAGATTCATTGTTGGAGATTCTCATGATGTGCAATGATTCGAATTTTAATGGGGTCAATGGATTTCGCTTGATGGCGCTTTCGTGCCTGTTGTTGTGGTGCACCAGCGCGCACGCGCAATTGCAAGCGACCACAACCCCGACCGGCGCAAATGTGGTGATCACCCAATCGTCAGCGGTGTTTGTGACATTTGGTCTTATTCCCGGGACTATCCAGCAGCCCGCCACCGTCCGGTCGCCGCTTGGCGAGTTTGTCATACTCGATCCCGATGATCGCAGTGTTCGCCGGGTGATTGGCACAAACAACGTTGCGCTGCAGACGACTATCGCGCCGAACCAAACCGGTTCTGCGGTAGAAACGCTGCTGATTCCGCACGACGTTTCCATTCGCGGCTTGAAATCAGGATTGGATCGATTCTTTTATGAGCGAATTTTCACATCCGATCAGGGTGGTTCAGCATTAGCGCGTTTGACTTGCCGCTTAGGTAGCAGCGCCTTTGGATTATTCTCTATCGGCCAGGTTACTTTGTATTTCGACAACCAACGCGGCGAGGCGACTGTAGAGCAGGGGACGAATGATTTGCATGCGTTCGCCGAAGTGCATTACAACGGCACGGGTTTGTTCGAGGCAACGTGGGAAGTAAGCGAGCCGGCGCAGGATGGTCAGGAGCCTTTGTTCCGCACTATCGAGACGATCAAGACTTACGTTTCTTACGGTGATCGCATTTTGCTGCGCACGCCTGGTGTGCCGGGTTTACCGACGCAGGTTCGCGGCCAGCATCAGGTGGCGCTGCGCATTTCGAGCCCGCCTTCAGGGTTTCCATTGCCGGTGACCAGTTATTTTGTCACTGAGCCGGTGGAATCCCCGGCGCAACAAATGATCAATCTGCTTGGCCCGTTCGATAATGCTTCGATTTCGCAAGCGCCGGTTGTATTTAGTTGGTCACCAACACCGCGCGTTGTCGAGTATCGCTTCGAGATTCTTGAAGACAATCCAGCGAGTTTGCCGAATCGATTCAATTCTTCGACTGATCCCTTGAAAGCTTTGGAAAGAAGCACAGCTTACCCCTTGCTCTTGCCGCAGTTTTCAACTGGTGAAAGCAGGAGTGTCTTTTCTGCGCAAACCGATCTTGCGACAACGAGATTCAATTTCAATGAAAATCATCTCAAGCGTTTGCAGCGTGGCGAGAGTTATTTGTGGCGTGTTGTTGGGCTGGATGTTGAAGGTGAGGTAGTGGCGCGTAGTGCTCTAAGACGGGTTGTGGTTTTCTAAAAAAGAAGTGAACAGTGATCAGTATTCAGTAATCAGTTTACTGTTTACTGGTCACTGTTTACTGAACACTGACTACTGGCTACTGATTCATATGAATGAACTTCATCGCGCTACGAGACATCTCAAAAAATCCGATCCTATTCTTGCCAAAATCATTTTGCAACATGGCGCGTGCACGATCAAATTAGACCGCCGCTACTTTCACGCGCTCGTCGAAGCGATTCTTTCGCAGCAACTTTCCATCAAAGCAGCGGCGACAATTTTTAGGCGTTTCAAGGAATTGCTTGGTAATAAGATCGAGCCAGCGGGAATCTTGCAACTTGGCGACGCGCAATTTCGTGGCGTGGGCATCTCGCGGCAGAAGATGGGCTATCTTCGCGACCTCGCGCAAAAGTGGAGCGACGGCCATGTCAACGTTCGCCGTTTTTCTAAGATGAACGACGAAGAAGTGATCGAGGCGTTGACGCACGTAAAAGGCATCGGTCGCTGGACCGCAGAAATGTTTTTGATCTTCTGCCTCGGTCGTCTTGATGTGCTGCCCGTGGGCGATCTCGGTTTTCGCAATGCGTTGAGACGCTCTTACGGCCTTCGCCGTGATCCTCCGCCGAAAAAAATTGAAAAGATTGCCGAGGCGTGGCGGCCGTTTCGTTCAATTGGCACGTGGTATTTGTGGGCGAGCTGGGATAAGAAACCGAAAGAGTAATGGTTCGTTGTCTGGTGTTGGGTGTCCGCGCTTATCAACCAACTGGCCACTGACAACTGACAAATCACAGGAGGCTGGATGAAAGACATCATTAAAAATGTTATTACGATCCTTATTGTCGCTGTCATCGGCATTCTCATCGGCAAGTATGTACTTGGCGACGACAAGGATCTCACGGAGGCGCGCGAGCGCATCGCGCAAACACGGGCAGAAGTAGATTCACTCAAACAAGCTAATGCGAGAATCGCCGAAGAACTGGAGGCCGTGAAGCGCAATAACCAGCGTCTTGAGCAGGATAAAATCACGCTGCAGCAGGCGGCGGATCGCGCGGTCGGACGGTTGAATCGAATCATTAAGGAGATTAACGCCTATGTCGGCACGAAAACTGATTTGGTGCGCGAGCTTAATCGCATTCTTGCCGCTCCGCTCCAGCCTTTGCCAGATTAGGATCCCGGCAAACGAGGCTTCGCTTATTCCCACGGCAACACCCGGCGACACGGCAGTGGTTATTCCTTACGCCAACGCGGTGGAGTATTACAATCTCAAGAGCCGGCTTTGGCCGACGGCGATCACCGTGATTGACTCGCTGCGACTTCTTGCCGCAACTTCGGATTCACTGATCAGCGGTCAAAAAGAGGAAATCGAAAAAGGCCGGCAACTTCTGGCGAACGAAACGCTGGCCCGAACCAAGCTTGAAGAACGGCTCACCGACGTTGACGAGGTATTACGCAAGAAAAGATTCGGTATCCGCTTCTGGCGTGTGGTCGCCGGCATTGCAACGGCAGCCGCCGTGGTTTTCGCTCTGAAATAATTTACAAACAAATAATTGCTGGCTTTTGAAAATTTTTCGGAGAATTGCATGACCAAGGTGTTTGCGACATTTCGGGCAGCGGTTGTGACCGGCATCTTGCTACTGCTGATCGGCGTCGTTAATGTTCGGCAGACGCCTTTGTTCATCGCTTTTCTTGCCGCGTTCTTGGTTTTGCGTGTCGTTGAAAGCGCTTCGCCGCATGAAAAAGTTTTGCAGGCCGCCATTTACGGTAAAGATGAGTCGCGCATCACGACATGGATCGTCAGCATCAGCTTCATTACCAATATGGTGGTTCCGATCTTACAGTATCGATACACCTCGCCGCCTCAAACGATTGGGTGGATGAGTTGGCTCGGGCTTTTCGCATTCATCGCCGGATCGGCGCTGCGCTTGTGGAGTTTTCATGTTGCAGGAGGAGCATTTAAGGCGCAAATTGCGGTCGGAGAAAAACAACGATTGGCGACAACCGGGCCCTTTGCGTGGGTGCGGCACCCTTCGTACCTTGGCGTGATCATTGCTTTTGCAGGAGTAGTGGGCATATTTTCAAGCTCTATGGGACTGGCTGCTTTATTGATTCTCGTTATTCCGGCGCTCATCATTCGCCTTCTCAAAGAGGAAAAAATTCTGGCGGCGCATTTTGGCGATGAGTGGCAACGTTACACGACGCAGACCAGCTCGATGCTGATTCCCGGACTCTAAAAATTTTTCTCTGCAACCCGAGACACTTGCGCGTACCGTTGAGCCATTGTTTTTAACATCATCGTCCGGCAACATAGGCCAGCTCATGGAAGCTTTCATCGACAAATTCGGATACATCGCCATCGTGATTGGCACTTTTCTCGAAGGCGAAGCGATTCTTCTGGTGGGCGGGCTGTTCGCGGTCATGGGGTATCTGCATCCGGTCGGCGTGATCATCGCCGCATTCTTCGGCGCGCTGGCGGGCGACCTTGCCTCATATTTTCTCGGTAGCCTGAAGCCACGGCGATTTTTGCGTGCGATCGGCATCGTTCGGCGACACGAAGCGCAAGCTCGCAAGTTTTTAAAAAATACGGCCCGGCGAGCATGGTGCTCGGACGCTTCTTCTACGGCATGCGCATCGCCGGAGGATTTGTGTGCGGCCTCGTCGGCATGCCGATGCGAAAATTTTTGTTCTGGGCGACGATCGGATGCATGGCATGGGCGGTCGTGGTTGGGTCGGTAGGGTATCTTCTCGGAGAAGGCGTGCAGTTGTTGTTGGGCGACGTGCGCAATTATCAATGGTATTTTTTTCTTGGGATGATCGGCATTGGCCTTCTTGGATGGGTATTTTTTTTATGGAGCGGTCGGCGTAGAAAGCGGCACATCTCGCCTTCATGACTTCTCGTGTTTCTGCCGAACTGAGCCACCTCAAATTCATACACGCTTTTATCCGCTTTATCCGTTAAATCAGTTTACACGATTTCTGTTTTAGCGTGTTCACCGACAAACCCCGGCGTTTAAATCCTCTTCTCAAGGCTTTCCGTATACTCTCCCGCATTGACTTTCATGTTTAAATTTCCAAAATTAGCGTCCGCTAACGGACGCTACTAATTTTGGGAAATCATGAAACCTGCTGACGAAGGTTGCCTTTTTGGAATTCGCGTTCTTGATCTTTCCCGTGTGCTTGCCGGACCTTTTTGCACGCAGTTACTCGGCGACATGGACGCGGAAGTGATCAAAATCGAACAACCGGACAAAGGCGACGACACCCGGCAATGGGGACCGCCGTGGTTTCATGGCGAGTCGGCCTATTATCTGAGCTGCAATCGGAATAAAAAAAGCGTCACGATCAATTTGCAGAGCGCCGAAGGACAAGAGCTGGTTCGCCGTCTCGCTCGACAGAGTGATGTGTTCGTTGAAAATTTCAAGGCCGGCGCGCTGGCGAAATATGGCCTCGATTATCCGGCGCTCAAAAAAATCCACCCGCGCCTGGTTTATTGTTCGATTACCGGTTACGGGCAGGACGGCCCGGCTGCACAACTTCCCGGTTATGATTTCATCATTCAAGCGCAAGGCGGCATCATGAGCCTTACCGGCGAAGTTGACGGCCAGCCGATGAAAGTCGGCGTCGCGATTGCCGACATTGTTGCCGGTCTATATGCTGCAAATTCGATCCTCGCCGCGTTATTGCATCGTGAGCGTCGAGGCGAAGGGCAATTCATCGACATCTCGCTTCTCGATTCGCAAGTCTCCTGGCTGGCGAACGTGGCGATGAACTATTTGATTTCCGGCGAAGTGCCGGGGCGTTACGGCAACGCCCATCCGAATATTGTGCCCTATCAAACTTTTGAAACCGCCGACGACAGTCTTGCAATCGGCGTCGGCAACGACCAACAGTTTCGCCGATTGTGCGAAGCACTCGGCATGGCGGAGCTGTCGGACGACGTGAGGTTTTCAAAAAATCCGGCTCGCGTTCAGAATCGCGAAGCGCTGATCTCGATAATGCAGAAGACCTTGCAAATGAAGCCCGCCGCCGAATGGTTAAACAGAATTTCGGAAGCCGGCGTGCCGGTGGGACGAATAAATAATGTCCAACAAGTCTTTTCCGAGACGCAAGTTCTCGCGCGCAATATGTTGATGCACGTCGCCGATTCGACCGGCGCGCTGATGCCGCTCGTTGGCCCGGTGGCGAAATTTTCCGCGACGCCTTCCGCCATCCGGTGCGCGCCGCCCCGTTTAGGTGATGATACCGATCAGGTGTTGAGGGAGCGATTGGATTTTTCAAAAGAAAAAATTGCCGACTACCGCCAACGAGGGATAATCTGATCACTCTTTTGTTTGCCCTTGCAAAAGAAATGAAAAGCCTACATACTGCCATATCGTTGATTCTCATTTCAACCAATTGCGCCAACAACGCAACAGACGACCCATTAAAAGAAAAAATAAGAGGAGTAATTTTTGACGGCCCGGCTCAGCCGCCGATTACCAAAGAGATGGTTGAGAACGTTCAATCATCAAACGCGAAATGGGTGGCGACTACGCCGGAAGCTTTTATTTACAAAAATACTTTGCGAGTAAAATCTTTCTTAAGTACCGATCAGTGGTATGGCGAGACTATAGAAGGCAGCCTAAAGGTGGTGAGTTTCGCAAAACAGTTCGGGCTGAAAGTGATGTTGAAGCCGCATATCGCTTTATCTTGGGACTTTTCGGGATGGAGTGAATATGAAAATATCGATCTTCGTCTGGAGGCCGATCGAAAAAAAATTGAGAAATACATTTCGACTTTAGAGAACAAAGCCAAAGGCTCGTGGAGAGGGGACTTTGAAATCAAGAATCCCGAAGACTGGGCAATATGGGAAAGCGAGTATGAAAAATTCATCCTTGACTGTGCACAACTTGCCGACTCTGCTCAAATAGAATTATTCTGTGCAGGAACCGAATTGGACAATGTTGCCATACAAAGAACAAGTTTTTGGAGAAGACTCATCAAGAAAATAAGAAGCATCTATAAAGGTCAAGTTACATATTGCGCCAATTGGAACAACTATCAGAAGATAAAGTTTTGGGATGAACTCGATTATATAGGAATCAGTGCCTACTTTCCCGTCAGCGAGAAACAATCACCATCCGTCGACGATGCGCTAAACGGGTGGAAGCCGCATCTGGTTGAGATCGAGAACTTCCAAAAGAAATATTCGAAGCCCGTGCTTTTTGCAGAATTAGGTTTTAAAAGCACGGAATACGCGGGCATCAAACCGTGGATGGAATACACTAACCATACTGTAAACTTTGATGCTCAAGCAAATCTCTATGAGGCGACGTTTAGAAACTTTTGGCGCAAGGAATGGTTCAAGGGCATCTTTATCTGGAAATGGTACTATGCCGGAAACGGAGGCTTGACTTCATACTCTCCTCAAAGCAAACCAGCATTGGAGATCATCAAACACTGGTATCAGAAAGACTAATCTTTGTTCTCATGATAATCATTGAGACTCACGAGAGAATTTCATAATTTAGCCACAGGTTTTGTAAAAACGTTTTTCATTAACGGCGGGTGGAGTGAATGTTCAACAAACTTTTTTATTTCCTGGGCCAACGCGGCGCAAGATTTTTTTATCACGTTTACAAAGTCTATGGTTACTTGTGGGCGGCGGTTTTGCAATTGCGCCATTTGCATTTCTATCGCCGGCAAGTGGTTGACCAGATGTATCGTATCGGCATCGGCTCGATTCCGCTGATCATCGGCCTGTCGCTGTTCACCGGCATGGCGACGTCGATGCAAACGGCGTATCAGATCAGCGGCTTCGTGCCGAAATACATCATTGGCTCGATCGTGCTGCAATCTGAGCTGCTTGAATTAGCGCCAACCCTCATGGCGCTGGTTCTTGCGGGTAGAGTCGGGGCCGGCATCGCCAGCGAAATCGGCACGATGAAAGTCTCCGAGCAAGTCGATGCGCTCGAATCCATGGGCGTCGATCCGGTTGGTTACCTGGTCATGCCGCGCATCGTTGCCGGCGTGACGATGTTTCCGATCGTGATTATTTTCGCAATCGTCATCGCCGTCACCGGCGGTTATTATGTTGCCAACACGATGATGGGCGTCACCAGCGCCGATTTTGTGAAAGGCATGAAAGAAGCTTTTCGCTTCAAAGACGTTTGGGTTGGATTAATCAAGGCGACGATCTACGGCGGCATCATCACGCTGATTGGCAGCTACATGGGCATGGAAACCGATCAAGGCGCCAAAGGCGTCGGCATCGCCGCAACCGCAACTGTCGTGATGTCGTCGTCTTTTATTTTGATCATGGATTATATTCTGACGCGTTCATTGTTGAAGTTTTATTGAGCGAACGCTTTATTCATAGCAACTGCATTAGCAATGGATTACTCGGATTTCACTGATTTTTTAATCGGCGTAATCCGTGAAATCAGTTGCTCGCTTTTGCGGCTATGACCTGCAGGAAATGAAATGATCGAATTCAAAGAAGTCTATAAATCGTTTGATGAAAAGCATGTGCTGCGCGGCATCAACCTTCTCGTCGCTCAAGGTGAGCTGGTGTCGATTCTCGGCCCGAGCGGATGCGGTAAAAGTGTTACGTTGAAGCACATCATCGGCATTTTGAAAGCCGACGCGGGTGAAGTGTGGGTGGATGGCAAGAACGTCGGCGTCATGGGACGAGATGAGTTGCAGGAGTTGCGAAAACATTTTGGCGTGCTGTTCCAATCGGCGGCGCTTTTTGATTCGATGACCGTAAAGGAAAACGTAGCCTTCTCGCTGCGGATGCATCGGAAAATGGGTGAGGACGACATCGACCGTCGCGTCGCTGAATGCTTGGAGATGGTCGAGCTTTCGGGCAGCGAATCTTTGGAGCCGGACGAGTTATCCGGCGGTATGCGCAAGCGCGTCGGCCTGGCGCGCGCCATCGCTATGAAGCCGGACTACATTTTGTACGACGAGCCGACAACGGGACTCGATCCGAAAACCGCGCTGGTCATCGGCGATTTGGTTACACGCCTGCAAAAGCAATTGAACATTACCAGCGTCGTGGTGACGCACGATGTGAAGCTGGCGCTCGAGATCTCTGACCGTATCGCGCTTTTTAACGAAGGCAAAGTCGCAGCAGAGGGAACGCCGGAAGAAGTATCGCGGGGCGACGGCGTTTTGATCAAGAAATTTATGGAAGGGCAGTTTTAACCGGGATAAGGAAAAGTCAAATCATGAAAACTCACAGCATGGAGGTTTCAATAGGCATTGCGCTGTTCATTGCATCTATCGTTCTGGTCGTGGGCCTGGTGTGGCTCAGCGAGCAAACCGTCGGCTGGAATAATTATGAGCTGCACATTGCTTTGCCGCGCGCCGAAGGGCTGAAGCGCGGCGATCCAATCACGGTTGTCGGCATAAAAATCGGCAAGGTGGAGGAAATTCTTTTTCGCAACAACCGCGCCGAGGTGAAAATTTATTTGCAACCTGATAAAAAGCTGGCGCGTGATTCAAGGTTCACTCTTGATAGCGGCGGCCTCTTGGGCGGAAAATTGATCAACATTATGCCAGGCGCGAGCCAGGATTATCTCGTCGACGGCGAGCTGGTTGAAGGCGAGGTGGCGCCAGGACTGATGGACTTGGGTCCGGCCATGGCGAATCTGGAAGATCGCTTGACCGCCGGCGCCGAAGCCTTGTTGAGCGCCGAGAACATCGACCGTATGGTGCTCATCGTCAAGGATATGCAGGCGACGGCTTCCCATCTTCAGGAAGTTATTTCAAAAAATAAAACGAACATCGACGCAACCTTGAGCAATTTGAAGCAAGGCACGGGCGGCCTTAATGATCTTGTCCAAGATCATAAGGGCGGCATCGACACGACGATGAACAACTTGGTTCAAGCCTCGAAGAGATTCGACGCTATTTCCAGAGAATTGGCGGCCACCTCAACCACATTGCGCGACATCAGTCTGGCGATTCAAGAAAAGCGCGGCTCGTTTGGCGCTTTAGTTTACGAGCGCGAACTGTACGATAATCTCACCCTCGCCACGAAAAACCTCAACGACCTGATCGATGACATCAAGAAGCAACCGCAGAAATACGTTCACGTCAGTCTCTTCTAAGCTAACTTAACAGGGTATGACGGAAAAAAGATTTCAACAAATCGTCGGCGAAGTATTGGATACTTTGCCCGATGATTTTCGTAAAGCCATGGAAAACATCGCCGTCGTCGTGGAAGATTGGCCGGACGAGAACACTCTCGCGCAGATGAGGATGGACAATAAGTTTGATTTGCTCGGTCTTTATCATGGTACGCCACTGCCGGAGCGCGAGCATGAAGACGGCGCGATGATCCTTCCGGATGTTATCACCCTCTATCGTCGCCCGCTGGAGCGTGCTTGCCGCACGGAAAGCGAGCTGCGACGCGAAATTAGAATCACTTTGTTGCACGAGATCGGCCATTACTTCGGCTTGGATGAAGAACGGCTGGCGGAATTGGGATATGATTGATAGTTGCGTCTTTTTCCGGAGACTTTTTCTGCGTGCTAACGACAGAGCTGACAAAAGCCTTGCATTTGAGACACGGTATTTATATATTTTCGAGCCAATTAAGCGACGTTGACTTTGTCTTTGGGTTGAAATATGCGTGCGGAGCGAATCTGCGGCGATCAAAAACTTTTCCAGAGAAGTGGTCGAGAGTGTCGGGCACTAGCGATTTTCGCGCCTTCGATCTTCGTGAGCAGAATGCACCCAAGCGGTGCATTTTTTGTTTGTCAAAGACGCCGATTGCGCTGCATGTTGTCGCCAGTTTTTTGATGGAGGAGGTTCCATTGTTGAATGATCTGCAAATTTTAATAAAGCTTCAAGAGATTGATACTCAGCTCTATGAGCTTGAGAGGAGTAAAGGTGATTTGCCCCGTCTCGTGAAGGAACTTGATGATCGAGTAAAACAGTTTGTTCTTGATCACAAGAAAAAGAGCGACGATTTAGCGGAGGCCTCGACACAGAAGCGCTCTCTCGAAGGGGCGTTGCAGGTGTTGCGTGAAAAACGGAAAAAGTATGAAGGGCAGCTTTATACAGTTACCAATAATCGAGAGTATGACGCCGTTACAATCGAGATCGAATCAGCGGATCTCGAAATCGACAATGATGAAACACAAGTCATCGAGTTGATCGATCGCGAGCAGGTGTTGACGAAAGAAGTCGCTGAGCTGTCTGAGCACGTGGCGCAGGCGCAGAAGGATCACGACGAACAGCGCGCTATTCTCGACGCCCGGCTCGCTGAGATGCGATCGCAGGTAGATGGGTTGCAAGCTCGTCGAAGCGAGTTCGCCGCGCCCTTGAAACCGCAAGTGCTGGGCAGCTACAATCGCACACTTCATGGCAAAGAAGGCCTTGCAGTGGTGCAGATGATTCGCGGTTCGTGCGGCGGGTGCAGCACGCGCATTCCGCCGCAGCGCGCGATGGAAATTCGCGAGATGGACAGAATTATTTTGTGCGAATCGTGCGGACGAATTCTCGTGCCTGCTCCTGAAATAGAAGCGTCGATAGCAGCATGACCGGATCTTCGCTCGAAAAGCGCTATTTGGGAATTCCGTACTCTTGCTTTTTTCTTCATCACGCATTGAAAAATATTGATCATTCCAAAGCAGGCCAGACGGTCGCTCCTCGGGTGTAGTCGAGGGGAGGAAAGTCCGAACACCGCAGGACGGGGCGGTCGCTAACGGCGACTCCGCGTGAGCGGAGGAAAGTGCCACAGAAAATACACAGCTCCGATTTTCGGAGTCATGGTGAAATGGTGGAGTAAGAGCCCACCGCCCAAGACGCGAGTTGCGGGGCACGGCAAACCCCGCCCGGTGCAAGACCAAGTAAGTCGCGCTTTCATCCCTCACATGGGGATGAAGAAGAGCTGTCCGCTCAACGGCTGTTCGCAGCGGGCGCGACGGGTAGGTCGCTCGAGGTGCCGGGCAACCGGCATCCCAGATAAATGACCGTCGTCTTCGCTTCTCAGAAGCGGGGAAACAGAATTCGGCTTACCGGCCTGCTTTGGAATTTGTTACTCATCCCATGATTCGACAAGCTCGTCAACTCTTACGAATGGCTGTGTTCGTTGAGGATAAAGCATGCAAATGCAGTGGCAACTAATCGAGCATGCGCCCGCCGAGGCGGTGCAGCGGCTTGCTGCCGAATTGAACGTGACTCCCTTGATTGCCCGCATCCTCATCAATCGCGGCATCGAGGACGCCCGATCTGCGTCTGCTTTTTTTCATCCCGACTTTGCTTTTCTGCATGATCCTTTTCTCATGGCCGATATGGATCGCGCCGTGGCGCGCGTCGTGCAGGCCATAGAGAACAAAGAGCCGATGCTCGTCTATGGGGATTACGATGTCGACGGCGTGACCGGCACCTCGATGCTGGTGCTTGCGCTTCGAGAGCTTGGCCTTGATGTTCCCTTTTTTATTCCCGACCGTCTTCGCGATGGCTATGGTTTGTCGTTTGCTGGCATCAAGCACGCCAAGAATTTAGGAGTATCGCTCATTCTTGCGGTCGATTGTGGCGTGACGGCGATCAAAGAAATCGCTCAAGCCCGCGAAGCCGGCATCGACGTAGTCGCGTGCGATCACCATCAACCCGAAGCCGAGTTGCCGAAAGCATATGCTCTCTTGAATCCCAAGCGCAGTGATTGTCCTTATCCTTTCAAAGAACTCTCAGGCGTGGGTGTTGCTTTCAAGTTTGTTCAGGCGCTCTATCGGCACTTGCAGCGAGATGAATTGTCGCTGCGCAAATTCATGGATCTCGTCGCCATTGGCAGCGCGGCGGACATCGTGCCTCTTGTAGATGAAAACCGCATATTCGTTCGCTCCGGTTTGGAGCAGCTCAATCTCACCGAGAATGTTGGATTGCGCGCGCTTCTCGAAGTAAGCGGTTTGCGTAATACGCGTATCGGAAGCGGGCAGGTCGTGTTCATCCTCGCTCCGCGGATTAACGCGGTTGGCCGCATGGGCGATGCGAGTCGCGCCGCCAATCTGCTGATGACCAACGATCCCGAGGAAGCTATGCAAATCGCCCAGGTGCTCGAATCTGAAAATCGCCAGCGTCGCAGCATCGACGACGAGACTTTTCAATCTGCCATCGAACAAATCGAAAAGGCCTGTGATCCGATAAATGATCCAGCATTTGTCTTGCATGCCGAAGAATGGCATCCTGGAGTGATTGGAATTGTCGCCTCTCGGCTGGTGGAAAAATACTATCGCCCCACGGTGATGATCGCCGGCTCAAAAGCTCACGACGGTGTTAATGGCATCGGCAAAGGCTCGGCGCGCAGCATTCCGGGATTTGACATCTACAATGCCTTAAAGCAATGCGACGATCTCATGATCGCCTTTGGCGGCCATAAATACGCCGCCGGTTTGACGATTCGCACCGACCGTATCGGCGAGTTGCGCGAGCGTCTACAAAAAGTTGCCGCCGAATTTATGACTGCCGAGATGCGCTCGCCAAAGCTTCACATCGAAGGTGAGGTGCGGTTCTCTGAAATCGATTCGCAGCTTATGCACTATCTGCAACTGCTTGCGCCTTTTGGGCCGCATAACATGCGACCGACGTTTATGAGCCGCAAAGTCAGAGTCATCGGCACGCCGCGTGTCGTTGGCAACAATCATCTGCGTTTCAAAGCCGGCCAGGACAATCGCGTCATCGACGCCATCGGTTTCAATCTTGGCCATCTCGCTCACCGATTAAGCTCATCAGAAAGCAATGTTGAACTGGCTTACCTCATCGAGGAAAATGAATGGCAGGGTCAGGTCAGCACCCAGCTTCGAATCAAAGATATCCGATAAAAAAGAACCGCATGTTAACCTCTTCTGTTGGAATGTTTTCCTCAAACGTTTTTTTGTTCTTTGAAAGAGCGTTCCCTGGTAGGAATTCATGAAGCTATTCGACTCTGCGCTTAACACCAAATCCGAAGACTATCGCCAGCGTCACACGCGGATGCTGCAATTGCTCACCGAGCTGAATTTGCGGCGCAAACAAATTATTGAAGCTCCTGCCGATGCCGTTGCCAAGCTGAAGAAGCGCGGCAAGTATCCGGCGCGAGAAAAAATTCGCGCGGTGTTGGATAAAGACAGCGAGCCGCTGGAAATCGGTTTGTTCGCGGCGTGGGGCATGTACAAGGATATTCCCGGCGGTTATCCTTCGGCGGGAACGATCGTGCAAATCGGCAAAGTCTCCGGCAAGCGGGCGGTGATCGTCGCGAATGATCCGCTGGTGAAGAGCGGCGCGTGGGTGGAAATCACCTGCAAGAAAAATTTGCGCGCGCAGGAAATCGCCATGGAAAATCGTCTGCCGATAATTTACATGGTCGATTCTGCGGGCGTCAATCTCGAGCGCCAAGCAGAAATTTTTCCCGACCGTGATCATTTCGGACGTATTTTTCGCAACAACGCGAAGATGGCAGCGATGGGCATTCCGCAAATCGCCGTGGTTTTTGGATTTTGTGTTGCCGGTGGCGCGTATCTTCCAGGGATGTCGAGCGATCTGGCGATGATCACCGAGCACTCCAGCATGTTTCTGGCCGGGCCGTTTTTGGTGAAAGCAGCAGTCGGCCAGGAGGTTGACATGGAGACGCTTGGCGGTGCGACCATGCACAATGCGATCTCCGGCGTTGCCGATTATCGCTTCGATACCGAAGACGAGGCTTTTGTATTCATCCGCGAGCAGATGGCGATGCTTGGCACTCGCTCGCAGGCGGGGTTTGATCGCATCGCTGCAGAGAATCCAAAATATGATCCCGATGACCTGCTTGGCATTTTGCCGGAAGACAACAGCGGCACTTACGACATGCGCGAAATCATCGCACGCCTCGTTGACGGCAGTCGATTTGAAGAATACAAACCGGAATTTGGCAAAACGCTGCTCACGTGCTTCGCGCGCCTCGGTGGATTTGCCGTCGGCATAGTTGCCAATCACGGTAATCCGGTGAAGCGGATGATGCCGCCGGATCATCTTGGCAAGCCACAGCCGCCGCAGATTCAGTTGGGCAATGTCATTTACTCTGATTCCGCGAACAAAGCTTCACATTTCATCATGCTATGCAACGAGCGGTTGATCCCGCTAATCTTTCTCCACGACGTGACCGGCTTCATGGTTGGCAAGCAAGCCGAGAACAACGGCATCATCCAAGACGGCGCGCAGTTTGTGAATGTGCAAGCCAACTCTGTGGTGCCGAAATTTTCCGTAGTTGTGCGGAATAGTTTTGGCGCGGGTAATTATGCAATGTGCGGCAAGGCATATGATCCGCGCTTGATTTTTGCATGGCCGACTGCAAAGATAGCGGTGATGGACGGCGGCATCGCAGCGGATACGGTTTTATTGACCAAAAAAGAACTCTCTGAAGAAGAGAGAAAAATATTTCGTCAAAAATTGGTTGATAAATACAACGAAGAAGCCTCGCCGTATTACACCGCCGCGCGGATGATGGTCGATCGCATCATCGATCCGCGCGAAACTCGCCGATCTTTGATCATCGGCTTGGAGATGGCGGCGCACAATTCGGAGATTCCGGAGTTCAAGACGGGGGTGATGAGGATGTGAGGCAAGGGGCAAGGAGCAAGTGAGAAGTGAGTAGTAAGAAATAAAAATATGAGTAAGAAAATTTAATTAAGACTTCTTACTTGCTAATCAACGAGTTGAGATTATGAAAAGAGATGGAAAATCTGAATCGCTTGACCTTCATGTCTTGATTGAGAAAGAAGGTCGACTCTATTCCGCTTTGTGCTTGGAGATGGATGTTGCTTCTCAAGGACGCAGCATTGCCGAAGCCAAAAAAAATGTCATTGAAGCGATAGAACTTTATCTTGAAAGTGTGTATGCTGCCGGCGAGGAAAAAGAATTTATTCCGCGACCCGCGCCGGTTGAAGAGTGGCTAAAATGTTCTGAATTGAATTAAAAAACACCGTGCAAGAAATTCTTCAAAAAATATCTCAAGCCTTCGATGTCGAGTTCGACATCGCCTTCGCCTATCTCTTCGGCAGCGTTGCCAAAGGCCGCAGCGGGCCGCTCAGTGACGTAGATGTAGCGGTGTATCTTCATCCTGCCGGCGATGCGCGTTCGCGCTTCAAGCGGCGTCTGCAATTGATGTCGAAACTGTCGAAGACGTTGAAGCGCGACGATGTCGATGTCGTGCCGTTGCAAGATGCGCCGGTTGATCTTGCCTTCGAGATTTTGAAGCACGGTAAATTGATTTTCTCGAAAGACGATGCCGACAAGGCGACGTTTGTTTTTGAAACGCTCAGAAAATATCACGACGAAGCGCCGCGCCGAAAATTCGAGTGGGAAGTGATTCGGGAAGAATTAGAAAAAGGCACTTATGGTCTTCCCTCCGCAAGCGATCCGCGCGAAGCTCAAAAAGCTTCGTAAGATGGTCGGGTTGCTCGACAAAATACGCGCTTTTGGCGAAGCGGCTTACAATGAAGATGAATTAACACAAGCCGCTGCTGAGCGCGCCTTACAGATTGCATGCCAATGTGTTTTGGACATCGGTAATCATATCATCGCTGAAAAGGCACTTCCGCTGCCAAACGACAATGATGAAATCATTGTTATCCTCGAAAAGGCCGGTATCATCTCTCAGGATTTGGCCGGTAGGCTGGCGGGTTTGGGTGGATTTAGAAATGTGTTGGTTCATGATTATCTCGACCTCGATCACGGACGCATCTTTCATGAACATCTTGAACACTTGGATGACCTGAGAGATTTTGCAAACGAGGTGACAAAATTTCTTGGCGATGTTGAGAAAAAGAAAAAAAACTGAGCGACAAGCATCCTTATTTCAAAAGTGCGAAGATGGCGGTTATTGAACAAAACACTTTCGGCATTTCCGAAGCCTTGATCCAGCAGGTGACCGAGAAGATTGTGCGTGAGTGCGATCCGCACAAAGTCATCCTTTTTGGTTCTCATGTCTTTGGTAAACAACATCGCGATAGTGATCTCGATCTTTTTGTGATTATGGATTCCGATTTGCGTCGTGATCAGCGTACAAGAAAAATTTCAAAGCTTTTTCCACATCGACAGTTTCCATTGGACGTCATTGTCTATACCCCGAAAGAAGTGGAAATAAGCTTAGCACGTGAAAATCTTTTTATTCAGGAAATTATAGAAGGAGGGAGAGTTCTTTATGCCAGATAGCATGAACTATGTCGATTGGCTTGAAAAGGCCCGAAACGACTTGTTGGCAGCAGAAGCAATAATGGCATATTATGAGTCCCCGCCGACTGATACTGTTTGCTATCATTGCCAGCAAGTCGCGGAAAAATGTTTGAAAGCATTTTTGATCGCCAAGGCTAAAAAATTGCTAAAGATTCATGACCTTATTGATCTATTAGAAAAATGTACAAAGATTGATACTTCTTGTGAAACCATTCGCGATCAAATTGACAGCTTGGATGGTTTTTATATTGAGTCGAAGTACCCCCCAGACATCCCGACAGTGATTCCAATTGATGAAACAAAGAGCGCAGTTGTGAATGCGCGAGAGATATACAAATTCTTCTGTGAAAAACTCGAGTACGTACCCAATTGATGAACAATATTTCTCCTCTCCTCATCGCCAATGGCCAGGGCTTCTGGGGCGATTCGATTCTTGGGCCCGTTCGCCTTGTGCAAGAAGGCCCGCTGCATTATTTGACGCTCGATTACCTCGCCGAGGTGACGATGAGCATCATGCAGAAGCTCAAGAGTCGCGACCCGAACGCCGGTTATGCGACGGACTTCACCGAAATGCTCAAACGCATTCTGCCGGTTTGTTATGAGAAAAAAATAAAAATCATCGCCAGCGCCGGTGGGGTAAACTCTACTGCTTGTGCGCGCGTGACGGGCGAGGTCATCAAAAAACTTGGACTGGGTAACATCCGGGTCGCGACTGTTACTGGCGATGATATTTTATCTCGACTCAATGAACTTCAATCATCTGGAGAATTATTTAAGAACCTCGATGATGGTCGTCCGCTCAACGAAGTCAACGGCGCCATCAGCTCGGCGAATGCCTACCTCGGCGCGCTGCCGGTTGCGGAAGCCCTCGATCGCGGCGCGGACATCGTCATCTGCGGACGCGTCACGGATCCATCTCTCGTGCTCGGGCCGATGATTCACGAGTTCGGCTGGAAGCCCGACGAGTATGACAAACTTGCTGCCGGCACAATCGCCGGTCACATCGTCGAATGCGGCGCGCAATGTACCGGCGCAAATTACACAAACTGGAAAGAGATCGAAAATTTTACAAAAATTGGCTACCCAATTGTCGAAGCAGATCCCTCCGGAGAATTTTTCATTACCAAGCATGCCAATACCGGCGGCAAGGTGAGCGTTGAAACAGTCACTTCTCAATTGGTTTATGAAATGGGCGATCCCAAAAATTATATCACGCCCGACGTCATCGCCGATTTTTCAAGCGTTCAATTGGAGCAAAGCAGCGTTGACCGAGTTCGTGTTTTCGGCATCAAAGGATCCCCGCCGACAAAGTTTTTAAAAGTGAGCATCAGTTATCAAAACGGCTACAAAGCGGTTGGCCAACTCACGGTTTCCGGGCCGCAGGCGTTGTCCAAGGCAAAATTGTGCGCAGACATTATCTGGAAGCGGTTGGCGATGGATGGCGTGACTTTTCCCGAAGAGGATCGCTGCACAGAATTTCTTGGCGCGGGAGCCTGTCACGAGGGCATCGTGCCGGAACAAGATCCGCCGGAAATTGTCTTGCGCATCGGCGTAAAGGGACAAGACAAAAACAAAGTCAATCGCTTCGGGATGGAGATCGTGCCGTTGGTGACCAGCGGGCCGCCGGGGGTGACCGGGTTTGCCGGCGGGCGCCCGAAGGCGACAGAAATTGTCTCTTATTGGCCTGCTCTTATCTCAAAAGAAAAAGTTGTGCCTGCGATTGAGATCATGACATTCTGAGCAAGGACTTTGCATTTTTGATGAGTTCGGTAAGAATCGATATGGGAAAGCAACATGCCCGTGCCTCAAGAACAGACAGCAGAAGTCGTGGCGGCGCTGAAGGGGCTGTCATCAAAAATTGATTTGCAGCAACCTCGCGTGGCCATCATCCTCGCAGCCGGACATGGAAAACGCATTCGTTCAGAGCGCTCGAAGATGCTGCATCAAATTTGGGGAAAGCCCACGGTGACTCGCGTTGCGCAGGCAGCGCGTTATGGCCTGGACAGCGCGAATCAAATCATCGTCGTCGGCATCAAAGCGCCGGAAGTTGCCGAGGCGCTCGGAAGAGATTCGCAGCGAGTTTTTGTTTATCAGCAACAACAAAGCGGCACCGGCGATGCCGTGCGCGTTGCGCTCGAGGCCCTGCCAGGCGGCGCGTACGCCGGGGATATTTATGTTTTTCCGGGCGACATGGGATTATTGAACAACGATGCGATCAAAGATTTTCGAGGAGAATTCGAGAAGAATCGTTGTGACATGATGGTGTTGACTGCCGATTATCAAGGTGACCCGCGAGCGAATTATTACGGCCGCATTCTTCGAGTGCCTGATAAAGATGCAAACGGCCGTCCGTCGGGTGACGATTCCGGCAAAGTCATTGAGATCAAAGAGCACAAAGATATTCTCGCTCTCCCGGTTGATAAGATGTACGGCGTAAAGTACAACGAGCGTACCTACAATTTCTCCCGTGAACAACTGCTGGCGATCACCGAATTCAATACCGGCGTCTATGCCTTCAAGTCCGATAAACTCATGAAGCACATCGGCGAGCTGTCTGCGGACAACGTGCAAGGCGAGCTTTACATTACCGATCTCATCGCGATTTTCAATGGACATCGATTAACCGTGAAGGCGGCGCGCGCGCAGGATTATAGCACGGTGCTTGGCTTCAACAACAAGAGCGTGCTCAAAGAAATGGAAGCGATTGCGCGGGGGAAAGCCTATGACCGGCTCAAGGATATCATTACGATCGATGATCAGGATGATTTTTTTATTGCCGACGAAGTCATCGGTCAAATTCTCGAGATGGATGACCGCGAAGCGCCGCTCGATATCGCCATCGGCAGGGGCGCGCACATTGGCCCGCATGTGAAATTGGCAAAAGGCGTTGAGATCAGGCGACGCGCGATCTTGGATGGAAACGTGGCGCTCGGAGAAAAGGTGATTATTCATGAAAATGTCGCGCTGAGCACTTACCCGAATCAGCACATGAAAATCGGAAGACATTCACAGGTCTTTCAAGGCGACATTATCAAAGGCAATGTCACCATCGGGGAGAAATGCCAAATCGAATCCAGCGTCAACATCACCGGCTCCGACGATTTTCCCGTGATCATCGGCAATAATGTGCTGATCAAAGGCACCAGTTATATTTTTGGATCTGTGATCGAATCAGGCATCTGGATCGAGCATTCGGTGCTGATAAACAAATACGTCGAGCGCACGGTTCGCAAAGACGGAAGCGTTCAGCCGGTGCGTTATGTGCTTCCGTTGCCCGATGGGCTGGATTCAATACACCCCCTGCCGCAACAAGGGGACAAAGAGCAGGCTTCGTGAAATTTTCATCATCTCGTATGGCGCTTTCAGGGAGCCGAGGGAAAGAGTGTGAAGCGAATAAAACTTTCTGAAATAGCCTATGCTCGCAGCGGCGACAAAGGCGACGCGAGCAACGTCGGAATCGTCGCCTACAACCGCCGCGGTTATGATCTTTTGAAAAACATTCTTACTGAAGATCGCGTCAAGCGGCATTTCGCGTCGCTTTGCAAGGGAGACGTCAAGCGCTATGAAGTGCCAAACATTCTCGCGCTCAATTTCATTTTGCATGATTCTCTTGGCGGCGGCGGCTCGGAAAGTTTGAAAACCGACGCACAGGGTAAAACTCACGGCCTCGGTCTTTTGCAGATGGAAATCGAAGTGCCGGATGATTTTGTGGCGAGGGAGCCGTTTAATTCGTAATGCGCGATGCGTAAGGTTGCCCGCGAAAAACGCGAAATGACGCGAAAATAGTTTTGGCGTTTTTTAGCGTGTTTCGCGGGATAAGTGAAGTTTGTATTATTTCGAACCACTTCGAAAAAGAAAGGCGCGCTTGTGCCTGACTTTCAATTTCTTCGGTATAGCAAAGAGAATTTTATTGGTCGGCTTACCATCGATCGACCGCCGGTGAATGCGTTGAACCGTGCTCTGGTCGGTGAAATATTCTCGGCGGCCAATCTTGTTAATGCTGATGTCGAGCGGCGGAGCGTGCGCGTCGTTGTCATTCAAGCCGAAGGCAAAAATTTCTGTGCTGGCGCTGATCTGAAAGAACGCATCGGCGTTGCGGAGAGCGATGTTGAGAAAGTGGTTGAAGGCATTCGCAGCGCCATCGAAGCCATTGCAGAAATCAAAGTCCCGACGATTGCAGCGATACAAGGAACGGCAGCCGGAGGGGGGATGGAGTTGGCGCTGGCTGCGGATATTCGCATCGCGGCGGACACCGCGAAGATGGGCTTGCGCGAAACGGCGCTGGCCATCATTCCCGGCGCCGGCGGCACGCAACGTTTGACTCGCCTCATCGGTTATAGCAATGCATTGTTGTGGATCAGCACCGCGCGATTATTTGATGCTGAAGAATGCCTGCGCTATGGGGTTGTCTCGCAGGTCGTGTCCGAGGCCGATCTCGAAAAGACCGTGCAGCACATCGCAGGGGACATTATCGCCAACGGGCCGTTAGCTGTTCAACTTGCCAAGGCTGCCATGCTGGGCGGCGCGCATTTGGATTTGCAGCAGGCGTTGGAACTTGAATGGCAGCATTATAAAAAAGTCATCCCCACGCATGATCGGCGCGAGGCGCTCGTTGCGTTTAAGGAGAAACGCCCGCCAGTTTTCAAGGGTGAATGATTTTTGAAAAGCAAAAATCAAAAAGCAAACGGCAAAAAGAAAATAGCATGATACGAAACGAATTTTTTCAGGAGAGATAGGCCTATGCTGCATTTGTCTGAAGAGCAAATCATGCTTCGCGACACCGTTCGCGAGTTTGCAAAAAATGAAATAGAGCCGCACGCTGCGGAGATTGACCGCACCATGGAATTTCCGGCGGCCAGCTTGCGCAAAATGGGAGAGCTGGGCTTCCTTAGCGTGCCTTTCCCCGCTGAATATGGCGGCGGAGGACTTGATACGCTTTCCTTTGCCCTGATGATGGAAGAGCTGGCGCGGGTTTGCGGCTCAACTACACTTTCCGTTGCCGCGCATTGCTCGCTTTGTTGTGCGCCGATCAACATGTTTGGCAATGAAGCGCAAAAGAAAAGATATTTGCCCGATTTGTTTTTGGGAAAAAAGGTTGGCTCGTTCTGCCTCAGTGAGCCGGGCAGCGGCTCCGATGCAGGCGCCATGACGACGGTAGCAAAACGCGACGGCGACTTTTACGTTTTGAACGGCGCCAAAATGTGGGTGACGAACGGCGGCTATGCAGGAACCTATATCGTTTTTGCGAAAACGAATCCTGAAGCGGGGACGCGCGGCATCGGCGCGTTCATCGTTGAGCGCGAGTTTCCGGGCATCGTCATCGGCAAAAAAGAAAATAAGCTCGGCCTGCGCGCCAGCGATACCCGTCAAATTTCTTTTGACAATTGTAAAGTGCCCGCGGCAAATTTATTGGGAAGGGAAAACGAAGGCTTCAAGTACGCCATGCAAATTCTCGATGGCGGACGCATCGGCATTGGCGCGATGGCGCTTGGCCTGGGGCAAGCCGCATTTGAAAAAGCTACGGCTTACTCGAAAGAGAGAAAAGCTTTCGGACAACAAATCGCTGACTTCCAAGCAATTCGCTGGTACATTGCCGACATGGCAACGGAAATTCACGCCGCACGATTGATGGTTCACCACGCCGCAGAATTGAAAGACGCGGGCAAACCGTACGTCAAAGAAGCGGCGATGGCGAAACTCTTCGCCAGCGAAATGGCCATGCGCGCCTGCAACAAAGCCATTCAAATCTTCGGAGGCTACGGCTATCTCATGGATTATCCAGTCGAACGTTACTGGCGTGACTGCAAGCTCACGGAAATCGGCGAGGGCACGAGCGAGGTGCAGCGGCTGGTTATATCGAGGGAGGTTTTGAAGGAGATTGCATAATTCCTGTGTTCAACTTCTAAGCAGCGACATTTTTAATGTGAGGTTAACTATGGAAGTTTTTGAAATCAAATCGACAAAAGACAAACTCATTATCACTGTTGACCGGTCATCGGTGGATGCCGAAATTCTGACAAGGTTTCTCGATCGATTGAGAATCGAGCAATTGATAAGAAAGGCGGAGTTTGATGAAAGCATTCTTGAGTTATCAAGAAAGGTAAAAAAGGATTGGTGGGCTAAGAATAAAAAGAAATTCTTAGAGGAGGGGGGAGATGGCAGCCGTGATTGATACGAATATCCTCTTTTCAATGCTGTTGACAAAAAACTCAAGCCTGCGAGAAGATTTTCTCCAACAAGACACGGAATTCTATGCCCCCAACTACGTCATGGTAGAATTGTTTGAGCACAAGGAAAACCTGTTTGAGCATTCTAATCTATCGGCGCCTGAGGTTTATGAGTTGTTGCACAGGATACTTGATAAAATCAACTTTATCAGTGAGCATGCCGTTTCACAGAAAAACAAGCTGAAAGCATACAAGCTTTGCAAAAGTGTCGATGAAGATGACACCCCGATAGTGGCGCTCGCATTAGATTTGAATGCCCGTCTTTGGACAAATGATAAGCGCTTAAAGCAGGGACTGAGGAAGCAAGGCTTTAAGAAATTCTTTAACCCCAAAAAATAGATGAGCATATGAAGATTGTCGAAAATGATTAAACTTCCGGAAGAAATAAAATCTTTCGACCAGCAGATTGCCAACTTCAAAGCTACCCGCTGGTACATCGCTGACATGGCAACGGAGATTCATGCTGCGCGACTGATGATTCACCACGCCGCGGAATTGAAGAATGCGGGCAAACCGTTCGTCAAAGAAGCGGCGATGGCTAAACTCTTCGCCAGCGAAATGGCCATGCGCGCCTGCAACAAAGCCATTCAAATCTTCGGCGGCTATGGCTACCTCATGGATTATCCAGTCGAACGCTACTGGCGTGACTGCAAGCTCACGGAAATCGGCGAGGGCACGAGCGAAGTGCAGCGGTTGGTGATTTCGAGGGAGGTGTTGAAGGAGATTGCTTAGTAATATAGGGAGGAGGGAGCAATGCAGAGGAATCGAAATCGTCGGGAGAAACTGGGCGATTTGTGTTTCGAATTGGCAAAGTACACTCTCACGGCTATTGTAATCGGATGGTTTATTGAGCCTGAGATTACCCCGATTGTTTTCAGTCTCGGTGTTGTACTGAGCATAGCGTTTCTCATTACCGGTTACTATCTTGTTCCACTTGACAAAATTGAGGTCAAAAATGAGTGAGCTTGGCCCATTTCTCATGCTTGGCGGTGTAGCACTTTTTCTCGCCGGTTGGGCAATTTACTTTGCGATTCAAGATCGCAAGGATGCACGGAGTAAACACAAGTAAGGCGATTAGCAGGTCAACTTAAAGAGAGACAGAAAATGTCTGAATCTGATCTTGGGCTTTTTATCATGCTTGGCGGCATGGCGCTTTTCCTTGCCTGCTGGGCTATTTACTTTGCGATTCAAGATTATAAAGACGTGCGCAAGAAAAACAAGTACCTCGGCTTCGCTTGCTTGTGGCTACTTTCTTACCAGGAAAGGAGAATACCATGTTTCACAAACGATGCTTCATGATTGCCGCATTGTTTTGTGTATTTCCCGTGCATGCGCTTCTCGCTGGAGGCGCTGAGGTTGTTGTGCATCTCAAGAATGGACAGCAGATCACCCGCGAACTCTACTCGGTCAATGATAGTTTGCTCATGCTTTATAGACGGGATACATCTGGTCAACATTTCTCCTCAGTCATGATTCGAGAACTTCAAAAAGTCACCCTAAAAAACAAACCCAAGGTTATTCTCGTTCTCAAGGATGGACTGCAAATTTCCGGCCACCTTGATTCTGTCGATGATAGCAGTTTGGTGATTTCTGACAAAGTAACGACTTTGGGAGGTGGTTATAGAGAAGACATTTCTAAAGTCAGAAACCAAGAAATTCAGAAAGTCATCGTTAAAGGCCAATCAAAGGTTCTCATGGGTATGGCGTTGGGGCTGCTCATCGGTACTGGGAGTGCGGTGGTGATTGGTTCAGCGTCGGGCGACGATGATAGTTTTTCGACTGGTACCTCCAACATTCCAATCGTTTTTGGTGGAGCAGGATTGGTCCTTGGAGGAGTTGTCGGGGCAGTAAGCTCAACAAGTGGCGTGGAAACCGAGTTTTCTGTCGATAAGCCCTTTTCGTTTTTGAGACTATTTGCTAAACATAAATAGCGGCCTCATGAAATTCGGCGACATCGACATCTTCGTTCTCTCCGACGGCCTCTTTCGCCTCGACGGCGGCGCCATGTTTGGCGTGGTGCCGCGTGTGCTCTGGGAGCGCACCGATCCGGCGGATGAAAAAAATCGCATCCTGCTCGGATTGAATGCGCTGCTCGTCATTCGCGGCAAAGAGAAAATCCTCATCGACACCGGCATCGGAGATAAGTTTGATGAGAAGTTTGGTTCGATGTTCGGCGTACAGCGCGAAAAGACTTTGCTCGATCACCTCGCAGCGCTTGATATTCGCCCGGAAGACATTACGCATGTAATCATGTCACACATGCACTTCGATCACATCGGCTGGAACACCCGGCGCAACACTGGCGGCGAGATTGTGCCGACTTTTCCGAAGGCAATTTATTTTGCACAGCGTGGTGAATATGAAGTTGCCAATAACCCAGATGAAAGAAGCCGGGCGAGTTATTTGAAATGGAATTGGGAAGCGCTGGAAAAAAGCAGCCAGCTTCATCTTCTGGATGGCACGTGCGAAGCGCTGCCGGGCATCGAGAGTTTCATTGCCCCGGGGCACACGCTGTATCATACCATTGTAAAAGTGAAGAGCGTCGGCAAGACGGCCGCCTTTCTTGCCGATCTTGTTCCGACGACATCTCATTTGAAAACTCCTTATGTGATGGGGTACGATCTCTACCCCAAGCTGACGATGGAAACTAAACCGAAAATTTTGCAACAAGCCTTTGAAGAAAACTGGCTGTTGATTTTTGAACATGCGCCGCGTATCAAGGCGGGATATTTGACGAAGATTGATAATAATTGGAAAGTCGAACCCGTCGAAGTGAGATAATCGGAACTGACAAACGGGAGGTAACAAATGGCTGCTCGCGAAGTCATCATCGCTGGGGCGTGCCGCACGCCGGTTGGCGCATTTCAAGGTACGCTGGCGCCGCTCACGGCGCCAGAGCTTGGCGCAATTACCATTAAAGAAGCAATCCAGCGCGCCGGCATCGACATCAAGAAAATTGATGAAGTGATCATGGGCTGCGTGTTGCCTGCTGGTGTAGGCCAAGCCCCAGCGCGGCAAGCGGCGTTAAAAGCCGGTTTGCCAGAACAAGTGACCTGCACGACGATCAACAAAGTCTGCGGCTCCGGTCTCAAAGCCGTCATGCTGGCAGCGCAAGCTGTGATGCTCGGCGACGCTGACATTGTTGTTGCCGGCGGCATGGAAAGCATGTCGAATGTGCCTTACCTCTTGCCCAAAGCGCGTACCGGTTATCGCCTCGGTCATGGCGAATTGATTGATAGCATGATCAAAGACGGTTTGTGGGATGTCTATAACAATTTTCATATGGGCAATGCCGCCGAGCTGTGCGCCCGCGAGTGCAACATTTCTCGCGAGGCGCAAGATGAATACTCTATCACCAGTTATCGCCGGGCGTTGGCTGCGCAGGAAAAAGGGCTTTTTGCAAAAGAGATCGTGCCCGTTCCAATGGCGCAGAAAAAAGGCGATCCAATTTTGATTAGAGATGACGAGGAGCCGCGTAAAGTAAATTTTGAAAAAATGCGCACGCTCGCTCCGGCTTTCGAAAAAGGCGGCACAGTCACCGCTGCTAATGCTTCAAAAATAAACGACGGCGCGGCGGCAATGGTGGTAATGGCTCGCGAAGTTGCCGACAAGTTGGGTGTCAAGCCGCAGGCGAAAATTTTGGCGCAGGCTTCTACGGCAAAACGCCCTGAGTGGTTTACAACCGCCCCTATCGACGGCATTGAAAAGCTGATGAAAAAATCCGGACTGAATTTGAATCAAATCGATCTTTTCGAAATTAATGAAGCGTTTGCCGTTGTGAATCTCGCTGCCCAGCAGAAGCTTGGAATTCCGCTTGATAAAATGAATGTGCACGGTGGCGCGGTTGCGTTGGGACATCCTATCGGCGCGAGCGGTGCCAGAATTCTCGTGACGTTACTCCACGCGCTCGAACAGCACAAAAAACGTCTTGGTGTAGCAGCGATTTGCATAGGCGGGGGAGAGGCTTCGGCGGTGCTTGTTGAAAATCTATCGCTGTGATACGTTGCACGTTCAGCCACGGCTCGGCCGTGGCTTTATGAGCATAGTTTACGGAAGTAAATGCTACGGTCAAGCCGTTGCAGATCGAAGAGAATCATCCCCATTTTGAGGAAGAGACAATGGCCAAAGATTTAAAGCCAGCGGATTTCTATAATCTCGACGTCATGCTTTCAGATGAAGAAAAGCAAGTGCGCGACATGGTTCGAGAGTTTGTTAAAAAAGAAGCGCTGCCAATCATTCGCGATCACTATCGCGCCGGCACGTTTCCGAAATCGCTTGTCAAGCCGATGGCCGAGATGCAATTGCTCGGCGCGAACTTGCACGGTTATGAATGTCCGGGACTCAACAACGTCGCATACGGACTGATCATGCAAGAGCTGGAGGCGGGCGATAGCGGGCTGCGCAGTTTCGCTTCAGTTCAAGGCGCGTTGGTGATGTATCCGATTCATGCCTTTGGTTCGGAGGAGCAGAAGAAAAGATATTTGCCAAAATTGGCGAAAGGAGAGATGATCGGCTGCTTCGGCCTTACTGAGCCGGACTATGGCTCCAATCCATCGGGCATGATTACACGAGCCGAGAAAAAGGGCAAAGAGTGGGTCATCAACGGCGCCAAGATGTGGATCACTAACGGCACCAACGCACACGTCGCCATCGTCTGGGCAAAAGTAGATGGTGTTGGCGCCGAGGCGATTCGCGGTTTTATTGTTGAAACTAACTCGCCGGGATTCACAGCTAAAGCAATGCATGGCAAACTTTCTTTACGCGCATCGGACACCGCAGAACTTTTGTTGAATGATTGTCGCGTGCCCGAAGATGCCATCTTACCGAAGTCGGACGGTTTAAAGTCCCCGCTTGGTTGCCTCACTCAGGCACGTTACGGAATTTCTTGGGGTGTGATCGGCGCGGCTCTCGCGTGTTACGAAGAAGCGATCAGTTACGCGAAGGGCCGGATCATGTTCGACAAACCGATTGCCGCATTTCAGCTCACGCAAGAAAAGTTTGCGCACATGGTGACGGAGATTACCAAAGCGCAGTGCCTGGTTTTGCAGCTTGGAAGAATGAAAGACAAGGGCGCTTATCATCCCGCCCAGGTGAGCCTGGCGAAGCGCAACAATTGCTATCATGCTCTGGAGATCGCGCGGATGTGCCGCGAGATTCTCGGCGCCAACGGCATCATCGACGACTATGCGGCGATGCGGCACGCTAATAATTTGGAGAGCGTGAAGACTTACGAAGGCACTCATGAAATTCACACACTCATTCTCGGACAAGCAGTTACCGGAATCAGCGCTTTTAATTGAGGAAGAAGATGATGAGAGCGGAGGAATTTCCGATTTTTACTCTGGAGCA
>Ga0247727_10004410_pt1 | contig 29881 bp, 19 predicted proteins | sample WisWelCaveWW1625_FD_202498 | JGI IMG/M metagenome (GOLD analysis project Ga0247727, IMG submission 202498) | Biofilm microbial communities from Wishing Well Cave, Virginia, United States - WW16-25 | ecosystem: Environmental > Aquatic > Deep subsurface > Groundwater > Cave microbial mat | place...
CCGAGGTCTACCTGCGCGATCTCGGAGCGAGCCGCGTCGTGTATTTTCCCTGGGACATCGACCGCACTTTCTGGGAAGTGATGTGTGTCGACCACGGCAGGCTGCTGGCCAACGCCGTCGACTGGGCTGCCAACGAGCCCCGGCCGGTCACCGTCACCGGTCCCGGCGTCCTCGATGTCACTCTGTGGCGGCAGAAAAACTCGATCACCGTGCACCTGGTGAATCTCACCAATCCGATGATGATGAAAGGCCCCTACCGCGAGCTCATCCCCACCCGCGAACAGAGGGTGCGCGTCCGCCTTCCGGCGGGCGCCGAACCGCGCAAAGTGCGGCTGCTGGTGAGCGGGCAAACGCCGCCCATCGAACGGCGCGGCGGCGCGCTCGAGGTCGTCGTGCCCTCGGTGCTCGATCTGGAGGTCGTGGCGATCGACTTGTAGGCGAGCCGGCCCATGGTTCCCGGTGGAATCCGAGTTTCCAGCGCTCCGAGGGCGTGCATCGTTGACGACGGTTTGGTATCCTTCCGGAAGCGCTGCGCAGAGTCTCCAGGGAGGATGCCATGCGGTTTCTGTCCGCGAGTGTGTTGTCTGTTTTCTTCTCGACGGCCGCGTTTGCCCAGAGCGATCGCGGGACTGTTACCGGGACGGTGCTCGACCCGGCGACGGCGGTCGTTCCGGGGGCGAAAGTCGTCGCCCGGAATCTGGCCACCGGCGCCGCATCGGAAACCGCGACGACGGAAACGGGCAATTACACGCTGACGTCGCTGCCCGCCGGCGTCTACGAGGTAAGCGTCCAGGCGAGCGGATTCAAGCGAGCCACCCAACCGCGAGTCCAGGTTCAGGTTGCCCAGACGCTGCGACTGGATCTCACCCTGGAAGTTGGCTCGACCACCGAATCGATCGTGGTGACTGCCGAAGCCAGCCTGCTGCGGACCGAAAACGCCGAGCAGAGCATCAACGTCAGCGGAGACCGCATCAACTCGCTGCCGCTCAATTTCGGCGGCGGCGGCGGCAACATCGGCGGAATCCGCAACTGGCTGAGCTTCATTGTCCTGTCGCCCGGTGTCTCCGGCACCAACTACAACTCGCCGATCAACGGCATGCCGGCCAACAATTTCAAGATCTATCTCGAAGGCCAGGACGTCACCAGCGCCAACGATACGGCCTGGACCAGCACGGTCGCATCGGCGTCGGTGGAGGTGATCGGCGAGTTTTCGTTGCAGACCTCGAATTTCTCCGCCGAGTTCGGGCAGGTTCTGGGTGGAGTGTTCAACTTCACGACCAAGTCGGGCACCAACGGGCTCCACGGCAGCGCTTACGAATACTTCACCAACGAGGCGCTCGATGCAAGGCGTCCCTTTACCGGCGCGCGACCGGTCAGCCGCAAACACGACTATGGGTTTACCGTGGGCGGGCCGGTGTACATCCCGAAGTTCTACAACGGGAAGAACAAGACGTTCTTCTTCTTCAACCTCGAGCGCTTTCGCAACAAAACCAGGGCCGCCGGGACCTTCAGCACCCTGCCCACGGAAGCCTATCGGACCGGGGACTTCTCGGCGGCGTTGACCGGCCGCAATCTCGGCACGGATATACAAGGGCGGGCGATTCTGGAGAACACAATCTATGACCCGCGCAGCGACACAACCATTAGCGGCTCGGTGGTTCGCAACCCGTTTCCCGGGAATATCCTCCCCAGGAGCCTCCTCGACCCGGTCGCGTTGAAGATTCAAGCGCTGATTCCCCAGCCGACCAATGCCGAGGTGCTGCTGAACTGGCAGCCCAACACCGCCAATTACAGGTTCCAATCGATCCCCAGCGTCAAGATCGACCACAACTTCACCGACAACACGAAGCTCTCCGGATACTGGTCGGTGCAGAACACCGACGAGATTGCCGCCGCCGATGGCCTGCCGGTCCCGATCACCTCGCGTCGCGACAAGAAAGTCTACGGTCACATTGCGCGGGTGAATCTCGACCGGACGATCAAGCCCACGTTGCTGGTCCACATGGGCGCGGGATACGTCCGGTTCAATAATCCGGACAGCTCGCCCCCTTCCGTTCTCCAGTACGATGCGGTCAAGGAGTTCAGCCTCGCCGGCAGCGCCACCAACCCCGCGGGCATGCCATACCTGCAAGGCTTGGGGGTGGGCAATCGCGGAGGCATCCAGAACCTGGGACCGGGCACCGCTAATAATCAATTCAGCGACAAACTGACCGGCGTTGCCAACGCCACGCATATCCGCAACGACCACACCTACAAGCTGGGCGCCGAATTCCGCCAGGATGTCTGGACCGAGTACAACTACTACGGCGCGCAAGGACAATACACGTTCGGCAATGGTCCTACGGCCCTTCCCTATCTGCAAACGACCAACGTCGGCGGTGGCTCGATCGGCTCCGGATACGCGAGCTTCCTGCTCGGCGCGGTGGGCGAAGCCAATGTCAACGCCGTCAAGGATCCCCAATGGCGGAAGAAGAGCTGGGGCTTGTACATCCAGGACACCTGGAAGATCACCCGGCGGCTGACGTTCGACTACGGCTTGAGATGGGATTACTCTCCCATGGGACACGAGATCCACTATCGCAGCAGCCAGTTGGGTGTGAACACTCCGAACCCGGCAGCCGGCGGACTGCGCGGCGGATATGTCTATGAGGGCTACGGCGAGAAGCGGTGCAATTGCGAGTTCGTCCACACCTACCCGTATGCCATCGGTCCACGGCTCGGCCTGGCATACCAGCTCAACTCCAGGACGGTGTTGCGCGCCGGCTGGGGCATCTCCTACAGCGCCGGGCCGAACTGGGCGTATGTGACGGGAGGCTCACCGGCTCTCGGCGTGGGCTACAATTCGATCACCTGGACCCGGGGGTTCGGCCAAACCGTCTCGAGGCTCCAGGACGGCCTCAAGTACAACATCGCCGACCTGTATGTCGCATCGCTCGATCCGGGAGTCCGGCCATCTCCGGGCCAGTTGGACGTGCCGCCCGCGTGGGGCCCGCAAATGAAAGATCCGAACGGAGGCAGGCCGGCGCGGGTCAACCAGTGGAATCTGACGGTGCAGCGCGAGCTCACCCGGGACATGTCGCTCGAAGTGTCCTATGTCGGCAACCGCGGCATCTGGGAGGAGGCGCGCGCGCTGATCAGCCTGAACGCGATTCATCCCGGTACGCTCCAGGCGCGCGGCCTCGATCTTCGCAACGCCGCCGACCGGCAGTTGCTGACCTCGCGCATCGATTCGCCGCTCGCCGCCCAGCGGGGATTCACGCGGCCGTACGCCGGGTTCCCGGGATTTGGCACGGTGGCGCAGACTCTGCGGCCGTTCCCGATGTACAACGACGGCCTGCCCGTCTGGTGGTCGCCGCTCGGCAACAACTGGTATGACTCGATGCAGGTGAAGTTCACCAAGCGCTACTCGCGCGGGCTCGACATGACGGCTGCGTTCACCTGGCAGAAAGAGCTGACCCTCGGCGGCTCGGGCGTCAACGACGTGTTCAACCGCAAGAACCAGAAAGCCCTCACCGGCGCCTCTCAGCCGCTCGTGTTCGTGACCGGCTTCAACTACCAGACCCCGCGGGTGGGACCGAACCAACTGGTTCGGCGTCTGGCCGGCGACTGGACATTCGGCGGGATCCTGCGGTACGCCAGTGGCTCGCTGATCGGCGTGCCCGGATCGCGGAACAACCTCGGGACGCAGACTCTGCAAGGCGGCACGCGCTTCAATCGTGTCCCGGGCGAGCCTCTGTTCCTGAAGGATCCCAACTGCCACTGCATCGACCCGAATAAAGATTTTGTCCTGAACCCGAGGGCGTGGGCAGACGCCGCGCCGGGGGAGTGGGGCTTCGCGGCGCCGAACTACAACGACTACCGCTGGCGCCGCAACGTGTCGGAGCAGTTGAGCCTCGGCCGCATCTTCCCTATTCGCGAGCGGATGTCGTTCCAGGTGCGGGCTGAATTCTTCAACGCGTTCAACCGGATACAAACCCCCAATCCCACATCCGCCAACCCGGTGGCTACCCAGACCTTCAATTCGCAGGGCATTCCCACCGGCGGATTCGGCTACATCAACGCCGTCGCGACCGGCGGAACACGAAACGGCCAGCTCGTGGCGCGTTTCCAGTGGTAGCGGCCATCCAACACCGCTGGCGGATCAACTGGATACTACTATCCTTTTCGATGGCTTCCGGAGTCCCGGCGGCCGAGGGCGCCGGCAGCCGCGCCTGCGCGCCCTGCCATCAGAGCATCTACGACACCTATTTGCGAACCCCGATGGCCGCCAGCGCCGGCAAAGTGGGCGGCGGGCTGATGGAGGAAAAGTTCAATCGCGCCACATTCACTCATGACCCGACTGGTTTCCGCTACCGCGTCTCCCGGAATCGCCAGGAGTACGTCTTCGAATTCGAAAAGACGCAGGCGGGAACCCTGCGGGGCAAGCGGACACTCCCGTATTTCATCGGTTCCGGCGCCGCCGCCCGCAGTTATCTGCTGGTCGCTGATGGCTTCCTGTATCAAGCCCCGGTCGCATATTACGCCGGCGGGGCGAAGTGGGATCTCGCGCCCGGTTATGATCGCTACGCCTACCCCTATCTGACACGGCCCGTCCCGCCGGCATGCCTGACGTGCCACGCCAGCTTCCTTCGACACGTGGCCGGCACGCAGAACCGCTTTGAGACGCCGCCGTTCGAAGAGCCGGGCGTGGCTTGCGAACGTTGCCATGGCGAGGGAGAGTCGCACATCGCAAAGATTCGATCCGCGCGCCTCGAGGGTGGCTCCGGGATGGTTAATCCTTCGAAGCTGGCGCCGGACCGCCGCGATAGTATCTGTTCGCAGTGTCACCTGTCCGGCGAAGCGCGCGTGATGCGCGCCGGGCGCGACTGGCGGGCGTTCCGTCCGGGCGAACCGCTGTCGGATTCGATCACCGTTTTCGTGCGGTCCGGAGGGAGTCCGGGGATGAAAGTGACCAGCCACGTCGAGAAGCTGGCGCAGAGCGTCTGCAAGCGCACAGCCGGTGACCGACTCTGGTGCGGCTCCTGCCACGATCCGCATTCGGCGCCGCCGCCTGAAAAACGTGCGGCCTGGTTTCGAGAGAAATGCCTGCGCTGTCATGAGCCGGCCCGCTGCAAGGCCGCGGAACCGGCCCGCCGGAAAAGCCGGGACGATTGCGCCGGCTGCCACATGCCGAAGAACCCGGTCGTGGACGCGCAGCACGTGGTGTACACCGATCACTCGATTCCACGCCGGCCTCGGCCGGCCGCCGCCGGCCAGGCCCCGGACGCGGAACTGATCGAGTTCGGCGGCGGGAGCGCTTCCCAACGAGATCTCGCATTGGCCTACGCGATTGTGGCGCAGCGGGAAGGGAGCACGACGTACCGGTCGCGCGCCTTGACGCTGCTCGAAAGGGCGGAGCGGGATGCGCCGGAGGATACCGAGGTCCTGTTGTATCTGGCGGAGCTGTACCGGACCGGCGAACAGCAGGATCGTGCGATTCCGCTGTACGAGCGGGCCATCGGTCAGGATCCTTCCCAGGTGACCGCGTCGGTCGGCCTCGGTGGAATCCGCATGGAGCGCGGCGAGTACCGGGAGGCGATCCGGTTGTGGGAAGACGCGCTGGCGAAGAACGCCGGGCTTCCACTGGTGCGGATGAACCTCGCCATGGCCGAGTGGCGTGTCGGCGATTTGCGGTCGGCGGAATCTAATCTCGAAAAAGCCGTCGACCTGAATCCCGGTCTCGCGGCGGCCGCGGAACTGCTTCAGCGCTTCCGCCAGACGCCCGGTCCCCGTTGAGCCGGGGTGCCTCGACTGGCGGATTTTCTTCACCGAGGACTTGGGCCTGCCAGGATGAGGTTCGGAAGCGCCCCGAGACTGTAGTAGCGGTGCTCGATTCCGGTTGACCGCACCGTCACCACCCGCAGACCCGAGGGATCGGCGCCGAGCGGTCTGCCGACCGGCCCGCTGGTCACCATCTCCAGAGCACCGTCTTTACCGAAGCTGTTGCGGTGGAGATGGCCGGCGAACACGTGGCTCACGCCGGCCGCTTTCAGAAGATCGAGATAGGGGCGGCGCCGCTCGAGCGGGATGTTGAAATACTGATCGGGCTCGTCTGGATCCTGAAGGAACCAGGAATGGTGCTGGAACACGACCAGATGCCGCGGCCCGGCCGCTCGCGCCTTGCCGAGCTCCTCCTTCAGCCAGGCTTCCTGCCCGGCCGCGGCCGCCGGAGCTTTCCCCGGTGAATGGATCAGACTCGAGTTCAAAACGATTCCCATCAGGTCACCGGAACGGAAGCTGTAATAATCCCGGCCGAATAGGTCGCGGTATGCGGCCAGCGACTCCGGAGTCGGAGCGTTTTCCACGTCATGGTTGCCGGCGACGTTAAAGAGCGGAATCGACGGGTCCAGCTTTCCGGCGATGCGCCGGTATTCGGCCGTCTGAGCCGGGTCGCCCGGCTTGTTGACCAGATCCCCGCAGACGACCACGAACGCCGGCCGCCAGCGGTTCAGAGTTGCGACCACGAACTCGAAGGTGGCCGTTTCCTGTTGGAACCCCCGGTCGCCGTCGTGAAAACCGAACTGGGTGTCGGACAACTGCACAAAGAAAGAATCCTTGTTTTCCTGAGCCGCGAGGGCGCAAATCAGCAGCAGGACCACCGCGGCGGCGGTGAGACGGAACGGGGAAGGAAGTGTCCACCTGGTCACAGCACGAGAGACCTGAGCGGGCTATTGCTTGACGATCCGGCCAAAAACCTTTCCGCCCCCGTTGGCGCCGCTCCAGGTCCCGGCGTAATGGCTCTTGTAGATCAGCACTCGCGCGGTATAAGCGCCCAGGCCGGTCAGGGCCTGGTCCGTCATGGTGATGACGGGGGTGTCGCCGGCCCATTTGACCTGAATCGGGAAGGGAATCGTCAACTGCTGGTCCTTGTAGTGGACGCGGGCGTGGAATACCCAGGTGTCGCCGGACTGCTTGACCACCTTCTCGATGGTGTACTTGTCATCGGACACGCCGGGCCGTCCGTCGCGCGACGATTGTCCTTCGAGCACGACACCGGTCAACGACTCCTGAAACTCTTTTTCGAGCGCGGACAACTCGGACGTTTGAGCTGCCAGAGAACCGGCCAGCAGTGCAGTCAGAAGGAACAGAGGGCGCATGCCAACTATTTTACCCTGGCGAACCGCCCGCGGTCGTGAACCTCCGAGGCGACTATCCTCGGCCTGGCTGACCAAGCTCTTCCGCCGTCTTCTCCCCATGGGCGCGAAGGTGCTTCTCGATGTCAGTTTGCCCCGCGTAAATCGCCCAGCCAAGCGGCGTACCTTGAAATATGGTGTCTTTGATGTCCAATCTCGCTCCTCGTTCGACGAGCAATCGGACAACCGCGTCGTGGCCGGCCATAACGGCCTGATGCAACGGCGTCGCGTGGGAATGGTATCCGTCAGGGTTGTATCGGTTTGGATCTTCGCCGGCATCGAGGAGCAGCCGCACGATCTCCACATGCCCGTGTTGCGCGGCCAGCGCGAGCGCGCGATGTCGGTTTTCAGGGCCGGCCGTCGGGAGCAGTTGCGCTGCATCGGCGAGCCGCCCCAATCCGGCCGCCGCGGCGATGGCATCGACTCGCGCGTCGCGTCCGAGGACCGCACTGGACGCGGCGGCGTCCTCGCATGGATCAAGAAACGCTGCCGCCGCGTTCCGTTGTGCGCGTTTACTTAGGAGTGCCTCGGCAGCGCTCCGGTATCCGAAGATCAGAGCGGTCATCAACGGCGATCCCCACTGAGCGGATCCACGCCCCTCGATCGACGCGCCGCCATCCAGCAGAGTTTCGACGAGCGCGACCTGAACTCCGGCCTTCGCCGGGTGACAGCTCGATACCAACATGCTCATTGTCGTGTACTGTCCGCCGTACATGTCGGCCAACGCGTCAACGTCGGCGCCGGCTTGGAGCAGGGTTTTTGCGATTTCAACGGCGTTCAGTGGAGTCTTCTGGCGGTAGCCCTCGACGCCGTTGGCGCCGACATAATGAAGGAGCGTGGCGCGATGCATAGGCGGATCAAAATGGGTGATGCGTGTCGAGCGCGATCGAACCAATTCCGGATTTCCGCGCAGCAACGATTCCAGTGTGGCCAGGTCACCGGTGATGACGGCCTCCACGGCCGATTCGAATTGGAAGACCGGAGAACCCTCGCGAGTGACCGCTTGGACATACTCCGCCAGCGCGGGCCAACCCTGGAAGCTGTACCAGCGGGCGATGGTCAGTTGAGCATCGGCAAGTTCAAACGGGGCGTTTCGAATTTCGGAGTCCGACAGATTCTTTGGCAGCCATGGAATCCTGGTGTCCAGGAAGCGGGGGTGGTTTTCATGGATGACCCGGATTGCTTGGGAATCGCCCGATCTGTTAGCTTCGAGCAGTTCCTCGGCCTGTTTCTCATATTGCTCGAGGGCGGAGAGAAACGGTATTGCCTTGAGATCCATCGCGAACTTTCTTTCGCGACCGGCCGTTGCGGGCTAGCCAATCTGCCAGCCCTTGCGGAACTTGGGCCTGATGTACTGATTGGCTTCGGGGTTGTTGGAAAAGCGCATCTTCGCGCTGTCCCAATCGAGTTTGCCTTCAACACGCAGCGCCACCGAGCCGAGCACGATCCATTCCGTGAAGGGCCCGGCGACGCTGAAGTCCGAGCACGACCGCTCGCCGCCCTTGGCAGCGCGGATCCAGTCGCGATAATGTCCCGGCGACCGGGTCAGCAGTTGCGGTGGCAGCTTGTATTCCTTCTGCCGCGCCTCCGGCAGGATGCGGACGTTGGCGCCGTAGGTGTCGGTCGTGAGAATTCCCTTGTCGCCGATGTAAACGGTCCCGTTGCTGGCTCCGCCCCCAAATCCGCCTGGGCGTCCACCACCGCCGGCTCGCCCTTGGCCCAGTGGACCACCGGCGCCTGCCGGCCCTTGGGGTCCGCCGGTCGGGCCGCCTCCGGTGAACGCCATGCCACCGGCTCCGAACGCGCCGGCGCCGCCGATCAGCGGCTCGCTCTCGGCGATTCCTTCGGGGCGGAACGCCGGACCGCTGGCGGCGTCATACCAGTAGAGTTTCAAAGCGGACATCGAGGGGCGCGCGGGGAACTCAAATCGGGTGACAGACTTCTTTGGGAATGTGTAGGAATTCTTCCCTTCCTGGTGGATGACCTCGATGCCGGTGGGCGCGCCCAGCATCAGCGCCATGTTCGGCGCGCCCAGGATGTGGCAGGCCATGTCACCGAGGGCGCCGCAGCCAAAATCGAACCAGCCGCGCCAATTGAAGGGCAAGTAGGCTGGGCTGTAGGGGCGCATGCCGGCGCCGCCGAGCCATACATCCCAGTCGAGCGTCTCGGGAACCTTATCCTCGGGCGGCAGCGTCTCGACGCCCTGCGGCCAGGAGGGACGGTTCGTCCAGGCGTGCACTTCGGTCACGTTGCCGATCTCGCCCGACCAGATGATCTCGGCCGCCAGCCGTGCTCCTTCGTTGGAGTATCCCTGGTTGCCCATCTGCGTGGCGACTCTGTACTTGGCGGCGGCCTCCGCGAGCAGGCGCGCTTCCCAAACCGTCCGCGTCAGTGGTTTCTCGACGTAAACGTGCTTGCCGCGCTCCATCGCCCAGATCGCCGCCGTGGCGTGCATGTGGTCCGGCGTCGCCACGATCACCGCATCGATGTTCCTGCCCTCCTTGTCGAGCATCCTGCGGAAGTCGGCGTACCTGGCGGCGCTCTCGAATCGCTTGAAGGTCGGCGCGGCGCGCTTCGAGTCCGGATCGGCCAAAGCGACGATATTCTCCGTCGCGCAACCGTTGATATCGGCGGCGCCCCGGCCGCCGGCGCCGATGGCGGCGATGTTCAACTTCTCGTTGGGCGATTTGAAGCCCAGCCGGCTGAGCGACGGCGTCGAGCCGAATCCTCCGGACGGAACCGCCCCGGCCAGCAGCGTGCCGTAGAAGAAGTGCCGTCTGGAAAAACGATCGGTTTGGTTTGCCATGGCGTGAGCTCCTCCATAATGTCGTAACAGATACGGCGCAATTCCGCATTGCGTCCGCGCTCCGTCCCCTCTATACGTATTCCCATGGTAGGATACGTATAGGCGCATGAAGACCAAGGTTACCATCACCATCGACCGGGAGCTGATTCCCCAGGCCAAGCAGTTCGCCCGCGGCCAGGGAGTCTCACTCTCGTCGCTCATTGAAACAGCGCTGCGAGAGATGAGCGCGCGTCGCGGTCCGTCGTTTTCGAGCCGCTGGCGCGGCGCCTTCCGGCCGGCTGATCGAGACGAGGAGCGGTACCGGCGTCTGGCAAGAAAATATCTGTGACGATCCTGATCGACACCGACGTGCTCGTGGATGTCGCGCTCGACCGGTTGCCATTTGCCGCCGCCGCCGGCGCGTTGCTCGATGCACTCGAGAGGAGGCCAAACAGCGGGTTTGTGGCATGGCACACGGTCTCGAACTTCTACTACCTGGTGGCGGCCGCTCGCGGGCGCAAAGCATCGCTGGACTTCCTGCTGGACCTGACCCGTTTCGTCCGGGTCGCCCCGGCCACCACGCAAGCGATGCGCTATGCCGCCACGCTGCCAATGGGAGACTTTGAGGATGCCATGCAAGTGGCCGCGGCCGAGGCGTGCGCGGCCGACGCGATCGCGACTCGCAACACGAGGGACTACAAGGCTTCGCCGATTCGGGCGGCGCGACCGGAGATGCTTGTCGTGGAGCTGGAACGGCGCGATTGGCGTCCTACGCCAGAATCTCCCGGACCACCCGGCCGGTCACGCCGGTGAGCCGCGCGTCCAGACCCTGGAATTTCACGGTGAGGCGGAGGTGGTCGATTCCCAATACGTCGAGCATCGTGGCATGAAAGTCGTTCACGCTCACCGGATTCTCCTCGGCCGCGTAGCCGAGCTCGTCGGTTGTTCCATGGCTGATCCCGCCCCGGATCCCGCCGCCGGCGAGCAGGAAGGAGAACCCTTTGATGTGGTGGTCGCGGCCATCGCCGCCCTGCGACATCGGCGTACGTCCGAACTCGCCGCCCCAGACCACCAGCGTGTCGTCGAGCATGCCGCGGTTTCTGAGGTCGGTGATGAGCGCCGCCGTCGGCTGGTCCACTTCCGCGGCCTTGAGCGCGACGTTGCGCTTCACGCCGCCGTGATGGTCCCAGTCGCGATGGTAGAGCTGAATGAAGCGGACGCCGCGTTCGGCCAGCCGCCGCGCCAGCAGGCAATTGGAAGCGAACGATCCGTCGCCGGGGCGCGCGCCGTACATCTCGAGGATCTGCTTCGGCTCGCGGCTCATATCCATCAGGCCGGGTACGCTGGCTTGCATCCTGAAGGCCATCTCGTATTGCGCAATCCGCGTGAGGATTTCCGGGTCCTCCAGCGCTGAGTGCTGCATGCGGTTCAGGCGGTTGATGGATTCCAGAGAATCGCGCTGTGTTTCCGTGCCGATTCCCGGCGGATTCTGGATATAGAGGACCGGGTCGCCGATCGAGTTCAGCTTCACGCCTTGGAATTTGCCCGGAAGGAAGCCGGCCGACCACTGGCGCGATGCGATCGGCTGCATCTGGCCGCCGCGGCCGGCGGAGGTCAGGACGACGAAGCCGGGCAGGTCGCTCGCGTCGGCGCCCAAACCATACAGCAGCCACGACCCCATGCTCGGCCGGCCGGTGATGATCGAGCCGGTATTCATGAGGGTATGCGCGGGATCATGGTTGATCTGTTCGGTCCACATCGAGCGGACGATGCAGAGCTGGTCGGCCACCCCACCGAGATGCGGGAACAGGTCGCAGATTTCCTGGCCCGACTTGCCGAATTTCCGGAAGGCGTGCTGCGGGCCGAAGCAGACCAGCGGCCGGCCCTGCAACTGGGCGATCTGCTGGCCCTTGGTATAGGAGTCGGGCATCGGCTGCCCATTCATCGCGGCCAGTTTCGGCTTGTAATCGAACGTCTCCAGGTGCGACGGCCCGCCGGCTTGGTAGAGAAAGATCACGCGCCTGGCCTTGGCCGGGTGATGCAACGGGTTCACGATGCCGCGCGGGCCGCCGGCGGGCGGCGCTTCGGAGGCGGCGAACAGCCGGGGATTCAACAGCGAGTTCAGGCCGAGCAAACCGAGGCCGGCGATGCCGCGGCCCAGGAACGTTCTGCGGATTTGCGACTCACGGCGGTGCACGGGTTTCTCCTCAGTTCCGGGCAATGACTTCGTGCAAGTTGAGAATGGCGCGGGCGACGGTGACCATCGCCGCCAGCCGGGCGGGCTCGACCGATTCCAGCACGGGCGCCTCGCCGGCATGGATGAGCCGGTTCGCTTCGCCGGGTTCCGCCTGGAATCGCGCCAGACTCCGCTGGTACAAGCCGATCAAGGCCGCGCGTTCCGGCTGTTTGGGTTTCCGGCTGACGGCGCGCAAGAACGCCCAATCCAGGCGGTCTTCGACGGCGGCGCCGCCGTCTTTCCACATGTTCTGCGCGAAGACGCGCGCGGCCTCGACGTAGATCGGGTCGTTGAGCAGGACCAGCGCCTGCAACGGCGTATTCGAATTCATACGATTCACCGTGCACTCCTCCCGTGACGGCGCATCGAAGGCGGCCATGCTGGTATGGGGAAATGTCCGCTGCCAGAAGGTGTAGAGGCCGCGGCGGTAGAGGTCTTCGCCACGGCTGGCCGAGTAATCGCGCTTCGGAAAGTTGAGCGCCGCCAGATGCCCTTCCGGCTGATACGGCCTGACGCTGGGCCCGCCGACCTTCTCGACCAGCAGCCCGGAAACCGCCAGCGCGACATCGCGGACGAGTTCCCCATCGAGGCGGTAGCGGCTCTGCCGGGTCAGCAGGCGATTCTCCGGATCGCGCTCGGTGGGCGATCGGCCGCCCCCCGACGACTGGCGGTACGCATGGCTGGTGACGATGGCGCCGATGATGTGCTTGACATCCCAGGCGTGGGTGGCGCGGGCTTTCCAGGCCGGCTCGATGAACTCGGCGGCGAGCCAGTCGAGCAGGTCCGGGTGCGCCGGCCAGTCGCCCTGGGAGCCGACGTCGTCGAGCCCTCGGGCCAGGCCGGCGCCGAAGAACTGCCGCCAGAGACGGTTCACGAATACGCGCGCCGTCAGCGGGTTGCCGGTCGAGACCAGCCAGTCGGCCAGATCGAGGCGCGTCGCCCGACGGTCGCCGTTGGCCAGTTTGCCCAGGAAAGCGGGGATCGCCGGCTCGACGATTTCGCCCGATTCGTCCATCCAGTTGGCGTGCGGCAGGATGCGGGTGGCCGTCGGCCGCGTGGACCGGGTGGTCACCACGCGCGGGATCTCCGCTTCGAGCTGGCCGAGGGCGGCTTCAAGCCGGGCTGCTTCGATGACCAGCGGCTGCAATTCCGCCGACGTCCACTGGTAGAACTCGAGCAAGGTCTTCCTCTGAGCGTCGGTGCGCTTCTCCTCGGGCGCTCGGAGCGCCGCTAACGGAGGCGGCAATCCTGCGGGATGGGCGGAAAGCGCCACCCGGAAGCGCCCCACGGTGGCGCGCCGAAACTCCGAGTCGTGCCGCAATCGGACGGTGACGATCGAGTTCGGCTGCGTGCCAAGTTTCTCGGTGAATCGCAGCGCGAGGAACAGGTCGACGTTGTTGCCCGGCAAGGCGACGCCCCAGCCTGTTCTCGGGTTCCCATCGATCGCCGCCATCGGATGGAGCTCGCGCGCATCGACTTCAACGTTGGAGCCGGCCAGGACGAAGGACAACTTCCGGCCCGGTTGGATCCCGTCCATCGACACTTCGGCGTCGACTTCGGTCAGCACCAGGCGGTCCGATCCGCGCGCCACGCGGTGGCTGGGAAGAGATTCGTCCTGCACCACTTCGACACCCAACGAGACCCAGGTTCCTTCACCGGGCCGGAACCGGACGGTGTAGGTCTCGTTGTCGGGATTGGGGCCGCCGGCGACAACCAATCCATTACCGGGCGTACGTTCGGTGATCAACGACGGCCCTGGGTAGTAGTTTCGCTCGACGGTTTCGTCGTTGTAGACCGTGAGCTTCGCGCCGTCGGCCGCTTCGGCGGAGAACGGGCGCTGATAACGCCAGCTCAACTCGCCCGACTCATGACGACCCAGCACAACCTTGTCCCAGCCGGTATCGGCCGCCGCCAGGATCTGAGCTTCCGCATCGAGGCGCCGGCGCGCATCGGACAGCTCCCAGTACAGGCGTTCGCGAAGTCTCTGCTGCTCCGGGCTGGGCAAGTCGAGCTGGCTGCCCCAGGCCCTGGATCCGCGGTCGGGAACCAGCCCGGTCTCGAGAATGTCGGCGAAGAACGCCTTCATCGAGTAAAAATCTCGCGCGGTGAACGGGTCGAATTTGTGATCATGGCATTCGGCGCAGCCGAGTGTGCTGCCGAGCCAGACCGTGCTCACGGTTCGAACGCGATCGGAAGCGTACTTGGCGATGTACTCCTTGGGCTGAAGGCCGCCTTCCGACGATGTCCGGTTGAGGCGGTTGTAGGCGGACGCCACTTTCTGCTCGGTGGTCGCGTTCGGCATCAGGTCGCCGGCGAGCTGCTCGCGAGTGAACGCGTCGAACGGCTTGTTATCGCGGAACGCGCGCAGCACGTAGTCGCGATACGGCCAGATGGGGAATGGATTGTCGCCGTGGAAGCCGGCGGTGTCGGCGAAGCGGACCGCGTCGAGCCAGTGCATCGCCTGTTTTTCGGCGTATCGGGGAGACTCGAGCAGACGGCCGGCCAGATTCTCATAAGCGCCGGGCGATTTGTCGCTGAGGAATGCCTCGACTTCAAGCGGAGACGGCGGCAGCCCGGTGAGATCGAGTGTGACCCGGCGGATGAGTGTCCGCCGGTCGGCTTCGGGCGACGGCGCGATGCCCTCGCGCGCGAGCCGCCATTGAATGAATGCGTCGATCGGATTCCGGATCGGCGCCTTCGCGGCGGGCACCGCCGGCGGCGCGGGCCGCTTCACCGGCAGATAGGCCCAGTGGCCTTCGTAAGCGGCGCCTTCGGCGACCCAGCGGCGGATCGTTTCCTTCTGGGTCTGGGAAAGTTCTTTGTGCGCGAACTGGGGCGGCATCTGGCGCGCATCGGTGGCGAAGATCCGTTGCACAATCGCGCTGCGCTCCGGGTCGCCGGGAACGATGGGTATGGCGCCGCTCTGGGCCGGCCGAAGCGCTTGCTCGCGAATGTCGAGCCGCAGGCCGGCCATGCGGGCGTTCTTATCCGGGCCGTGGCAGCGGAAGCAGGTGTCGGACATGACGGGGCGGATGTCGCGGTTGAAACTGACTTCGGCGCGACTGGCCTCGACCGCGGCCGCGAGAATCGCCAGCGCCCACACAAGATGCGATATCCGCATAAACACAGTGTACGTTGTCGGCCATTGGCTCGGCGCAAGGGGGTATGCTTATTCAGGAGCGCCGACGGGCGTCTGTACTCCGCCCTCGGGCGGATCGGCGGCCCGTTGCTTGAACCAGTCAACGGTGAAACCGCCGTTAACCAAGGTGAAATATGGCGAACACGAGCCGGCTCTCCGCCATTGGGCCGGCGATTCTGTTGACCGCCACCAGCGTCGGAGCGGGCGACATATTGACCGGGAGCCTGGCGGGATCCGAAGCGGGGCTCGCGGTGTTGTGGGCGGTGCCGGCCGGCGTGGTGCTCAAATGGACGCTCAACGAAGGCATCGCGCGCTGGCAAATGGCCACCGGAACCACATTGCTGGAAGGGTGGGTGAGCCGGCTCGGGAAATGGATCCAGTGGGTCTTTCTGGGCTATCTTCTGTTGTTCACGCTGGTGGTCGGCGGGATGCTGTCGAGCGCATGCGGGGTAGCCGGAGCGGGCCTGTTCCCGCTCGGCGACCTCGACAGATCGCGGTGGGTCTGGGGTGCGATTCACTCATTGGCAGGGCTGGCGCTGGTTTGGGGTGGCGGCTACCCGTTGCTCAAGAGGGTTCTCGGGATCTCGGTCGGCGCGATGTTCGCAATGGTGGTGTTGACGGCCGTCCTGCTGGCGCCGGACTGGACGGCGGTGGCTCGCGGACTGGTTCCCTCCCTGCCGGCGGGGAAGGGGGGTTGGGTATTAGGTTTGGTGGGTGCGGTGGGGGGCACGATGGCCCTCATATCCTATGGATACTGGATCCGCGAGGAAGGCAGAACTGGCCGGGACGGACTGCGCGCCTGTCGCTTCGACCTGATGCTGTCCTATACGGTGATCGCGCTGTTCGGGATGGCGGTGGTGATTGTCGGCTCCGAGGTGCGGGTCAGGGGACAGGGGGCGGGGCTGGCGCTGCTATTGGCGGACCGGTTGGCTCTCGCTGTGGGCCCGTTCGGAAAGTGGGTGTTTCTGGTGGGCTTCTGGGCGGCGGTTTTCTCGGCGTTGCTCGGAGTGTGGCAGAGCCTGCCGTACCTGTTCACCGACTTTCTCTGGCTGCGGGCGGGATCGGGTGTGGCGCAACGTGGAGTCCCGGCAAGCCGCTCGGCGCCATACCGCCTCTACCTGGTGTTTCTCGCCACCGCGCCACTGGTCCTGCTGCGGTGGCCGGTCGAGGAGCTGCAACTGGCTTTCGGGATCACGGGCGCGATGCTGCTGCCGCTCTTGGCATTGACGTTGCTGATGATGAACAACCGCAGGGGCTGGGTCGGCGAGTTTCGCAGCGGCGCGTGGACGAACGCGGTGCTGGTGGTGGCGTTGATCTTTTTCGTCTACGTCGGCGCGCGGGAGATCCGGCAAATTCTCCTGGGCGGGTAGTGCGCTACCTGGGGACTACTCGCACGGTCACGACATATTCGCCCGCACCGTAGGGAAGCCGAACGGAATTCGCCGTGAAATCCGTGGACGGCTGCCGGTTCACCGTGACCTGCTGGATCGGGGCGCCCGGCACATGGACCACGATCTCGCGCCAGCGATCGCGGGCCGGCGGCCGGATGCGGACCACGACCAGACCCTCGGCGGCCCTGGACTCGGTTTCGAACGACAACTCTCCGAAGAAGGTCGGCGCGCGTTCCACCCGAATGCGCTTGCCGTGCTCGAGCCAGGCCCGGGGAACTCCGGCCATCACGTGGATGCGTCCGGTCTCGACGTTGCTCTCCAGCTCCTCGTACACCAGCATCTGGCGAAGCATGGCCAGCGTCTCGGCGTTGGCCGCAGAGTTCGGAAAGAAATCGCCCGGCCCGATCCAGCCGCCCAGGCGCGTGTTGTACCCGATGAAGGCGGCGCCCTCCGACGACGCGTACACCTGCCGCGACATGGCGAACGCAAGGCGCGAATAGAAACCCAGCAGGAATTCTTCCCGGCGCCCGGAGCGAAGACGGAAATCGTAATACCCGGCATTGTAGACGGCGTTGATCCACCCGTAGGGCTGGTCGGGCCGCTGACGGGCGCGCGTCAGGCCGAGAACAAATCCTCCGCGGCTGGCGATATAGTCGGCCATCCACTGGGCGGCGGCGTCGCCCGGATTAAAGAAGTGATACCGGTACTGCATGTCCGCCCAGTAGTGGTAATAGACGCCTTGCAGGCGGCCGAGCGCGAGATGGTCGTAAGGATCCGGGCCGAACTCGGGCGTCTGGCGGAAATATAGCGTCTGCAAGTCCACGAAGGGCGGCCGGCCGGGCACACGGATGGCGGCCCGCTCCATCGCGCTCAGAATCGTGCGGCGGTAGCCGGAGGCTTCCTCGAGGTAACGGCGGCCCCGCTCCGGATCGAGGCCGGTTCGAGTCAGGAAGATTCCGAAATCCTGGAGACCCTGGCAGGAGGTAATGTTGTGGGCCAGCACATAGACGGTCTGAGTGGCGGCGCGCAGATCCACGCCCGGTTTGTCGGGAGGCAACAGCCCCCAGTGGAGCGGGCGTTGGTCCCCGGCGCCGGTCATGGTGGTGCGCCGGTCGGCGATGATCTCCTCGGCGACGCGATACAGATCGTCGCGATGGCGCAGGAAGGCGGAGGTGTCGCCAGAATAGCGCCAGTTCTCCAGAATGTGGTGGAAAGGGATGCCACGCCGGTTCTGGTACTTGCGCCCGGCCAGCTTGGGCGCAACGCTCACCGGAATCGACCAGGGCAGCAGCGCCCCGGCGTAGCCGGTATGCCCGTACTCACTGAACACGTGGGCGCCGAAGCCGTTCTCGACGGGAAAGTAGGATTCGTTGTAGCGCAGGCCTGAGCCGTAGGTGAACCGCGCTCCGTCGGCGAGGATGAAGCTCTGGAGGAGCAGCGCCCGCCAGACGTTATTGACCCGCGGTTCAGGAACTTCCAGGCGCGCGCCGCGCTCGAGCCGATCGGTCCAAAAGCTTCGGATTTCGCGGTGCAGTTTCTCGAAATCCTCCTCGCTCGCCGGGCCGAGACGGTTCGCCGGATCGGGATCGTAAGGAATCTTGAAGCACACGGAAGCCGTCCCGCCCGGCGGGAGAGGAATCGAAAACGAAACCCGCCCGGACTGGAACTTCCCCGGCGCGCCATGAGCAACCAGCACCGCGCCATCGGCGTCGAGAACGGCGCGCGCGGCGGCCGACATCGTGCCACGCATCCGAATGATGTCGGCATGTAGCGCGGCGGTACGCGGCTCGGGCGTCGTATTGGTCACGCGAAAACGCACATAGGCGATGTCCCCGCCGGCCGACTCGGCGGGCGGCCGGGCGGCGAAAGCGGTCTGCTCGAAGCGGATCCCCTGCCGGCGATACGAGGACTTCACGATGGGCAGGTAACCGTCTTCGTAAGCGATTCGCGAAAAATCCTCTCCGCGCAGGCCGTACATCTCCGCGTCGCTCCCGACGCGGAAGACGACATTGGTGTTGTGAGCCTCGGTGGGAATCAGGTCGGCGGAAATGGCCCCGTTCCACCAGATCGTGAACTCGTTGTCGTATTTCGACGGCTTTCTGGAGGGATCCGACCACGTCCCGAGAACGGTTCTATCCAGCACCTTGCCGGGATAGAGGGCCTCGAGGGCTTCAAAAGACGGCTCGCCGGCTGCCAGCACCCGGCGGCCGAGTGGGTCGTCCAGACCTTCCATCATGAGCTTCTCAAAGCGGCGGCCCCGATCCATCGCCTCTTGCTCGGACTTCTTGAACTGAACCCCGCGTGTCCATTCTTCGGTCATGGCAAGATATTTTCGGGCCGGCTCCTGCGCGCCGAGCGGCAGAGCGAGCGCTAGGCCGATCGCGAGGCGAATCATTCGTCGAGCTTGAGCCACAGCCGGACAAAATGGCGGCGTCGATCCGGCTCGGCGTGGTCTTCGAAAGGCGTGCGGCTGTGCAGCACGAAGGTGTTGGAGACGAACTGGATATCGCCACGCTCCATGGCGAACGAGACCTCGACCTCGGGCCGGCTGGCGGCGCTCTCGAGATAGTCCAGCGCTTCGATGTCGACCTCGGTCAATGGCGCTCCGGCGGCCTCATGACCCTTCGGGATGTAGTAGCGGAAGTAGCGGACGGCGAGCGCGCCGTTGTAGCTGAACACCGGGGCGAATAACGTTCTCGATTCCCCCGGATTCAGCTCGACCGCGCGGTCAAAGTGGTACGGGGCGTAGAGCCGCTCGAGCAGGTCGGGCCGCTCCTCCAGGAGTATGTTGTGGAGCGTTTGCGCGCTGACCAGTACGGTCTCGCCGCCGGATTTCGCCGCGCGCAGAGCGAGCAGGCCGACCACGTCGGGAGTGTTTCCCATCAGCGCCGGCGAGGAGTCCGTATGAAAGTGGACTCCGGCGGTGGTCTTGGAGAACCGCACTCCGACGGCGCCGTAGTCGCGCTCGATCTTGTAACCCTCGTCGCGGACCGCGTAAACGCGGTCGCCCTTGACATTCTGCGGCAGCGTGGTCCCGAGATGACAACCGAGCCCCCAGTAGGCCAAGGTCGCCTCGTCGTCGGTGTAGCGATCAATGGGCAGCCCGCGGATCAGGACAAAGCCGCGGCCGGAGGCGAGCTCACGCCGCAGCCGGGCCGCATCGGCGCGGAATGACGGCAGGGGGAAATCGGCGCGGTCGATACTGGCCAGCGTTCGGGCGGAGGCGCGGATCGCGGCGATCGAGGCGTCCACCTCTTTGATCACCGGGGATGGGATCTGATAAGTCCACTGGCGCGGTCCGCTGAAGTCGTCGCGGCGCCAGGCTCCGGGCCCGCGAATCGCGCGCGCGTGGACGGGAGTCGCGGCAAGCTCCATCGGCTCCACGATATCACGCGCCGGCCGGCCAGGCGGCGAAGTCGAGCACGAACCGCAGGACGCTCCCGCTGGCGGCGTCGAGGAACTGCCCGCCCTTTTCGGCGGTCGCGTGGCTCGGCATGCCGAGCGTGCCGGTCTTCGAAATCTCGTGAAAGTTGCGCGCCATGTAGTAGGGCTGCGGCCGAAGCATGTCAAGACGGTGGTATCCGGACTCGGTGAAGGTCCCGTCATCGGCCGCCCTGCTCAAGTCAACCAGATCCGGCCGGATCGCCAGCAGAATCGAGGTCTCCATCTCGCAGGCATGCCCCATCCCGCCAGGCGGCGACGAGCGGATCTTCGACATCGCGTCGGCGGCGAGCGACCAGTACGTGGCGCAGGCGATCAGCACGTCCCGGCGGCCCGGATCCTCGGTCTTGAGCTCCGACAACGCCGCCCTGGCCGGAACGTCATTGCCGCCGTGGGAGTTCAGCAGGAAAATCCGCCGCGCGCCCATCCCGACCAGCGACCGGCACATTCCCTTCACCATGTCCATGTAAGGCCGGAGGTTTAGGCTCACGCAGCCGAAATGCGCGTGATGGGGCGAATGCCCGAGCCACTGGACCGGCGCCAGCACGATCCGTTCGGGCGCGGCGGCTTCCACGCGGCGGGCGATTTCGGCGGCGATCAGCGCGTCGGTGGCCAGCGGCAGGTGAGGACCGTGCTGCTCGATGGCCGCCAGCGGCACGATAAACACCCGGTCCGACAGCCCTTCGAGATCCGGCCACTTGAGCTGGTCGAGTAACATGGTTCCTACGGATTATATGCCCAGACGGCACATCCGGCTCACCTTCATGGCGACCGGCGAATCCGCCGTTGCCGAGATGCTCGATGAGGAAGCGCCGGAAACCTGCCAGCTCGTCTGGGATCTGCTGCCGGTGACGGCCAACGCCATTCACGGAATGTACTCCGGGGCGGAAGTGTTCGTCCTGCTCGACCGGCCAACGCCGGCGCCGGCCGAGAACCGCACGCAACTGCCGCTGCCCGGCGAGATCCTGTACTTCCACGATGGTTCGGCGAATGCGACCAGCGGCGGGAAGGCGGCGTCAGAGATCTGCATCGTGTACAACCGCGGTGTCACACTGCGCGGGCCGGAAGGCGCGCCCGCTTATGGGAGCCTGTTCGCGCGCGTCCCCGGCGATTGGAAGTACGACTGGGTTCCTTTTGCGCGGGCATGCCGTCGGGCCCGGTGGCAGGGGCCGCATCCGCTTCGGATCGAGCGCGTCGAATAGTCAGCCCGCCCGATAGCGGTGAACCTTGGCTTCGTCCAGCTCGACGCCCAGCCCGGGACGTCCGGTCGCGCGGGCTTCTCCGGGCCGGATCGGCAGGGGCTCCTCGATCACGTCGTCCTCATAATAAAGTGGCCCGATAATGTCGCACGGGTACAAATCCGTCGCCAGGTCCGGCGCGGCCAGAGCGAGGTGAATCATGGCCGCGCTGGCCACGCCGAGCTCGAGGTTGCTGCCGATGGTTGCGCCCATGCCCGCGGCCCCAGCGGCCGCCATGATCTCCAGTGCCGTCCCGATTCCGCCACTCTTGCCGACGTAGACCGAGACGGCATCGGCGGCGCCGGCTCGAGCCAGCGCCCTGGCATCCTCGACCGTGTAAACGCTCTCGTCGGCGAGAATGGGAACGCGCACCTGGCGGCGGACTTGCGCCATGGCCTCGGGGTCGCCGGGAGGAACCGGCTGTTCGGCGAACACGATCCCCAGATCCTCGATCCGGCGGATCGCGTAGACCGCTTCGGCGGGCGACCAACCGCCGTTGGCGTCCACACCCAGACGGACCTCGGGACCGACGGCTTCCCGCACGGCGCGAACGCGTTCCACGTCCTGTTCCGCCTCGATTCCCACTTTGACTTTCAAGTACCGAAAGCCCTGCTCGACGGCCCAGGCGGCGATCCGCGCCGCTTTTGCCGGCTCGACACCTGAGACGGACCACTTGGTGGGCACGAAATCGCGCAGCGGTCCGCCCAGCAGCCGGAACGCCGGCGCACCGGCGGCCTTGCCGGCGATGTCCCACAGCGCCATCTCGACGGCCGCCTTGGTGAACCAGTTTCCGGCGAGCGTCCGGTTCATGATCCGGGTGATGTTTCCGATGTCCGCCGTGTTCTGGCCGGCGATTTGCGGCGCGATCAGCGTTTCGAGAAAGTGCGCCGCCGTCACCGCGTCTTCGCCGCTCCAGCGCGGGGTGGCGCTGACCTCGCCGAGCCCGGTGATCCCTTCGTCGGTGTGCAGTCTGAGGAGCAGGAACGGGGATCGGTCGTGCATACCTTTGCTGCCGCGAATCGCCACCGCGGGCTTCAGCGGGATATCGACAGGGATCGTTTCCAGGCCGGTGATCCGCACCGTCAGAAGATCAACTTCAAACCGAACTGCACCTGGCGGGCGGCGCCGGCCGTCTGAATCCGGCCGGTCACGTTCTGCCCGAGCGTCGTGGTGGGGCCGTTGAGATTCACATGGTTCGGTGTATTGAACAGCTCCCAGCGGAACTGGAGCCGGAAGCGCTCGTGGAACCGGAAGTCCTTCATCAGCGCGACGTCCAGCAGATGCACGCCCGGCGCGTCCAGCAGCCCGATGCCGGAGTTGCCGAACGCGAATCGCGCCGGCGTGGCGAACGCCGCGGGGTTGAACCACAGGTCGGCGGATGGGTTTGGCAGTTTGGGATCGCCCACCAGGTGGGGCCGCGTGTTGAATCCATTCCCCAGCGTCGCCCCGGGCACGGTGAAGCTGAGCGGCTCGCCCGCCGTGAACAGGTAAATGCCGGAGAGCTGCCAGCCGCCGAGCGCCGCGTCGGCGGCCTTAGGCAGACCCGAGCCCCACGCCCGGCCGCGGCCGAACGGCAGCTCGTAAATGGCGTTGAGCGTCATGACGTGCCGCCGCTCCAACTGGGACCGCCCGCGTTCATATCCGACGGGCGAGAACGGCGTGGGGCTGTCGGCGATCGAGGCGCCCAGCTCGTCGATGTTGCGCGCAAACGCATAGGCGAAGGTATAAGAGAGTCCCTGGGAGAACCGGCGCTCGACCTTCACTTGCAGCGAGTTGTACCAGGACCGGCCGATGTTCTGGTACAGCCGCACGGTCCCGAGCGCCGGGTACGGTTTCGCCGCCTGCAAGTTCGCGTATTGGCCCGGCGGAACCTCGTTGTGGTCGAGCCGCGTGATCAGGTCGCGGCCACGGTTGCCGATGTAGGAGATCGTCGCCGCCGACCGGATCCAGGGCAGCGCCGCCTGCACGGCGAGATTGAATTCGTGCATCTTCATCGGCGCGACGTCGTAGCTCGCCGCCGTCACCGACGGGGCGATGAAGGCGGTCGGCTCGGCCGGAAACGCGGTCTGCCAGGACTGCAATGTCGCGCGGACCAAGCTCTGCCGCTCGAAGGTCCAGTACGGGGGGCCGATGACTTGCGAACCGGTGATGTTGCCGTTGTAGCTGGAGGTGAAGATGCCATATCCGCCGCGCAGCACGAGGCTGTCCTTTCCCCGCAGACGCCAGGCGAAGCCGAGCCGTGGCGAGACGTACCCGGAGGCCTGGAACAGGCCGCGCGGGATGCCAGCCTCGGTCGCGGGGATCCAAAGCCCGCGGGTCGCGGCCGCCAGGAAAGGCGCGGTCGGCTGCGCCGTCAGATCCACTCGCCCGTCGCGGGTCACCGCGGCCACCGCTTTGCCGCGCCCGACATCGAAGGTGGCGCCGTTGTCTCGCACCAGCGCCTTCTCGTGCCAGTGATCCCAGCGCAGTCCGAGCGTCAGCGTCAGCGACGAACTCGCCCGCCAGTAATCCTGGAAATACACCGCCGAATACGGAGAATGTGCCATGCCGAAAGCCTTTAGCGGATAATTGCGCTCGTCGGAGGAAAGAAATCCCAGCAGATAATCCGCGAATCCGTCGCCGGTGTACTGGCCGTTGAAGGCGAAGGTGCCGCGCGCGGAGTTGGACGAGTGGAACGCGAGCGTGCGGCGTTCGTTGTACTCGTAGCCGGCGCCCAGCGTGTGGCCGCGCCGCACCGAGGTGAGGGAAACTTTCCCGTTCAGAATCTCGCGGCGGAACCGGCCGGGCACTTGGCTAGGCACCGAGAATCCCGTGTAGCCGGTGAACGTTACGTTCGGCAGGCCGATCGCCTCTTCGCGGCCGGCGGTGGGGAACCCGCGAATGCCGGCCTTGTCGGTCAGGTTCTCCTGGCCGACGACGGGCGAGAGAATCACCGTGTCGGACTGGAGATAGCCGCCGCTGAAGGTGAATAGCGTCGAGGGCGTCAGAGTCCAGATGTAGTTCAGCCCCAGGTTGTGCTGCACCAGGTCCTGGTCGCGGATCACATCCGGGCGGTAGCCGCGCGTCTGGTCGGTCTGCTGGACACGGATCCAGCGCGCGTAGGCGCGCTGGCCGGCCCGGATCTGATGATCGACGCGGAGCATCGAATTGAGCAGGTCGCTCGGCTGGGGCGCGACCGCGCGATAACGGTTGCCGTCGGCGTTAGGCGTCAGCACGTAGGGAAACAAGAAGCGCGACGCGGCCGAGAAGCGGTCGGCCGGAATCCGGTTGCCGGGAAACTGCGCATTGTTGTTCAGCGGATCGGTGACACGGCGGCCGCCGAAATCGCCGGCGAGCATCGCCGGCGCGATGGTGTTGGAGTTGTAGATAGTCTCGCGCCGGATCCGCGCGCCCTCGAGACTGCTGAAAAAGAACGTCCGGTTCCGGATCAACGGTCCGCCGAGCGAGAATCCGAACTGGTTCCGGATCAGCTTCGGGATCGATTGCGCGAACGTATTTCGCGCGTCGAGTTTGGCGTTGCGGTGGAATTCCCACGCCGTGCCATGAAATTCGTTGGTCCCGGACTTGGTCACCATCATGACTTGCAGCGGGTTGCGGCCGTTCTCGGCGCCAAAGCTCGAGGTCTGGACGGCGAATTGGGAAACCGATTCGACATTGGGAAAAGCGATGCCGCGCTCGTTGGACGGATCGTTGGCGTCTAGAGAGTCCACCGAGAAGCCGGTCTGGTCTTCCCTCGTGCCCAGGCCGGTAACGGTGTGCTCGGCCGCCAGCCCGCCGGCGCCCTGAAACCGCATCCCGGGCACGAGGTTCACCAGCTCGATCGGATTGCGGCCGTTGAGCGGCAGATCGCGGACCTGCTTCTCTTCGATCGCCGCCTCGACCGATGCCTTCTCCGTCTGCATCAGCTCGACGCCGGCCTCCACGGTCACGGTTTGCTGCACGTCGCCGATCTGGAGCACCGGACTGACCCGACGCTGCTCGCCGGCGGTGATCTCGATGCGCGCGAGCCGCCAGGCAAGGAACTGCGGCTTGGACACAGTGACGGAATACAGGCCGCGGGGAAGCGCCAGCAGCTCGAATGCGCCCGTCTCGGCGGTGGTGGCGGTCTTGACCAGGCCGGTCTCGAGGTTCCGCGCCTCGACGGCCGCGCCGGGAATCGCCGCCCCGCTTTGATCCTTCACCAGTCCGAGGATCGAGGCGTCGGTGGCGGTCTGCGCCGAAACGACGGCCGCGGCGAAAAAAGAAATCAAGACGTATTTCTTCATAAATCACACACCGGCGGCCCAAATATCTCCCCCGGCCCTGATCTTATTCTGTTTCTTGAATCGTTCGACAATGTGCGCCCAGCCGCCAACGCCCGGCGCTCGTTTGACCTTGTGTCCCATCTGCTCGAGCCGTTCGACGGCCGACGCTCCGGCCTTCTCGGTCAGCTCCAGCGGTTCATGCTCCTCGATGTGCAGTCGCGGCGCGTTCGCCGCCGCCGCGGGAGAATGACCATGATCCACCACGCGCACGACGAGCTGTGTGGCGACACTCACGATTCGACGGCCGCCACGGAGGCCCAAGGCCACATCGCGGTCCGGCAACCGGACGATCGTGGGGCACACGTTGTTCAACGGGCGTTTGAAGGGCCCGGGCGAGTTCGCGCGCCCCGGGCGCGGGTCGAAACGGCACATGCCGTGCCCGAGGATGATCCCCGTTCCCGGCACGGTCACCGCCGAGCCGAACAGGCCGCCGTGCGAGACAGTCAGGGCCACCAGGTTGCCCTCGCGATCGCCCGCCGAGATGTGTGTCGTGCCCGGCGACGCGCCGGCCGCCGGACCGGGAATCTGGTCGACACGGTCCGGGAATTGTCGCAGTGGTTTCACCCGATCGGCGGCGAATTCCTTGCTGAGAAACTTCGACACCTCGACGTCGCCTTGATCCGGGTCGCCGAAGTATCGCGGCCGGTCGCGCCAGCAGAGCTTCAGCACCTCCGCCAGCCGGTGCCAGTAGCCGGGCTCGGAATCCGGCAGGGGATCGAAGCATTCCAGCATGTGGAGAGCCTGGAGACAGGTCAGCCCGCCATTGGCGAGCGGGCAGGCATACACTTCCGCGCCGCGATAGCTGCCGCGGTACCCCTGTCCCACTCGCGGCTCGAATCGCGCCATGTCGTCGCGCGTCAACAGCCCTCCCAGCAACTGCACGTGATCGGCGATCTTTTTTCCCAGCTCGCCGCGATAAAAGTCTCGCCACCCTGCTTCGGCCAGCCGCCGGAGCGTGGTCTGGAGGCCGGCAGGGCGCCAGATATCGTCCACTGCCGGCGGAGCGCCATCAGGCATCAGGTACTGCGCGGTCGCGTCGAACCGGCGTATCACCGCCTGTTGATTCGCGATCGATCGCGCCGTGTTGCGGTAGGGAAATCCATTCGCCACCAGCTCCTCGGTGGGAGCCAGGACTTGGCGCCATTTCAGCCTCCCCCAGCGTTCCTGGAGAATCCCGATCCCACCCAACTGGCCGGGAACGCCGACCGCCAGCGGACCATGCACGTTGCTGTTCCCATCCACCGAGACGCCGTACTCGTTCTCGTTCAGGCCGGCGGGACTACTCGCCTTGGGCAGCACCCGGTACAGGTCCTCGCGCGCCGAGGCGGGCGCCGCTGAATTTGAATCGATCGACCAGACCCGGCCCGTTTTCCCCTCGAGCACCAGACCGCAAGCCACGTAGCCTCCGAGTCCGCACAGCTCCTGTTGCAGGACGCCGGTGGCGAGGGCGGCCGCGGCGGCGGCGTCAAAGGCGTTGCCTCCCGCCTGGAGCATCCTGGCCCCGGCGCGGACCGCCTCTTCCGGCTCGGTCGCCAGGGCCGCGTTCGACACGGTAATCTCTTTCCCTTCGGTCATCGTTTCCGATGGACGGCCGGCTCCGCAAAGCGCCGCCGGGGCGGCCAGCAGGGAGCGGCGGCTCAGCTCGGAGCGGACGGTCATTGTGATCTACTATAGTCCACGATGCCGGCCGGCCGATGGCGCCCTTGGACGATCGTCGGATTCCTCTGGGTCGCATACTGCATCAATTACACGGATCGGCAACTGGTCTTCTCGCAATTTCCGGTGCTATCGCGGGAACTCGGCTTTACGGCGGCTGAGCTCGGTTGGATCGGAACCGCTTTCCTGTGGGCCTATTCGCTCACTTCTCCGATTGCCGGACGCCTCGCCGATCGGTTCCGGCTGGAATGGTTCATTCCGGCCAGCGTGGTGTTGTGGAGCCTGGCGACAGTGGGCACCGGCCTCAGTCGTACGGTTTCCGGGTTCCTCGTCTGGCGCGGGATGATCGGTGTAACCGAAGGCCTCTACTTTCCGGCAGCCGTGGCGGTGATCGGCTCCGTGCATTCCGGCCTGACTCGTTCGCGGGCGATTGCCATTCACGGGACGGCGCAGTTTGCCGGCAGCATCGCCGGCGGCTGGTTCGGCGGCTGGAGCGCCGAGCACTGGAGCTGGAGAGCGGGCTTCTTCCTGCTGGGAGCGCTCGGCGTGTTGTACGCGCCGCTTCTGCGATGGGGCGTGGGGGTGGTTCCGAAGCGGGCGGGTCCGGGGGGGGAGCGGTGCCGGTTTAGTGAGGTGCTGCGGCAACCCCGCTTTCAAGGGCTTTCTCTCGTTTTTTTCCTCCTCTGCGCCATTCTCTGGATGCTCTACGCGTGGCTGCCGACTCTGGTTCATGAGCGCTTCCGCCTGAGTTTGACCGATAGCGGTTTCCTTGCCACCGCCTGGCTGCAAGCCAGCTCCGCCGCCGGCATCCTGGGCGGCGGCGTGATCGGCGATTGGTGCGCCAGGCGATGGGCCGGCGGCCGCTTTCAGGTGGTGGCGGGCGGGCTCCTGATCGCTTCGCCCTGGGCGTATCTCACCGTGATCGCGCCGTCGCTTCCGGTGTTCAAGCTGGCCGCCGCCGGATTCGGCTTGTTTGCCGGAATGATGATGGCCAACGTCGTGGCTTCCGCCTATGACATCACCGATCCGGGAAACTACGGCTTTGCCGCCGGGGTGCTCACGCTGCTCGGCGGTCTGTCCGGCGGTTTGTCGATGCTTTCGGTCGGCCAGTGGAAGGACACCCTCGGAGTGCAGGCATTGATGGGATGCGTAGCTGTCGCCGGCGTGGCCAGCGCTCTGCTGCTGGCCGGGATCTGTACTGGTACGCGCGCGAGCTCCGGGCCCCCCGGCGCTCCCACGACCGCTTGACAGGCGATTGCGGCGGCGGTATAAATGCAGCCAAGAGGGAGGATACGCAATGACTCATCATGGGAAGGCCGTCCGGGTGTTCGCCCTGACTCTGGCGCTGGCGGCGATCAGCGCGGCGCCGCTGGCGGCCCAGGTACTTTACGGCTCAATCGTCGGAACCGTGGAAGACCCGAGCGGCTCAGTGGTGCCGAACGCCACCGTCACCATCACCAATGCGCAGACCGGCGTGAGCCGTGAGACCATCACCGACGGGCAGGGGCGCTACACCATCGCCAACATTCTGGCCGGCCGCTATGAGCTGAAGGTTTTGGCTACCGGCTTCCGGCCGACCACCCACACCAACATCGAAATCACAATCAACACCGTCACCCGCCACAACATCAAAGTTGAACTGGGCGGAACAGTGGAAACCGTGACCGTGCAGGCCGACACGGTCCAACTCCAGACCGACAAGAGCGACGTGCGTCACGAGATTTCCAAAATCGCGATGACGAATCTGCCGCTGCCGAACTACCGGAACTATCAGAGCCTGATCAACCTGATTCCGGGGGCGACGCCGGCCGCGTTCCAGAACGCGGTGGTTGACACGCCGGCGCGCGCGCTCACCACCAACATCAACGGCACGGCGCGGAACAACAACAACACGCTGGTGGACGGCGCGGTCAACATCTTCATCTGGCTGCCGCATCACACCGCCTATGTGCAACCGGTGGAGAGCATTGACAGCGTCAACATCACCACCAATTCCTTCGATGCCGAACAGGGGATGGCCGGCGGCGCCGCCATCACCGTGGCTACCCGGTCAGGCACCAACGCCCTGCATGGCAGCGGCTTCTGGTACCACGGAAACCAGCACTTCGAATCCGGCCCCTATTACCGGTCGACGACCTACGTGAAGCCGGTTTCCATCTTCAACCAGTTCGGCGGCACCATCAGCGGCCCGATCAAGAAAGACAAGCTGTTCTACTTCTTCAGCTTTGAACGGACGCTGGAACGCAGCGGCGTCTCCAGCAACGCGTCGGTAGCGCCCCAGGTGTTTCGCGACGGAAATTTCAACTTGTTCCCCAGCTATACGTACCTCTACACCATCTACGACCCGGCCAGCTCCAGCACCGCCGCCGGGCGGACGCCGTTCCCGAACAATACCGTTCCCAGAGCGCGCTTCAGCCCGCTGTTCGACTCCATCCAACGGCTGGCGCCTCTGCCCAACCAGACCTCGGTGACAGACCCGAACAACCTGGGAGGCAACTACCTGGCCCAGGGGACGCTCA
>Ga0247727_10004411_pt1 | contig 29880 bp, 33 predicted proteins | sample WisWelCaveWW1625_FD_202498 | JGI IMG/M metagenome (GOLD analysis project Ga0247727, IMG submission 202498) | Biofilm microbial communities from Wishing Well Cave, Virginia, United States - WW16-25 | ecosystem: Environmental > Aquatic > Deep subsurface > Groundwater > Cave microbial mat | place...
AAATAGCTCCCCTCATTTCACGCCCTCCTTCACCACCGCGGAAGTTCCCCGTTTCAACACCACCTGTTCGGCGTGCGCGGCGACGACGCGATCGAAGAATTCCCGCAGCATTTTGTATTCGTGCGGCTCGAAGCGCGGCTTGCGAATGGTAATTTGGCTGGTGAGCTGCAGTTTGTTGCCTTCCACTGTTGCCAGCCGTCGAAACTGGCCGAAGTCGCGCGGCAAATTGAGCGTCGAGCTTTTCGGCAGCTCCAATACCGTGCAGCCTTCCGGCAGCGTCAGATTGAGCATGTAAACGAATTTCAAGCTATACGCGAAATCAACCGGAAAATTTCGCTCCGGCTGGGTCAGCTCATTTTTATCTTCGCGATCAAAAAATATCGGATTGAAATACATGTTGTCGCCCGCCACTTGCACGTTTTCCGTCGTGGAAAAATGCGCTTTCGTGGTCAACGGCGCGATCGACGAATCACGATTGCTGATCCGAAACGAATCCAATTTCGCGCCGGCAAGTTCCTTCAACCAGCCGTCGCGCACGTATTCCTCATCTTTCTTTTTCCCGCGCAAAGTGATACGCCCCAACAGGCCGCCGTAACCAGATTCGGAAGCTTCGAAGTAACCCTGAATCGAACCGTCCGCGGCAAGTTTCGCAATAACCGAAGTGAGTCGGACAAACGTGCCGGTCGTGTTGATATTCACCCAGCGCGGATTTTTCTTGTCAACGACCCAGCCCATCCCATTGAGCGCCGGCACCGGCAGCAAATTATCGGGTCGCACCGGATCGGTGGCGTCCAACAAATGCTCGCGCGCGCCGATTTTGACGTACGTCATCGCATGATTGAATTGCGCGAGCGCCGAATAAAGCGGCGCCGGTTTGCCGTGATCGCGCGTGCTGATGAGCAAAGGATGCGCGTCGAGTCCGGCGGCGCGCAGCATGCTCGTCAGCATCAACGCGATTTCCGGCCCGCCGCCGCGGCGCGCTTGAAAAGCTTTGCCGAGATCGCTCGCATAAATGCCGCGCGTTTCGTCCCACACCATCGTCGCGCGCAAGTAATCGTAAATGGCGCGCATCTTCTGCTCCGGCTCGGTGATGCCCGCCACCAGCGTTTCCGCCTGTTTGCGCAACGCGCCGTGGCTGCCGATTTGCAAGCCAAAACTTTCGGACAACATCAAATCTTCCGCGACTTTTTCCCACGTGTTCATAATCGTCACCGGCATTTCACCCGGCCAAACGATTTTGGATAATTGGAACCGAATGCGCGCGCGATAATCATCGATCGCCGTCATGTACGGCTCTTGGCGCAAAGCCGGCACGTCGCGCATGGCCCAACGATGCGAGGTCAGCGGCAACGTATGCGAGGTGCCGAACATCACGCCGGGCACGACACGCTCTTCTTTGGCGTCAATCGCAAAATCGAAGAAGAGCGGCCGAATCATCACATATTGCAGCACATTGGGAATCTCGGCGCGAAACTCACTGTAGCGCGTCGGCTCGTCGGTTTGAAAGTCCCAATCGTGCAGAAACGTGCCGCCGCGCGAGATCATTTTATAGCGATATTCAATGACGCATCCGCGCGCCAGCGCCGGAAAAGTAAAACGCCAGCGCCGCACCGAGCCGTCGACATCTTCATTGAAGATCGATTTTTTATCGAGTTTCTCCCGCCGCACCGACCCGTCTTTCGCGAGAAAAATGGTTTGGGCTTCTAGGTCGTTGACGCGTTGCCAGCTTTCTTTGGCATAAAACGTAATGGAGATTTCGCCCTTTTTATAACCGGCTTCCGTCAAAATTTTAATGCGTTGATGGTGAAATAAATTCAACTCAAATTCGCTGCCGGAAAACGATACTTCACCGTAGTCGCATAAAATCACCGCGGTGGCATTGGTGTCGGCGGGAAAAGCCGTCATCTCCAAATCGGCGCGCGGCACCTCGCCCCATTTCATCGGCTTCTCCTGGGCGAAAAGAAACGCTGGTAGAAATAGGCACATCGTCAATTTGAAAAGAATGTCATTGCGAGTCCCGCGCTTTTCAGCGAGACGAAGCAATCTGCTGATCTTAAAAAGATGGCTTCGCTGAAAAACGCTCGCCATGACATTGTCGATTAATCCGAAACTCGTATTTCGCCGTTTCAATTTCATATCACTCCTTCCCATTGGTTAGGTTCGTGCCGCGTTTGAGCACGATTGGCTCGGCGTGCGCGGCGACGAGGCGGTCATAAAACTCGCGCAGCGCCTGGTATTCTTCCGGCTCGAAGCGCGGCTGGCGAATCGTCATTTGCGTCATCAATTGCAAATGATTGCCTTCGACTTGAATGACACGGCGAAATTGGCCGCCGTCATTCGGCAAAGCCAGCGCCATATTTTTTGGCAGCTCTTGCGCGGTATAACCTTCCGGCAGCGTCAGATTCAGCGAGTAAACGCGCTTGCTGCCGTAGCCAAAATCAACCGGAAAGGTTCGTTCCGGTTGTTTGAAAGGATTTTCCTCTTCGCGGTTAAAAAAGAGCGGGTTGAAATAAATATTATCGCCGGCGGCTTGCGCCTGATCGAAGGTCGAGAAAGAAACTTTGCTGATGAACGGCAAATGCGTCGAGTCCTTCTGGCTAATTTTAAACGAGTCGAGCTTTGCGCCCATCAAATCGGCGAGCCAGGCGTTGCGAATGAATTCGTCTTCTTTCTTCTCCTTTAAATTCCGCCGCTGCAACAGGCCGCTGTAACCGGCGTCACTCGCCTGCAGCCAACCGGTGATCTTGCCGTCCGCCGCGAGCTGCGCCGACACGGTGATTTGGTTGCTGCCCATCTCATTTGTGCCGATATCCACCCAGCGCGGCATTTTCTTTTCAATCAAAAAACCGACATTCGTGAGCGCGGCAACGGGCAGCAAATTGTACGGACGCAACGGATCCGTGGCGTCCAACAAGTATTCTTTTTCACCGGTTTTCACATACGCGAGCACGTGATTGAATTGCCGCAAGATCGAATAGGCCTCGATGATTTTGCCGTTGTCGCGCGTGCTGATGAGCACCGGATGCGCTTCGAGGCCGGCGGCGCGCAGCATGCTCGTCAGCATCAATGCGATCTCCGGGCCACCGCCGCGGCGAGCTTGAAAAGTTTTATCGAGATCGTTCGCGTAAATGCCGCGCGTACCATCCCAGGCCATCGTTTGGCGCACGTAATCATAAATCGCGCGCATCTTTTTTTCCGGATCAATAATGCCGGCCGTTACCGTTTCAGCTTGTTGGCGCAAAATGCCGTGCCGCCCGATTTGCCCGCCAAAACTCGGCGATTCCATCAGCGCTTCGGCCAATTTTTCCCACGAGTTCATCACGTCTTCCGGCCTTTGCCACGGCCATTCGAAGCGCGCCAATTGAAAATTGATTTCGGCGCGGTAATCATCCAGCGTTGTGGTGAACGGTTCATCGCGCAAAGCCGGCACGTCTCGCATCGCCCAGCGATGGTGCACGATCAACATGCGATGCACTTTGGAATGCTCGTGCCCGAACAAGTTAATCGGCCAGCTATCCGTCGTGGTTTCTTCAACCGCGAGCGCCGGCAGGTTTTGTTTGACGATCACATAACGCAGGACACTGGGAATCGCCACGCGAAATTCGCTCCAGCGCGCCGGCTCGCTCGTTTGAAACGCCCAATCGTGCAAATAGCGCGCACTTTTTGACCGGATTTTATATCGATATTCGATGACGCAACCGGGCGCGAGCGCCGGCATCGTAAAACGCACGCGCCGCGAGCTGCCGTCCACGTCTTCGTCGAAAATGGATTTTTTATCGAGCTGGTCTTGCCGAATCGTGCCGTCCGCGGCGAGCTTGAAAGTCTGCCCTTCCAGCTCACTCACCGCTTGCGCGCGATTTTCTGCAATAAACCGAATCGAGAAGCTGCCCCAATCATAACCTTTTTCGGAAAGTATTTTGATGCGCCGGTGCCGCGTGAACACCATTTCAAATTCGCCTTCGAAATGAACTTCGCCATAATCAGCTAAAATGACGGCAGCGGCATTCGAGTCCGCGGGATATTTTTTCATGGTTAAATCAGCGCGCGGAATTTCGCCCCACTTCATCGGCTTGGGCTGCGCCCATAAAAATGCGGGAAGCAAAAGACAACAGATGAAACTCAAATGGCGCATGGCGTAAAACGTAAATCGTGAATGAATGTGTCCGTGGCGAGTCCCCACGAGCGAGTGGCTTGGCATAGAGGTTTCCTCCTTTCGCCAAAAGGTTTGACGAGTCTAGTGAATTCTCCTACCCTCATCTATTAAGACAACAAAAAGCCGGATTTTCTCACACTTTTTTTTAATTATACCGACAAATTCAGGAAATAGCGTGATTTTGCCCGCCTCAAAAAAAACGGGTCCGGCTAGCAAAGTTTTAGCTTATCGAACCCGTTACTCATACCGGAAAGCCCGGGTAGCAGCAATGCCTCACTTAAAGCGGCAAAGTGTAGAACATTTTGTGCGCAGAAAGCGACCGGTCAGCATTTCATTCCAATGTCGGGATTCTTTCTATAAGCAACAGATATTGACCGGTCGCTTAAATCGTCCAATCATCGAAAAGTGGTGGAATTTTAGCGACCGGTCAATGAGTTGCTTAGAAGTGACTTTCCAAACGCGCTCTTCGGGAGCCAGAACCGCTACGGATAAATGCCGCGCACACGGATCGCCTCGGCGACGCGATTCACCGCGACCACGTACGCCGCCCGCCGCATGTCGACTTTATGCTTTTGCGCCGTTTTCAAAACTTCCTCAAAACCATTGATCATAATGTCGTGCAGGTTTTCATTCACATCTTTTTCCTTCCAGAAAAAACAGTAATTGTTCTGCACCCATTCAAAGTACGACACGGTGACGCCGCCGGCATTGGCGAGAATGTCGGGCAAAAGGAAAACGCCTTTCTCATAAAGAATCTTGTCGGCTTCCGGCGTGGTCGGGCCGTTCGCCGCTTCCGCCACAATTCGCGCTTTGATTTTGGCGGCGTTTTGTGCGGTGATGACGTTTTCCAGCGCCGCCGGAATGAGAACATCGCAGGGCAACGCCAGCATCTCCTCCTCTCTGATTTTATCTGAACCGGGAAAGCCTTTGACATGGCCGGTTTCGGCTTTGTATGCAATCAGTCCCGGAATGTCGAGGCCGTTTGGGTTGTAAGCGCTGCCGGAAGAATCGTTCACGGCAATGATTTTGGCGCCATGCTCAGCGACGAGCAGCAGCGCGGCGATAGACCCGGCATTGCCGAATCCTTGCACGACGGCGGTGCCTTCGGTCAAATTTAAATTCAGATGCTTTGCCGCTTCTGTAATCACGTATACGCAACCGCGGCCGGTGGCCTCGACCCGACCTTTAGAGCCACCGATAGAGAGCGGCTTGCCGGTCACCACTCCCATCACGCTATGCCCCACATGCATCGAATACGTGTCCATAATCCACGCCATGATTTGCGGGTTGGTATAAACGTCCGGCGCCGGAATATCGCGGTCCGGTCCGATAAAGCCCACGAGCTCGCTGGCAAAACGGCGCGTCATGCTCTCCAATTCCAGCAGGTTCATCTCTTTCGGGTTGCAGATGACGCCGCCTTTGCCGCCACCAAAAGGAATGCCAACCACCGCACACTTCCACGTCATCCAACTGGCGAGCGCGCGCACTTCATCGAGCGTGACATCGGGATGATAGCGAATGCCGCCTTTCGCCGGTCCGCGCGCGGTGTTGTGTTGCACGCGATAACCGGTAAACATTTGAATTTTGCCGTCGCGCATTTTGGCGGGAAAATTCACCGTGAGCTCGCGCTCGGTATATTTGGCGCGATTGCGCACGCCCTCGTCAAGCTGTAGAATGTCGGCGGCGCTGTCAAAAACTTGCATGGCCGCATGCCAGGGATTGTACGTGGCGTTGCTGTTAGAAATCATAGAAGACCTCCACTGGGGTTAGATAAATTTATTGAATGCACTTCAAAAAGTTTTCTTTGACAACGCCACAAACCGGCTATCTCGCCCAACCTGGGATGGCTTGAAAATCAATTTGAAAAACGGGGATCACAAAAAGATAAGCGATCAGCGTGATTAAAACGACGCCGATGAGATTGAGCCAAATGCCGGCGCGCGCCATTTGCGGGACGGTGACGTAGCCGGAGGCAAAGACGATAGCGTTGGGCGGTGTGGAAACCGGCAGCATGAAACCGGAGGACGCCGCCAGCACGGCCGGCACCATCAAAAAATAAGGATGAAGCTGCAACGCCTGCGCGAGCGCTGCGATGATCGGCATGAGAATCGTCGCGGTCGCCGTGTTCGAAGTCAATTCCGAGAGAAAAGTGACGATGAGGCAAATCGCGGCAATCAACACCGGCGTCGGTAAAACGCCCAGCGCTGCAAGCCGCTCGCCGAGCCAGGTCGAAAGGCCGGTGGCCTTGAATCCGGCGGAGAGCGCGATGCCGCCGCCGAAGAGCAGCAGCACGCCCCACGGAATTTTTATCGCCGTGCCCCAATCCAACAAAAATTCTCCACGGCGGATATTGACGGGGATGATGAACAAAGCGGTTCCCGCCATCATCGCAATCGCGGCGTCGGAAACTTTATCTTCAATGCCAAGCGCGGTTGTCCATCCGGGAATCGTCGCAAAGCCCAACTTCAAATCCACCCGAAAAATCCACGCGAGCGCGGTTAATAAAAAGATGATCATCACACTGCGTTCACCGGCGGAAAGGCGTCCGAGTTTTTTGATTTCGTCATCGATCAACTCGCGGCCATGAGCAAATAAATTGGCGGGAACCGGAAAGATGACGCGCGTGAGCAGCAGCCAAGTGATCGGCAAAAACACGACGATCAACGGGACGCCGAAGCCAAGCCATTGCACAAAATCCACCGCCGGCGCATCGGGGAAAAGTTTGTTCGCATTGCTGATAAAAATGAGATTCGGCGGCGTGCCGATCAACGTGCCCATGCCGCCGATGCTCGAGGCGTAAGCGATGGTGAGCATCATGCAGGTGCGAAAGTTACTGGTTGCTTGATGCCGGATGTTCGATGCTGGAGGTTCACCGTCCTTCTCCGCGGATAATTGCAAAATCACGGCTAATGTAATCGGATACATCATCATCGTCGTCGCGGTGTTGGAAATCCACATCGAGATGAAGCCGGTGGCGCACATAAAGCCGAGCACGAGACGCCGCGGCGAAGTTCCGACCCAGCGCACGATGTGCAGCGCAAAACGGCGGTGCAAATTCCATTTCTGCATCGCCATCGCAATGAAAAAGCCGCCGAGAAAAAGAAAGACGTTTTCATCGCCGTAGTTGCGCGTCACTTCCGCCATCGGCAAAATATCGAGCAACGGAAAAAGGCACATGGGCAACAACGCCGTGGCGGGAATCGGAATTGCTTCGGTCATCCACCACAGCGCCATGAGTCCGCTGGTCGCGAGCAAACGACGACCGGCCTCGCTCAATCCCGGCGTCAACGCCGGCCACAACAACAGCAGAAAAAGCGGCACGCCGAGAAAGAAACCGATTTTGCGACGCCATGAAAATTCTGCACCGGCAGAATCGAAGCCGGCGTCGGAATCGGGATGAGGGTGGGCGGCAGAGGACATACGGAAGTTTATAGTTAGTGGCGATAAAATTTTCTGACTTGCAAGAGAATGGACAAAGCGTTATATTGAAACGAACATTAAAATCATGAGGTACGTCATGGAATATACAGTAATGATTCAGCCCCATCGCGGCGGGTTTTCTGCATTGATACCAACTTTACCGGAGTGCCGCGCGCAAGGTAAAACCGAGCAAGAAGCGATAAACAAAGTCCGTGAGAAAGTTCAGAAGCTCACGGCAAAAACAAAATTTGCCACGATCACAGTGTCTGAAAACGGCCACACTCATGAAGAAGATCCATGGCTGGCCATGGCTGGAAAATGGGCCGACGACCCGACTTGGGATGAATATCAACGCCTTATCAAAAAATATCGTAAGCGCCCACGAGGGCGGAAATTGGCGGCGTAAATACTTGGCAAAGGAACCTTCCCTCGAATTTCATTCATCATTATTTTCCTTCGTTAATAACTCTGCAATTTTAGGGAGAAGCGTCGAAAGCTCCTCTGTCGCAACCGTCCAAACAATCTCATAATTGATGCCAAAATAATCGTGAATCATTTTATCTCTCATGCCCGCCATTTCTTTCCACGGAATTTTGGGGTGCGCCTTTCTCAATTTGCCGGATAGATTCTTCGTTGCTTCGCCAATGATTTCAAGGTTACGAACCACAGCATCCTGTGTCTTGATATCTTGAATGAATTGGTCATATGTCAAACCGGTTATATAGGCTAAAATTTTTTGCATCGCTTCTTGTATGTCACCGAGGTCGTTTTGATCTGTGCGTTTAGACATGACACAACGTCCTTTCGATGTCAGCAACGATATATTTATGTCTGGGTTTTTCCACGCTTCGGCGTAAGGTCTCAAACGTGGTGAGATCAACTTTTCGGCCAAACACCTTCTCAAGATGGTAAATGAGCGCAATAAACTCCAAGCCCAGAGGTTTAGCGAGTTGAACCAAAATGTCAATATCACTCTTTGTGGTCTGATCGCCCTTTGCGAAAGATCCATAGAGCGCTATCTTTTCGACGCCATACGTTGCTTGTAAGTATGGCAGCTCGTTTCTTAATATTTGTAAGATTTTTTCTTTGGTCAAAGCTGTTCTCATGGTATTTGCCCAAACTTGAAATTTGATTATCAGTTTATCAAGATTTTAACTCGGCTTTGCTTCCATAATCCGCAGCACCGGCGAATTATCCGCATAAACTCTCCATTCGACCATCAACCCATCGCGCACCGTCGCCCGCCACGCAGCGGGAATTTCCCATCGATTCTCTTTCACTAATTTTCCATCACTAAAATATGTTCCACGAGCGATTCCGAACATTGCCACGAGTTGATCGTTTACAACTGTATCGTTGACGGTCATTTGATAATCCGGAAACCACGAGAAATAGCCTTGCCAGCCTTGCCGCATCGTTTCGCGGCCACGGACCGTATTGCCGAGCGAATCGATAAACACGTGATCTTCAGACATGAGGTCGCACAAGCCGGCAACATTATGCGCGTTGATTTGCTCGACAAAGGCGAGAGCCACATTGATAGAATTTGGCCCGTTGAGCCGATCTCGCAGTTCCATATTAGCCAGCACTACTTAGGAAAATATCTTCAAGCTTCAAAAAAAAATATCATTATTCTCAAATGCAAAAATCACCCTTTTGCACATGGCTCTCATTGCAGCCTAATGGTTTTAAGCATGTGAACTGAGGGATAGCCCACTCGAACAAAAAAGAATACCGCCTTCGGATCGTTTTTACTTTTCCGGCCTTCCTTTGCAGCTTCTGCTACCGTTTTGCCGTAAGAAATTTCTCCCGTTTGTGGATCTACAGCAGCAATATAACCCGCTCTTTCAGAATCTTTAGAGCTGACTAATCGAGCTGTAACCTCTTTAGCCTTGGGCGAAAGTTTTAATCTTTCCATATCATCACCTTCTTTTAGTTTTTCTCTCTAGCGCCGGCGCGAGCTGCGGCGCAATATGGCGCTTGCCACTCAAGACTTGATACCAGCTCCAAATCGCATTGGCAAAGACGATCACGGCGCAAATCATAATAATTCCGGTCAAGGTCGCGTCGAGATAGCCGGTAAAAGCTTTTTCCGGAATTTTCGTCATCGGCCAAAAATTGTCGGTGATATTTTTCCAACCGGCGACGAGCGTCGTGGTGCCGACGAAAGTCAGCGGCAAAATCGTCACCCAGGCATAACGGCCGCGGCCGGCGTTGATGATGATCGTGGTGCCGACGGCCAACGCAATCGCCGCGAGCAGTTGATTGGCGACGCCGAACATCGGCCAGATTTGGCTGATGCTGCCGGTGTAAATAAAATACGCCCATGCCACACAAACCAGCGCGCTCGAGATGATCGTGCCCGGCATCCAATCCGCGCGCTCGAGCGGTTTATAAAATTTGCCGAGAAATTCTTGCACAAGAAAACGCGCGACGCGCGTGCCGGTGTCGATGGTCGTCAAAATAAATAACGCCTCGAACATGATGGCAAAATGATACCAGTAGGCCATCAAACCTTTCATCCCCGGCAGCGCCGTGAAAATTTGCGCCATGCCGATCGCCAATGAAACCGCGCCACCGGTGCGGCCCGCCACGCTTTCACCGACTTGTCTTTCCAACTCGGGCAGATTCACCACGGACAAACCAAGCTGCGCGAATTTTTCCACGGGCACGTTGATCGCAAAATAATCCGCCGGAAACAACGAGGTGGAGGCGATGAGCGCGGTGACGCCGACGAGACTCTCGATCAGCATCGCGCCGTAAGCAATCGGGCGCGCATGCGTTTCTTTGTCGATCATCTTTGGCGTGGTGCCGGAACCGATGAGCGCGTGAAAGCCGGAGATGGCGCCGCAGGCAATAGTGATGAAAACGAACGGATATAATTTCCCCGGCACGATCGGCCCGCCGCCGGCAACGAACTCCGTGAACGCCGGCATCTTCAAATCCGGATGCACGATGATGATGCCGAGGACGAGAAAGGCGATGGTGCCGATTTTCATATACGAGCTTAAATAATCGCGCGGGCAGAGCAGCATCCACACCGGCAGAATCGAGGCGATGAAACCGTAGACCGCAATGGAAAACGTAATTTGATTTTTGCTCAACGTAAATATCGAACCGAGTGAAGATTCCGGAATAAAACGCCCGACAATCACCGTAATGATGAGCAAGGTGACGCCGATGGCCGAGGCCTCCGCAATTTTACCGATGCGGAAGCGATACATGTACAAACCCATGAACAACGCAATCGGAATCGTCATCGCAATCGTAAACGTGCCCCACGAGCTGTCGTGCAGCGCATTCACCACCGCGAGGCCGAGTCCCGCCAGCGCCATGACGATGATGAAGAGAATCGCAATTGCCGCGACGACGCCGGTGACGGGGCTGATTTCGGTGCGTGCCATTTCGGCGAGTGATTTGCCGTTGCGCCGAATCGACGAGGCGAGAATGATAAAATCGTGCACCGCGCCGCCGATGCACACGCCCACGATCAACCACAGCAATCCAGGTAAAAATCCAAATTGCGCTGCCAGCACGGGGCCGATGAGCGGGCCGGCGCCGGTGATTGCCGCAAAGTGATGGCCGAAGAGCACCCATTTGTTGGTGGGCACGTAATTTTGGCCGTCGTTCATGGTATGCGCCGGCGTAACGCGGCTGTCATCCAGCACCAAAACTTTTGTGGCGATGAAGGCGCTGTAGTAGCGATAAGCAATCGCATACACCGCGAGCGCGCCGATGATGATGGGGAGAGCGTTGATCGTCATAAGTTCGTTGACATGTGTTTATTTTCGTAGTGGCCGCAGGATTAATGTCGAGGTGTCGGGTTCGACGGTGAAACGATATTGGCGGAGAAAGTCCATACCCACGAGGCCGTGAAAACCAAGTTGAGCCTCAAGCGATATCGCCGTCATACGCATGTTCACACGCTGAAGAAAACCTAATCAAAAAGAATCAAGCTGATAAACCGGACAATCTACGGGGAAATAGGCGCCTTGCAAGATACGCCGGCTGCCGATGACATGCAAGTTTAAAAGCGTTGCGACACTTGGCTTAATCATTGAATACACTGAACCAGGATCAAAGAGCAGCTTGAAGGGCTGGTGATTAAGCCAAGCAGGGATAACAAACAGGCCGTCATGGCGAAACAGCCCGCTAATTCGCCATGGAGACATTAGGAATTCCTCCTGGTAGGATTACCGCTGGCCCATTTGCCGAAGGATCACCTGCATAAAAAAAATAGTAATGTCGCTTCGGATTCGCTTGAAGTAGTTTTTTGCCGTAAGCAAAAAGCTCGTCTTCCGTGCCAGCAGAAAAAACGATAACTCCTGACTCGGGTTGATTCCAGCGAGTGACTTTACGAATATCCATAATGACCCAGCGCCCATCGTATAGGCGCTCAACTTCGTTGCAAGTGATCAGAGCTTGCTCCGATTTCTTCGGGCCCTTTTGCAAGGGGTGAGCCTTAGGCTTTCGAGGTGTTCGTAGCGTCGTTGTAGTTTTCATCTTGCACCTCACGGAGTTTATAGAGAATTACTACGGATTATTTATTGCCGCCAAAATCCACTTTCGGCGCGGCTTGGGCTTCGGCGACGGCTTGGAAATAGGGCCGCTGCTGAAAGCCGAACATGCCGCCGATCACATTGGTTGGAAAGCCGCGCACGGTGCTGTTATATTTTTGCACGACTTCGTTAAAATCTTTGCGCGCCACGGTGATGCGATTTTCCGTGCCTTCCAACTGCGTTTGCAAATCGAGATAATTTTGGTTGGCTTTCAATTCAGGATATTTTTCGACAGTGACGAGCAATCGGCCAAGCGCGGCGCCGAGATTGTCCTGCGCCTGTTGGAATTGTTGAAACGCTTGCGGATTGTTCAACAGATTTCCGGCGTTGATTTCCGGACGCGTGGCGCTGGCGCGCGCTTGAATGACGGCTTCCAATGTCTCACGCTCAAAATTTGCCGCGCCTTTGACGGTCTCGACGAGGTTCGGAATCAAATCGGCGCGGCGCTGATATTGGTTTTGCACTTGCGCCCATTTCTCATTGACGCCTTCATCAAAACCGACCAAGCCGTTGTATGTCGAGCAGCCTTTCCAGGCAAATAACAACACCACCACACCGAAGCCGATTAAAATTTTCATGCTGTTGCTCATTTTCCAATTCTCCTGCAAAAGGTTAAAAAGGAATTACATCTGATCGATGAATATAGACAATTTTTCAATTTGGGTAATATAACTTTCCGCCAGTTGCCAAAGCTCGTCGCGGTACGCGCGGCCGGTCGATTCGCTCAAGCGAAAGAGTTTTTCAATAAAGCCGCCGTCTAAATGCGCCAGGTGCGCGGCTTTTTGGAAAACTTCTTTGCGGGTTGGCGGAATCGTTTCGCTTTTCAAAAACAACAGGGCTTCAAACCGCGCGCTAAAATCTTTGAGGCTTCTGGCCAACAAATTTTGCAACGCGTCGCGATTGTCGCCGGCGCCCAATAAGCCTTCGCGCAAATGCAACAACTTGCCTTTGATCTCACGCTCCAATTGTAAACGCAAATTTTGCGGCGAGATGGTCAAATCAGCCAGCAGGTCTTGGCCAAAGACCACGCGATGATGGCGTTGCAGATTGAGAAACTCAATCGGAAAACTATCGAGCGAGGCGTGAATGTAATCGCGCGTCAACAACAACGGCGTAGCGACTGCTTGCTGCCGCCATTTTTCCGTCAGTTCCGCCGCTTGCCGCAACTTGCTCATGCCCGCCGGCGAAACGATCACGAGAAAATTGATATCCGATTTTCCCGCGACATATGCGCCGCGCGCGCCGCTGCCATAAAGGATGATGGCCTCAAGGTCGTGGCCGAAAGCGGCTTGCCAATCAGCGGTGTAATCTTTAATAATGAGGTCCGGTGAGGCCGGGAATTTTTTCATAACTTTTACTCTTTGCTAATATTCTTGCGATTGAGACAGAATGCCATGCATCGACAGGTGGACCGACGCGTATTTCTTTGACCTCCGGACGAGTTTCGAGCCAGCGTTGAATGGCTTGCCGATGTTCATTGGTCACGCTGCCTCGCCGATCTAATGAGACAAAAAAACTCAACTCGGGATTCTTGCCGCCCCCGCCGCAGATCAATCCATTGCTCTCGATGGCTTGTATAATAAACGCCTCCATCACCTCATCAAAAGTTTTGTCCGATGCGTTATCTGAGAATCGGAAAGAAACTTCGAATCCGAGTTCTTGAAATTCACCTAATCGCAGCTTCTTGCGCAATCGTTTTTTCATTGCCGTCGTATATTCGGACTCACCAAAAACATTTTCTCGAGCAGATTCTGCATTTATATGGCGGAATCATGAAGCCATCAACACCATCAATGGTGGTGTGAAAATGTTTAATTTTAGGATGCCCGCAGTTGGGGCATGGCGCCTTCCCGCTCTGTACGAATAGAATCATCACCACGATAACAAAAGCAACAACCAACAGACTAACCCAAATCATCGCCTCGCCCTTTCTTTTCGATCTTCATCATCTTGCTCTCGTTCCCGTAGTTCAACCTCACCAACTGCTCTCCGCTCCGCCGCCGCCGCTGCTGCCGCCGCCAAATCCACCGAAGCCGCCGCCGCCGAAACCGCCACCAAATCCACCGCCACCGCCCCAATCGCGATAGCGGCCGTGACCGCTGCCAAAGCCGCCGGAAAATAATATCGGCCACCACCAGCCGGAACGCGCCAATGCAAAAACCACAATGATGATAATGATCCACGCTAAAGGTGGAATCGCTTTTTGTGATCGCCCGCCGCGCCGCCAGTTTGGCCGCACCGCGCCGGTAATTTGCACGCCGGCATCGGCGGCAATCACACCGGCAATCGACTTAATGCCGGCGAGCAGGCCGGCGCCGTAATCTTGCTTTTTAAATTCGGGAATGACATAGTAATCGAGAATGCGGCCGGCAGTGATATCCGGCAAGACGCCTTCAAGGCCGTAACCGACTTCGATGCGGACCTTTTTTCTTTCGCCGACCAATAAAAAAAACAAGACGCCGTTGTCCTTGCCCTTTTTTCCCAAGCCCCAATGGCGAAATAGGCCATTGACATATTCGGCGGGTTCCTCATCACCGATCGTCGTAAAAGTTGCCACCGCCACTTCCGCGCCGGTTTTGTCGCGGAGTTCTTGGCAGATGGCCTCGATTTGTGCGGAGGCATTCGGCGAAATCACCTTCGCAAAGTCATTCACCAAACCGCGCGCGGCAGGAAAATCTTGCGCCCATGCTGCTGCCGTCAATAAACCAAAACAAAACAGTGTCGCGTTTCGCATTAAAAATTTTAATCGCTTTTTTTCCGGTGCCACGTCCATCCAAAAAATAATTTGCCCAATCTTCTCGACCACACGCGTTTTGCTGCCCAGCGCCGCAGCGGATTGTGATCATCTTCCCGGCGCCGCCGGCGTTCACGAAAAGTTTGCACGGGCTTAAATTCAGAAATGGGTGTTGTCTGCGCCTCAAACTTATTTGAAATTTGCGGCGCGGCGCGCAGCCGATCTTCTTCAGCCAACAATTCCGCCTCGGAGCACAAACCGCGTTTGATTAAAACATTGATGATGGCATCAATTGAAACGTCGCGAAGATCATCAACGCCTTTTGGTGTTGTATTCCCATTGCTGGGATTAGCTGTAAAATCTTTCTCTCCCTTCCGCCGCTGGGGAATTTGCAAGTTGTCCGCCATGTGCATTAGTCCTTAAGTTATGGCAAGAAACAGCATCCTTCAAATGGTTTGATTGCGCTCGCGATGATTACGTTGCCGCTTGCGTTTTCAATTTGTTCACTTCGCTTTTCAACTCTTCAAGCTCCTTGCGATAATATCCCAACAATAAATCTTTTTCCGTCTCTTTTAGATGTCCTTCGACGACGGTCTCAACATGGATGACACGCCGCCATAAAAACAACCATTGACTGACAAGCCCGCCGATGATGACAATGAGAGCTCCCATGATCAATTGAAACCAAAACGTTAGCGTATCAAACCGCTTGTCTTGGGCCTCAAAGCGAGTGTTCATATCCGCGCGAAGCTCGGTAAAGCGCGTATTCATCTCGGTACGCAAGTCACCGAGACGCGTGTCGAAACGCGTATTAAGATCATCGAAACGTTTGTCAAGAGATTTTTGCCCTTCTTCCAAACGGATGAGACGAGCTTCAGAAGAAGACGACTGCGCAAGGGCAACGATAGGCCAGCTAAAAATTATTAGCAGCATCAGTTTTAACGAATTCATAATCAATTCCTCGCCAGATTAAACGCAATTAAAAATCTATGCGCGGAAAATGCAACACTCAAATTGTTTTCTGCTCAAACGGGCAAAGTTCCACAATCATACACTTTTCGCATTGCGGCCGGCGCGCTTGGCAGGTGTAGCGGCCGTGCCATTGCAGCAAAACCGTGCCGCGCGTGTAGCGCAACGGCGGCAAAATCTGGCGCACGTCCATTTCGATTTTATCGGGATCGGATTGCGCGGAAAAATACAAACGTTCCGTGGATAATCTTTTGACATGCGTATCCACCGCGACGGTTTGTTGGCCGAAGGCGTGCGCGAGCACGACATTGGCGGTTTTGCGCCCCACGCCGGAAAGCTCGACCAGCGCGGCGAGATCAGCCGGCACTTTGCCGCCGTGCTTTTCAATAAGCTGCTGGCAGCAGCGTTGAATCATGCGCGCTTTATTGGGAAAAAACGTCACCGGTTTAATGTCCTGCTCCAACGCTTCTGCGGAAACACGCGCGTAATCTTCCGGCTTGCGATATTTTTTAAAAAGCTTGGCGGTGACTTCGTTGACGAGCTTATCGGTGCATTGCGCCGCCATGATCGTGGCAATCAGCAGCTCCAACGGCGTGGTGAAGTCCAATTCCAAACGTGCGGTCGGGTAAGCTTTCTCCAGCCGGTCGAGCAATTGCGAAACCTTTGCCGACGGCCAAGGGCTCACCGATTTTGCCGCCAGCTTCTTCGGCGTTTTCATGCGAGACGGCTTCGAGCTTTTTTTATCTATCTTTTTCGTTGCAGCGCGCGGCATAGACTCGCCAAAGAGATCGTAATTTTGTGACGCTGGGGACATACGAAGATTTTATCTGCCGGAATTGCGATGGAAATTTACAATACTTCCACGCGGTCATATTGGTCGTATTCCTCTTCGGCCATCGTAATTAAAGACATCATATTGACAACGCCGGCCTCGGAAAGTTTTGTTCGCAAATATTTGTATAGGCTTTGGTAACGATCAACTGCCGGCCAATTCTCAAAGCCTTGGCGCGCGACGACGATGATTTGAACATTCAAATCGATGCCGGTTGGATTAACCTCCAACAGCGCCAGTTCTATGTTATGCTGTTGAATCCATTCCTGAATGGCTGCACGTAAATTTTCAACAAGTTTGAGCTTCGTCATATTTCACCTCAAAAATATTTAGACAGAAAAGGAAGAACTCCAGTCGATGATTCAAAAAGCGCCTGATGCACTAAATCAGAATCTGCTTGTGTTTTGGTAGAGCCTTCGTAACGAAGGTCAATCGACCAGTGCGATTTCACGACGTCAAAGTGAAGCAGTAAATTGGAGTTACTATGAAAACTACGTCTAAGTCCAGAACAATAAAGTAATAGTTCAAGATCATGAATTTGGTACATCGTTGGCAACTTTGTTTCGCCGATCTGCTTACAGATCGCCAGTTTCAACGCCAACTCTAATAATATACCACCATGCGAGATTGCTCCAGACCATTTTCCCGCCACACGTAAAGCTTCATACTCTTCTTTGCGCGCCTCGTAAGCTTCGCGCAAAGTCGTTGCATCTTGAAGAATGAACTTGATCGCCACTTCAACTTCCTCCCTGTCGTAATTTTAAAAAACACTCACCTTCACATACTTCTGCGGATGCTTTTTGATGTCTTCAATGAGCGCATTTAAGTTTCGGGTGGCGGCCGCGAGGCTGTCGTGCAAACTCCGCTCGTAAATCAGCGCGCCGAATGTGCCTTTGCGATCTTCGATGGCTTTGCTCACGTCGTTGAGGCGCGCGGTGGTTTCGGCGAGGTCGCGCGAAGCGGTTTCCAGACGCGCCGTGGCCGTGGTTAAATTCGCGATCGCGGTATCGACTTGGCCGCCGTTGTCATTGACCAATTTACGCAAATGTTCGGAGCTCACTTTTAAATTCGCCACCGTCAAGGCGACGTTTTGCTGATTTTGCGCAAGAATCTGTTCCATCAAAATCGTCGAGGCCTTCGCGTTCCGCAGCATCGCTTGCATGCGATCAACGTTCTCCTCGCCGAGCAAGGTGTCAACCGCAGTGTGAATGCGCGCTTCCAGGCTGGTGATGGCCGGCGTCAACTCCTCAAACCCGCCGGTAATATCGCCGTCAACATACTCGTTATCGACAAAATATTCCGGACTCTGGCCCGGCACGATGTTGATCACTTTGCCGGTGATCAAGCCGCCGCTGCCTAAGAAAAATTTGGAATCGCGCGGCAGTTTTTGATCTTCCAATAAATAAATCGAGGCCACGGCCATGCCGCCTTCAAAATCAAGCCGATCGACGCGCCCGATCTTGATGCCGGCTAAATTCACCGCGTCGCCGCGCTTCAGCCCTTGCGCGGTTTTAAAACGAACTTTCAACAAATAATTGCGCCAACCGACGGTCTGCTCGCTCAACCAGACGAGACCGACGACGAGAATCAAGCTGGCGATAAAAAGAGTGATGCCGATGACCGCTTCCATGCTGCGAGTTTTCATAACGCCTTATCTTCCCTCACGAAAGGTAATAACTTCAATGCCAATAAAAATCTCTTTTTGCCGTTTTTTTCTTTTTATCTTTTTTGCTTAAAGCTGTCCCTCCATAAACTTCCGAATCAGTTGGCCGTCGCCTTGATGCGAAAGCTCGTCCGGCGAGCCGAGGGCTGCAACTTTGCCTTCATGGAAAAGCGCAATGCGATCGGAAATGTCGCTTGCCAATTTGACGTCGTGGGTGACGACGATCGAGGTGATCTTCGTTTGTTTTTGCAAACGCGCGACCAAATCGCCGATGATGATGGCGGTTTTCGGATCGAGGCCGGTAGTCGGCTCATCGTAGAGAATATAATTCGGCTTCATCGCCATCGCCCGCGCCAGGCCGACGCGCTTGCGCATGCCGCCGCTCAGCTCGTCGGGATTCAACTCTTCCACGTCGTGCAATTCCACCTGCTCCAAACATTCGGTGACGCGATAGTCGATTTCCTTTTCTGTCATTTTTGTGTGCATGCGCAGCATGAACGCGACGTTTTCTTTCACCGACATCGAATCGAACAACGCCGCGGATTGAAACAGCACGCCGACGCGTTTGCGCAGTTTCTGCAATTCGTCGCGCGACATTTTCGGCACGAATTGGCCATCGACCCAAACTTCGCCGCGATCCGGCTGCAAAATGCCGACAATATGTTTGAGCGTGACGCTTTTGCCGCAGCCGCTGGGGCCGAGAATCGAAATCAACTCGCCGTCATTGACGGTTAAGTTGATGCCGCGCAACACGTGCTTATCGTCAAACGATTTATAAACGTCTTTAAATTGAATCATCTCAAGAAAATTTCAACAGGGTTCGCGTCAAAATATAATCCATGATCAAAATGAATGACGACGACCACACCACCGTGGCCGTGGCCGACATGCCGACGCCTTTCGCGCCTTGGTCGGTTTCCATGCCCAGATAGCATCCCAGCAGCGTGATAATGCCACCGTAAAAAGTAGATTTGATCAACCCCACCCACACGTCTTTGAATCGGTAGGCTTCACGCATACCGCGCACAAAATCCGTCGTGCTCACACCCATCATCGTCGTCGCCGCGTAGTGCCCGCCGCCGACCGCCACCACCACGGCAAAGATCGTGATGAGCGGAAACATGGTGACGCCGGCGATAATGCGCGGCATCATCAAATAGCCGACGGGATCGACGCCCATGGAGATCAAGGCGTCAACTTGTTCGGAAACTTTCATGGTGCCGATTTCGCTGGCAATGCCCGCGCCGACACGCCCGGCCAGCACCAGCGCCATCAACGTCGGCGCCAGCTCGAGCATCTCCGATTGAAACACAATCGAGCCGACGATGTATTTGGGAATATACGAAGAAATTTGATACGCGGTTTGAATCGTTGTGGCCAAGCCGGTAAACATCGACAACGCCATGATCAGCGGCAGCGAGCCGATGCCGAGGCGGTACATTTGCTCGACAATCTGCCGGCGGTAAAAATGGATATAACGCAACTGCCCAAGCGCCGCGCCAAGATATGAACACACGCGATAAAAATGCACAAAAAAATTAGTGCCGGCTCGGCCCAAAAATAAAATAAATTTTTTCATTCTCGTTTGCTCTGTTTTCTCGTGTTAATCTTTTTTGGTTGCGGCTTGTCCGCGTTGGGCGTTTGGAGTTTCAACTGAACTTTCGCAAGCAGACTTATTTTACTTCCACGCCGCAGAAAAAGTTTTGGCCGCCGCGCCGCGCCAGCAAGAGCGCCGTTTCACCCGCGTTTAACGGTTGCAGCGCCGTTTGAAACTCGCGCACATTCGTTATGCGCTGCCGATTGATTTCTTGAATGACGTCGCCGGCGGCTAAAACCCGCGCTGCCGGTGAATGGAAATCAAGTTGCGTCACCACCACGCCCGGCATATTCTGGGCACGCATTATTTCCGGCGCCAAATTTTTGATCTGAATACCGAGTTTGTTGCTTAAGGGGTGCGGCGAGGACGCCTCAAGCGCCTCGCCGTTGACCGCCGGCCGTTCTGCGGGAATAATCTCGCAATCAATTTTGGCGGTGTCGCGCCATACGGTGGCTTGCACGGATTTTCCCGGCGTTTGCGCGGCCACGGTATTCTCAAAATCTTTCGCATTTGCCATCGGCACGCCGGCAAATTGCAGCACCACATCTCCGCGGCGCAAGCCCGCACTCTCCGCCGGCGTGTTTTTGCCAATATCAACGAGGAGCGCGCCGAGCGTGCTGTTGAGCTGCAACGCTTTCGCCAAATACGGATCAATATCCTGCGAGGTCACGCCGACAAAACCGCGCGTCACTTTGCCGTGCTCGCGCAAATTTTGAAAAACGCGACGCGCCAAATTCGCCGGAAGGGCAAAGCCCGCCGATGCTGTGCTGAGGCCGACCAACTCGCCGTCCAAATTCACCACCGCACCGCCGTTGCCATTTTCGCGCAGCGCTTCGATCTGAATCAAATCATCCTTCTGCGGCAGCCCCACGCGCGATTGTCCTTTGGCATTCACCAGGCCCGCGGCAATCGAGCGTGAGGCGTTGCCGGCCTGTCCGATCGCCATCACCCATTGCCCGACACGCAGCCGGTCGGAATCCCCGAACTTCGCATGCGGCAAACCTTTCGCGGCAATTTTAATCAGCGCGAGGTTAGTTACGTGATCGTAGCCGGTCAGCTCTCCTAAAAAACGCCGGCCTTTATGAAAGATCACGCCGACCGAATCGCCGGGCGTAAGATGCGATCCTAATAAATGAAGGCTCGTTAAAATGTAGCCATCGCTCGAAACCACAATGCCACAACTTCCTGTCGGTTTCGTTTGAGAGATCGGAAGTTTCAAAATCTCCCGGTCAAATGTCATGTCGCGATCCGGCATCGAGATCACCGCTTGCGGATCACGATAAATCGCCACCATCACCGGCAAGTATTGCGCGGTGACGGCTTCAAACGCCGCGCTTAAATCCCGCGCCGCATCCCGTTGGTTGTCGGTTGCTATAACACTAGCGGCCATCGGCTCGGAAGACGACGTCGGCGCCTCATCCGCGAGCCGGCGGAGAAGCAAGCCGCCAAAAAGACTCAGCGCCACTAGCGTTAGAACCCACCCCCCGACGTTCTTTCGCCTTAGCATACGCAACCTCCTAAATTTCTCCATCACATGGGGGAGTTTTCTCACCCCTCATAATTTGCACACGGAAAAGCCCAGATGCAAGAAAAATTTCAATTCCATATTGGAGCTTGACTCTTTGCCTAAAGTTGTTTATTTTTCTATAAATAAAATATTTTGACGGAGAATCAAAATGGAAACGGCGACCCTTCAAATAAAAATGCCGGCTGACAAGTACAGTCGATTGGCAGAATTAGCGGCGCAACGCCAACTCGTTATGGCCGACATCTTGGAACTGGCTCTAACAGAATGGTTGGAACGTGAAATGCGTCTACATAATGCCAAACAAATTATGTACCAATTAGGCGAAGGGCTGGATGAGGGGCAAGCGCCTCATGATGCAGCCCGCAATCATGACGTGTATCTTTATGGAAAATCTTGACTCTCACACGTGGAAGCCTTATATTGCGGCTATATTGGTATTTAGTCAAATCAAAAGTTGGCAAATTTTGGCGCCAATAAAAATCTGTGAAGCCGCCGTCGCTCAGATAAAATTGGCGTCGTCAGAACAACCAAATTACGGAGTGTCTCTATGAAAAAAGCTTTGCTTGGCGCCAGCGCCATCCTCGCGGTGGCCGTGGCGATTATTTTGTTGTCCGGTGAAAAAAATGCGCAGAGCGCGATGATGACCGCGGAAATCCCCATCGAGGGCTTGAGCTGCCAAAACTGTGTGGATAAAGTTAACGCCGCGTTGGTGAAGCTGGACGGCGTGGAAGAAGTTGAAGTGAGCCTGAGCGCGAACAAGGCGATGGTGAAATATGACGCCGCCGCCGTGACCGTGCCGAATCTGGAAGCTTCAATTACCAACCTCGGCTACAAGATCGGCGCCGCCAATGCCGCCACCGCCAAAGAAGACTGCGAAGCGGGAGCCGCGAGCGATTGCTGCGCCGCAAAAAAATCCATCGACAAAACCTGATGCGGCGATTTATTACAATTTCATGATAAGGCAAGCGAGGCGCCACGCGTCTCGCTTTTTTGTTATGCGAAAACGATTCATGCTCGGCCTCCTCATCAGCGGCGTTTTCATTTATCTCGCCTTTCGCCAAATTGATTTTTTGCAAATGTGGCAGGCGCTCAAACAGGCGAACTACCTATGGCTGTTGCCCGCCGTCGGTTTTATGTTCATCAGCCTGTGGCTGCGCGCCGTGCGCTGGCGCTATTTCATGGAGCCCATCAAACCCGGCATCAGCCTGCACAAGCTGTTTTCGGCGATGATGATCGGCTACTACGGCAACAATGTTTTTCCTTTGCGCGCCGGCGAAGTGCTGCGCGCCTACGCCATTGGGCAGTCCGCTGGCGTCTCGCGCATGGCTTCGTTTGCGACGATTTTTGTCGAGCGTCTCATCGACGTGCTGGCGCTGCTGCTGCTCATCGGCTTTTCGATTTTTGCTTACGACAAATATCCTGATTGGATCAAAACCGGCGCGATCGGCATTTTTGCCGGCACTGCCGTGCTCATCGCTTTCATGGTGGAGCTGATGCTGCACACCAAGCAAACGCTGCGCTTCGTGAGCCGGCTGACCCAACGTTTTCCTGAAAAAGTGCAGCAGTTCGTGAACAAATTGCTCGGCTCATTTCTCGAGGGTTTTGCGGTTTTCAAAAAGTCGGAGCATTTTTGGGCGATCACCTGGCAATCCGTCGCCATCTGGTTGTTGTATGCGGCGATCAATTACGTCGTCCTGGAAGCATTCGCCTTAAACGATCATTTGCCGATCGGCGCGAGCTTCGTCATTTTGGTGATCGTCAATATCAGCATCATGCTGCCGGCCGCGCCAGGATACGTCGGCACGTTTCACCTCGCCTGCCAGCAAGCCGTCACCCTCTTCGGCGTTTCCAATAGCGCGGCGCTCAGTTTCGCTTTGGTTTTGCACATCGCGAATTTCATTCCGATGACGCTCGTCGGCTTCATCTATTTTTATCGCGAGCAGCTCAGCCTCCGCGACGCCGTGGCGGGCGAAGAAGAACCGGCGCCAATACAAACGGCTCGTGTCGAGAACAAAAAAAAAATTGCGGCTTAGCTCGATAGGCATTAGACAAAATCATTGCGTGACAAAATGATTCGATATTTTTTACACAATGATTTTGTCGAGTAATCATTTTGTCATTAATTGTTTTTAAATTAGAATCCAGCACCATGCCCAACCGTCTCCGCGAAATTATTTTGATGGCCATCTTCACCGCCTTAGCGATTGCCGGCGGTTTGTTTTTAGCGCAACTGCCGAACATCGAGCTGGTCACCGCCATGATTTTCCTCGGCGGCATGACGCTCGGCGTCGTCCGCGGCGCGATCGTGGGAACGGTCGCAGAATTTCTCTATTCATTTTTTAATCCTTATGGCATCGCCTCGCCGCCATTGATGAGCGCGCAAGTTATCAGCATGGCGCTGGCCGGAGTGGCCGGCGGCCTCATGCGCCATTGGTTCGGTGCGCGTGTGCCGCCGGCATGGCTGTTGGGTTTATGCGGATTCGTCATCACATTTATTTTTGATTTGCTCACGACCTTGAGTTTCACCGTTTTCACCGGTTCCGGTCTCCCCGGATTTATTGCGGCAATCGTGCTGGGGCTTTATTTCTATCTCGTTCATCAAGTTTCCAACACCTTGGTTTTCGCCTTGCTGCTCCCGGTTCTGCTGCGTCGTTTACCACAGTTGCCCATTTTAAATGGAAACCATTCTGCCGCCCAAACTCTCCCGCCGCTCGATTTGCAACCGTCAATTAATTTTCAGCCCAAAGAAAGTCGTGAGCATGTTTGGCCTTCGTGAGGTGAAATTAACTTTCTCTCGCTCTTCACCTTCGAGTTTGGCCCGTTCATGGCGTCAATTCGTTTGCTTGATTTTGTTGATGCAATCTTCGCTCCTTCACGCCCAAGTTGCGCCGCGGCTACGTCAGTCGCCGCCGGATTCGTTGCGCGGTAAAATGATCGACTCGACAGAAGTCATCAAAAATCTATCGACAAAAAACGCGCCGCGCGACAGCTTAAAAAAGAGCTTGGCCGATACTGCGGCGGTTCCTCAATTTGCTTTGCCGCATATCGGGTTTCGCATGGATACGGCAGCAATGTCAACGCACTTCTTTCAAGATTTTCTCCATCTCGCCGAACAAACCGTGCCGCTGATTCCACTGCGCACCGGCGAAGTCGGGCTGCCGCGCTATTGGGCCGCCGGCGATTTACCGGCGCGGGCGATACAAGTATTCGTCGATGAGGCGCATTGGCTCCCCGGCGTTTACGGCGCCGTGGATTTGACGAGCTTGCCTGACGCGAATGTGCAAAATTTGGAAGCGGGCGAAGCTTCATTGCAAAATCTATCATTGATAACTTCGCCATCACACATTTATCTTTCTCGCGATACCAAAAATTTTAATGTTCCCTTCTCTCGCCTCGAATATGCCAAAGGCCCGTTCGGCGCGGATGCCGTGCGTTTTCGTTTTGGCCGCGCCTTGGGCAAACGCTTGGCCGCCGATTTAAACGGAACATTTAGCAACACGGATGGCCAATTCCAAGATCGCCCCTACGATGGCCGCAAGCTCGGCGCGCGCTTTGATTATTTATGGAATGCAAAATGGCGTTGGCGTTATCAGCACTTTAACTCACGCCATCAAGCCGGCATCGTCATTCCATTTTTTCCGGAAGAATGGGACAGCTTGGGCAATGCTGCGCACAAAGAAGAACGTTTCTATCATGGATTGACTTTGTCGTCAACGCCTCTGTCCTGGCGAGGATATTATTGGCAGACCAAAGAAGAGTTCAGCGACCCCACGCTGCGCCAGCGGCATTGCCAACGGGATATTGGCATGGAAATGAATTGGCAGAGAAACGCCGCTGATAACGCGTTACTCCTGCAATCTCGCGTTGGCCTCGAACAAATTCGGAGCACGAGCATTCGCCATGCCGATCGCATTTATGCGCAGCTCGCCGCGACGTTCGCGCGCCGTTTTTCGGCTTCAACTTGGCTGCAAGCCAACAGTCATATGACTTTGAAAAACAATTGGCCAGCAAGCGGCGCATTGACGGCAACGCTCATACGCGATCTCGACACGTCGTCACGAATTTGGTGGCGCGCGAGTTATTGGAAAATTCCACCGTCGCTCGGCGAACGCGACAATGCGTTGATTTATCTTGGACGCAATAACCGCTTGCACGCGGTGGATTTGCTCCGAAATGAACTCGGTCTCAATTGGCAACGCTCACGTTTTGATTTGCAGCTTGCGGTTAGCGGCAGCTTTTGGAAAAATAATCTCGTGTATCGAACAAATGATGCAGGCACGGCCGGTTATCTCAGTCACACCGATCACCGTCGTTTTATTCTCGCGACGCAATTCAATTTAAATTGGGAAATTTTTTCACGTTGGCAGGTGCGCGCGCTGGCGGCGCAGGCGCTCAACGGTTTGCCAAAAGATTTCTGGTTTTGGCATCAACCCGAGGGGCACGCGCGCCTTTCTTTTGAAACGCTGCAAAGTTTTTTTAAGGGCGATTTGGAAGTTCTTCCGCGTTTAGTCGGCCGCCTCGTGGGGAAAAGTTATTCGCCCGATTTCTCACCAGCCGTGGCAAGTTCCAATAAGCTGCAACTATTTGCCCGTGACTTGCCTGCAACCGCCGTTGTGGATTTTCAAATCCGCGTGCGGCACGGCGACGGCGCGCTGATGTTTTCTTGGGAAAATATCTTGAATCGATCGTACGATTTGCGTTCTGGCATCCCCGCCGTTGGTCGTTATTTGCGCTGGGGCTTTTGGTGGAATTTTTTGAATTAAGCGTTGCTAGATGGCTGTCAGGTCTTATTCGCAAACAACTTCATTGCCAATTTTACAGCGTTTTTTGAATGAATGAATATGTCATTCCGAGGAGCGAAGCGACGAGGAATCTTTTTAGCAGCAGATTCCTCGCTGGCGCTCGGAATGACAACATATTCATGCAAGTAAAAAACGCTGTAAATTGACAATTTTCAATTTAAAATTTTGAATAAAATTCTTGTATGAAAATATCCCATCGTCTTTTTCTAATCATCGCTGCCGCAAACTTTTTCACGCAAGCTGCATTCTCGCAATCCACTGCCAAGTTCGAAGGCCGCGTTTACGACCGCCAAACGCGCCAACCACTCGCGGGCGCGAATGTTTTGCTCGCGGACACGCAGCTCGGCGCGGCGGCGGATTCGAGCGGGTATTTTGCCATCAGCGGTATTCCGGCAGGAGCCTATCGCTTGCGCGCTACCATGCTCGGTTATGAAGCCGCGGAAATCGGCAATCTCAAAATCGCCGCGGGCGAGCGCCGGCGCCTGGAAATTTTGCTGTCGCCGACTGTGATCGAAATGTCGGAAGTCACCGTGGAAGCGATGCGGCAGAAAAATCGGCAAGACGCGGTGAGCGCCTCGCTGCACGAGCTTTCGCCGCGTCGCGCCAAAAATTTAGCCGGCGGCGGTGAAGATATTTTCCGCGCGCTGCAAACCATTCCCGGCATTCTCTCGCGCAGCGATTTTAACGCGCGCCTGTTTATTCGCGGCGGCCGCCCCGACCAAAATCTCGTGCTGATGGACGGCGTGAGTGTTTATGATCCGTACCGCTTGTTCGGCCTCGTCAGCATGTTCAATCCCGAAACGGTCACGGAAGTGAAATTATTAGCCGGCGGATTTCCCGCGCAATACGGTGATCGCCTCTCGGCGGTACTCGACATCGAAAATCGTCCCGGCACTGACACAAGTCCGTTTCGCGCCAACCTCAATACGAGTTTGACCAACGCCAATATCGTCCTGGAAGGCCGATTGCCCGGCCGCAAAGTCGGCTCGTGGCTTGTTTCCAGCCGCCGGACGTATTACGATTTGATTTTATCGAATATTACCGATGCCGGTTCGTTTCCGAATTTTTTTGATCTGCAAGGCAAACTTCACCTTGCCACGGACCCGGCCGGAACGCTTGACCTCACTTTCGTCAACAGCCGCGAACGCACCGATATCCTCACCACCGATAAAGAAGCGAAAGACGCCGCAGACAGCCGGCCGGATTCGATTGCGGCGCTGGATCGCCAAGATCAAACGATTGCCAGCGCGCGATATCGCCGCTTATGGTCGCCCAAGTTATCCAGCGCCACGGCGTTGTCTTATTATCAAAATCGCAATGTGAGCGATTTCGGTGCGCGCTTTCCATTACGCGGCTTCATCTTCACCGCCACCGCCGATCTGCGCACCGTCGAAACCATGTGGCGCCAGGATTTTCATTTTGCGCCGCACGCTCGCCATGCGTTCGATTTTGGCTTCGGCCTGGGCCGGCAGCGCGCCGAAAATTTCTGGAAATTTTTTACGGACAATCCCGCGATTATTTTTTCCGACGCGCTGCGTTTGACCGAGCATGCTCCGACTTCGAATAAAGCGAGCGCCTATCTGCAAGACCTGTGGCAAATCTCCTCACGATTTACCGTGCAGCCCGGCGTGCGTTGGGATTATTCATCATTCGTCGAGCAGCATTTAATCAATCCTCGCCTCGGCTTGGTGTGGGATCCGAATATTCTCACGCGCGTGCGTTTTGCCACGGGCCTCTACAGCCAATTTCCCAGTTACGAAACTTTGCAAGGCGACGGCTTTCGCGTTTCATTGCAGAATGTCAAACAACTCGGCATCAAGGCCGAGCGCGCGGCGCATTTTCTCGCGAGCGTCGAGCGCAAGCTCAACACGCAGTGGACGCTGAAAGTCGACGGGTATTACAAAGGGCTTGCCGATTTGCTCTTTCCGCAACAAGGCGACACGACCTGGCTCGTGGTGACGTCGCGCGATTCCGCAAGGGTGACGACGGAATTGCAGCCGACGAAGTATTTTACTTTTCAACCGAAAAATAACGCCACTGGATTTTCGCGCGGCCTCGAGCTGCTGCTGGAAAAACGCGCCGAGGGGCAAAGCCAGCTCAATGGTTGGGTGGGATATGCGTATGCGTTGGTGCGCGGCACCGAACCGGATAATGGCCGCTTCTTTCTGCGTTACGATCAACGGCACACCATCACCGCGGTCGCGGAATGGCGCTTGAGCCGGAAATGGCAGCTCGATGCGCGCTGGCAAGCCGGCAGCGGCTTTCCCTACTCCCCCACGATTTACACCATCGAAATCGTGGAAGACGTCAACCAAAACGGCAAGCTGGAGGTTTACGAAGATCGTAATTTAAACGGCCGCCTCGATCGCGGCGAAGATCGCAACGGCAACGGGAAGCTAGATTTCGTAAATCCGGAAACCGGCTTGCCGGATGAGCGCACCATCGATATGTCCGACGACACCCGCAATCGCGTCGGCAACGCGCGTTTGCCGTGGACTTCGCGCCTGGATCTGCGCTTGAGTTATTTCCCAAAATTTTGGGGCGCCGATTGGAATTTCTATCTCGATATCATCAACGCCTACAATCGCAAAAACGTTCAAGATTTGAATTACGATCCCAAAACCAAACAGGATGAGCCGATCTACGGCATCCCGCTCGTCCCCACGTTTGGCATCAGTGTAAAATTTTAACCGCATGCAAATATTATTTCGAACTTTCTTTTTTGCTTTTTTATCTTTTTCTTTTTTTTGCTGCAAAAGCGCCCCGCCTCCCGGCATGACCGACCCCGGCGCGCTCATTTATTACGGCTATGTCAACGAGTATGCGCAATGCAGCCGCTGCCACGGCGACGACGGTCAAGGCGGCATGTTTGGGCCGCAGATTCGCGATTCCATGCCGCGTCTCGGCCTCGATAGCCTCAGAACAATCATCGAATACGGCCGCGGCAAAGGCGATAAAAAAATGCCGGATTTCATCGGCGAGCTGACGCCGGCGCAAATCGAACAAGTGCTGAAATTTTTACAAACCTGGAATGTGGCGGCTGCACTTGACACAATTGCAGTAAAGTAGAGGCGCTTGGTTTAATTTGGAGTTGCTCATGATCACACGCGCGAAAGCTATTCTCAAAGAAGTGTTTGGGTACGACACGTTCCGGCCGCTGCAGGAAGAAATTATTCAGAATGTGCTGCAGAAAAAAGACACGCTCGTCATCATGCCGACCGGCGGCGGCAAGTCGCTTTGCTACCAACTGCCGGCGCTGATCTTTGAGGGCTTGACCGTCGTGGTCTCGCCGCTGATTTCGTTGATGAAAGATCAAGTGGCGCAATTGCAGCAGGTCGGCGTGCCGGCGGTTTTTCTGAATAGCTCACTTTCGGCGAAGGACTATCAGCACAATCTCGCGCGTGTGCGCCGCGGCGAAGCGAAGCTCCTTTATGTCGCGCCCGAAACGTTGCTGAAAACCAAAACGTTGGCGTTGCTCGCGGCGCTCAAAGTCGATTGTCTCACCATTGACGAGGCCCACTGCATTTCGGAATGGGGCCATGATTTCCGGCCGGAGTATCGCCAGTTGGTGGCCTGCCGGCCGCGCTTTCCACAGGCCGTGTGCATCGCGCTGACGGCCACGG